>PVMK01135575.1_pt1 | contig 34072 bp, 33 predicted proteins | sample 1853481 | NCBI WGS metagenome assembly PVMK01 (sample SAMN08533507, study PRJNA380276) | Marine sediment metagenome, whole genome shotgun sequencing project.
GATAAACCAGGGGCAAGCTTGCGGGCTGTCTGGGATGGATTCCCGCTGAGAGCATGCGGGAATGACATGTGGATTGCGGGAGGCCGGGGAAGGCCTTCTGCGCTCGCATTTCTAGTATAATCCCCCTACTATGAATATGAACAACCTGGAGGTTTTCAGATGAACTTTGCCAGTGTACTTCAAGGATTTGTCGCTATTTTGTGGATCGCCGTGGTCGGATTAATCGTACTGGCTGTGGTACGTGCGGCGCGCGGCCATAAAGTCAGGGTCATTTCAATCGCCGTCCTGGTCACATCCATCCTGGCTGTCGTATTGACCAGCGTCAGTGCCGGGTTGGTCTTCATCCAGCCTGAAGAGCGGGGTGTCGTCATCTCAGCCATCGCCGATGAAGGCTACCGCCAGGAACCACTCCAACCGGGTTTCAACTGGATCATCCCTTATTTCGACTCAGTCATCCGCTACCCTATCTCCCGCCAGACCTACACCATGTCCATCGCGCCCATGGAAGGACAGATTCAAGGCGATGATTCTGTCGCTGCCCGTACTTCAGATGGACAGGAAATTATATTAGACGCTTCGGTGATCTATGCCATCGATCCTGAACAGGTTACAAATGTGCACATCGATTGGCAGAATCGCTATACAGACGAGCTGGTGCGACCTCTCTCACGGGGTGTAATTCGCGATGCGGTCTCCCAATTCCGAGTTGAAGAGGTGGTCAGCACCAAGCGTTTTGAGCTGCAGAAATTTATTACCGAAAATATGGCGGCTAAGTTAGGTGACAATGGCATTCTGTTAGCAGATTTTGTGCTTCGAAATGTCCAGTTTTCCCCCGAATATGCCGCCTCGGTCGAGCAGAAACAGATCGCCGAACAGCTGGCCCAGCAGGCTGCCTTTGTCGTCGAGCAGAGAATCCAGGAGGCCAACCAGGCCCGGGAGGTCGCCAAAGGTCAAAGAGATGCTTCGATTACTATCGCCGAAGGGAACGCTGAAGCACGCCTGATCGAAGCGGATGCCGAAGCCAAAGCCCTGCTCCTGGTCGCAGCTGCCTTGAAAGATAATGCCGAGCTGCTCACTTATACCTACATCACCAAGATCGCGCCCGGCGTGCAGGTGATGCTCCTGCCCAGCGATAACCAGTTCTTGTTCCCTTTGCCCACTCTTGAGCCCAGATCAAACCTGCTGCCTGCTCTACCCACGCCAGCACCTGCACCGACACCCGTTCCTACCCCGGAGGCTTCTCCGTAAATCATGTCTGAGAATCCACCTTCTGGACGCCAGATCCGCCTGACCAGCCTGTCCAGCTGCGCCGGTTGAGCTTCCAAGCTCAATGCGGAAACGCTGGCGCAGGTTCTGCGCCCCATAGAAGGTATCTTCAATCGATCTGATTATCCCGATCTGATCGTAGGTCTCGGCGAGCCGGATGACGCCGCGGTCTGGCGCCTGGATGATGAGCGTGCCCTGGTGGTCACCACGGATTTCTTCACCCCGGTGGTCGACGATCCCTACGACTATGGTGCCATCGCGGCTGCTAACAGCCTGTCAGATATTTACGCCATGGGGGGAAAGCCGTTCATGGCGCTCAATATCGCCGCCTTACCTCCCGACCTGCCAGTGGAAATATCCGGCGAGATTTTACGCGGCGGTGCCGAAAAAGCGCGTGAGGCCGGGGTGGTGATCGCCGGTGGGCATACCGTCCAGGATCAGGAACCCAAATTCGGCTTGATCGCACTTGGTTTCCTCGATCCCGCGAGAATGATCACCAAGCAGGGAGCCCGGGTCGGCGACAAATTGGTATTAAGCAAACCCCTGGGCTTTGGCACCACGACCACCGCCTTGAAAAATGGAAAAGTCGATCCAGCAGACTTGATAGAGGTGGTGGATTGGATGAAACGCCTCAGCAAGATAGCCAGCGAACTGGCGCAGGATTTTGGCGTGCGCGGCGGCACAGACATTACCGGCTTCAGCCTGCTGGGTCACGGCTACGAATTGGCACAGGCCTCTGGCGTTGGACTTCGTTTCAATTTTGAGAGTATCCCTTTCCTCAGTGGTGCTAAGAAATATGCCCGGGCCTGGATCTTCCCTGGTGGTTCCCACGACAACAAATCCTTTTTTGGGCGCCACGTTAAATTTGCCCCCCAATTAGATGAACCTTCTCAAATGCTGCTGTTTGATGCCCAGACCAGCGGGGGCCTCTTATTGTCCGTACCACCCGATAAACTAGACCCCCTGTTATCCAGAGCGCGTGAATTAGGGCAAGACCTCTGGGAAGTCGGCGAAGTGATCGCAGGTGATTCTATTCAAGTCGATCCATAACCATGGAAGTGAATAATGGTGGGCAGTGTTGAACTGCTCATCTTGCTGGTAGTCAATCACTATGATTTTGATGAATGGCAGACCTTACGATACATAAATCTGCATGTCTTTGCGAGGAGGCACGACGAAGCAAACTCCACCACTGGCAGGGAGATTGCTTCAGCGGAAAAGCACCGCTTCGCAATGACATACCCATCTTATTCAGCGTGACTGAGTACTAGTCTTTTCCTTGATATACCTTGCGATACCTTTAGTCACATTGGTGATCGTCATAAGAATGAGCCAGCGTCTCAGCAATATAGAACAACTAATCAAATCCAGGCAGGAATCCAACTAAATTTCTCACATCGATGCCAACCACTAAAAACATAGAGCCCCAATTTCATTCGCGTCGCTCCGCAGTCATGGGAACCAGGGGCATGGTTGCCGCCTCCCAACCACTGGCTGTTGCTGCCGGTTTGGAAATCCTCAGCCAGGGTGGCAATGCCGCCGATGCTGCTGTGGCTGTAGCTGCCGCGCTGAACGTCACCGAACCCACCTCCACCGGCATCGGTGGTGACTGTTTCGCGCTCTACTTTAACGCCGCTGATCGTCAGGTGAGCGCCCTGAATGGCTCCGGGCGTGCGCCTGCAGCGCTGACATTGGAGCGCCTGCAAAACGAGGGCATCAAACAGGAGCTGCCGCCCTATCACCCCTATACCATAACCGTGCCAGGCGCCTGTGCCGGTTGGTGCGACCTTGTTGACGAGTTCGGCCTGCTCGAGATGTCCAAGGTTCTGGCTCCTGCTATCCGCCTGGCCGAAGATGGCTTCCCAGTTGCCCCGCTGACTGCCTATTTCTGGTCGCGGGGCGCCGATCGACAGCTGAAAAGTGCTCCTGGGGGTGCGGAGTTAACCATAGACGGGCGTGCCCCTAATGCAGGCGAGATCTTCCACAATCCCGGCTTAGCCCGCACATTCCGCGCAGTGGCAGAGGGCGGTAAAGCTGCCTACTACCAGGGCGCTATCGCTGAAGCCATCGCTCAGGTCGTCGAAGGGGCAGGCGGCTGCCTCAGTATCGCTGACCTCGCCGACCACAACAGCACCTGGGATACACCCATCAGCACCACCTACCGCGGACTGCGTATCTGGGAATGCCCCCCCAATGGGCAGGGTTTAGCCGCTCTGCTTGGGTTGAACATCCTTGAGGGTTTCGATCTTACAGAAATTCCCCCATTATCTTCCCGGCGTCTGCATCTGGAGATCGAGGCCATGCGCCTGGCTTTCGCCGATACCAGCTGGTATGTCGCCGATCCGGCGTTCAATCCCGCCCCCCTGGAGCTCCTGCTCTCCGAGGAATACGCCGCAGAGCGGCGGCAGCTGATTGACCTAAACCGGGCAACCGTGGACCAGCGCCATGGTACGCCAACCTCGGGTTCGGATACCGTCTATCTCAGCGTGGTTGACGGTCAGGGCAATGCCTGCTCGTTCATCAACAGCAACTACATGGGCTTCGGCACTGGCATCGTGCCCGCCGGTTGGGGTTTTACCCTGCAGAACCGGGGTCACAACTTCCGCTTGGATCCAGGGCACCCCAATGCGCTCGCCCCCGGTAAGCGACCATACCATACCATCATCCCGGCCATGGCAACTCAATCCGGGTCTGGTGGAGAACAGGAACTCTATGCCAGCTTTGGCGTCATGGGCGGTTTCATGCAGCCCCAGGGTCATCTCCAGGTGGTGGTCGCCATGCTTGACGACCACCTTGATCCCCAGGCGGCTCTCGACCAGCCCAGGTTTTGTATTTCCGAAGGCGCTGCTGGGGGAGAAGTAAACCTGGAAGCTGGTATCTCACCCGTGGTGATGGATGAATTAGCTGCAATGGGTCATGCGGTTAATGAGGTAAGCGGTCACGATCGGGCATTGTTTGGACGCGGCCAGATCATCCACCGCGATCCTGGCAGCGGAGTCCTTTGGGCAGGCAGCGACCCGCGCGCGGATGGCTGTGCGGTGAGCCTCTGCTAAAATTACGATCTGCCCCACATGATATAATCTCCCGGGTTATTAAATAGGCTTTTTAGATAATAAATAAATCAAAGATGAAATTCCCCGAAAGGAGCTCTGTACCATGTTAATCAGTAAAGAATTGGAAGCCGCCATGAACGCCCAGGTCGGGCACGAGTTTGGAGCCAGTCTGCAGTATATAAATATCGCCAGCTACTTTGACTCCGATAGCTTGCCGCAGTTAGCCGCCTTCTTCTACCGCCAGGCTGAAGAAGAACAAATGCACGCCATGAAGTTTGTTTACTATATCGTCGAAGCTGGCGGTCAGGTGCGTGTCCCTGCGGTAGATGAACCCAAGTATGATTTTCAATCTGCTAAGGAAGCCGCCCAGGCAGCCTTGAACTGGGAAGTGGCAGTAACCAGGCAGATCAACGACCTGATGGACCTGGCGATCAAGCAAAACGATCACATCGGTCAGAACTTCCTGCGCTGGTTTGTCAGCGAACAGCTGGAGGAAGTCTCCACCATGAACACCCTGCTGACTGTCGTTGGCCGGGCGGGTGATAACATGCTCTGGGTGGAGGATTACCTGGCACGCAACCCCATTGTTCCTGAAGGTCACGAAGGGGAATAAATCAGCAATTCACTTACCTTGATGGAATTGAATATGGCATTTCCTCTTCAGGTCCCCCGTTCGCTTTTGAAACACACTGTAATAACCAAAAAAGGCATCTCGTTGATGAGATGCCTTTTATAATCTCTTTATTCTTGCATTGATTAAGCTTCAGCCGACTCCACGCGTACATCCGGGAAAAACTGGCGAATAGTTCCTTCCACCCAGCCGTGCAGTGTACTGGGCAGTAATGGGCAGCCCAGGCAAGCCCCACCCAGCTTTACTTTTACCACCTCACCATCGAAATCCACCATCTCCACCGAACCGCCGTGGTATTGTTCGATGTATGCGCTTAGCCGGTCGATGAGCACATGTATGCGTTCTTCGTCAGAAGCTTCTGGGATATTATTGTTAGCATCCATTACTCATTTCGCCTCCAGGTGAGTACCATTGCGTAGACCATTTTCCAGCAATTGTAACACCTGTGGGTGGCTGCTCTCCAACCTTTGGGCCACAACATCTGCCATCCGGTCGACAAATTGGTTGCCCGTTTCAGGGTGCTCTACACATAGTTTCTGCAAATCCGCGCCGCGTACTCGCAGCAGTTCAGTGTATTCAGTGCAGATGGCAGCTGAAGTATAGCTGCGGCGCCCTATCACGGCGGACCACCCGATCATTCCGCCCGCTTTGATGCGGGTAATGATGATGTCCTCGCCGTCATCTGGTTTGTAATGAATGGCAACTTCGCCGGATACCATCAGGTAAAAAAATGCCGCTGGATCACCCTGTTCGAACAGAACGGTGCCTGCATGGCACTCGCTGGACACAAACAGGGGACCCAGCAAGGCCATCTGGTCTTCAGAAAAACCATCAAATAAGGGGAACTGCTTCAAAGGATCGCGGGACATTTTTACCACCTTCAGGTCATAACAATGTATCCTCTCCAGGATTAATCTCCAAGTGGCAAATATCCTCAAACCACTGACAAACATCACCCTCCCGGGGACATTTGTCCTCTCAGCAATATTATCTAAATCTGATCGAAAATCAACCAATATTTATTGCGAGAACTCTCCAACCTGGAATAAAAAACGCTCCTTGAGAAGGAGCGTTTTGAATTGTACAGCAGGATTCGCTGTAGTTAACTTTGACTTTCAACGGACTGGATATTCTCAGCTGGGATCGGTTCACTAACCGGGCTAAAGGTCAGCTGGTTTGTCTCTTCATCCACGTCCACGATCACCGTATCACCGGATTTGAATTCACCGCTCAGCAGGCTGATCGAAAGGGGGCTTTCGATGTGTTTTTGAAGCGCACGGCCCAGCGGCCGCGCTCCGAATGCGGGATCATAGCCTTCGTTTGCCAGCCACTCTCTTGCCGCTTGAGTCAGTTCAACCGATAAATCATGCTCGCAGAGACGCTCTTGGATCTCTTCCATCTGCAGGTTCACGATCTGCTGCATCTGTTCCTTGGAAAGCGACGAGAAAGTGATGATCTCATCGATCCGGTTGAGAAACTCGGGCCGGAAGGTGTCTTTGAGTGCCTTCTGGATCTTGTCATGTGCTATGCGCTCATCTTTGTCAGCAGAACTCTGCAAGAAGCCCAGCGCACCGGATTTGTTGATGAACTCAGTTCCCAGGTTGCTGGTCATGATCAAGACCGTATGCCGGAAATTGACCACCCGTCCTTGTCCATCCGTCAAACGCCCATCATCCAGGATCTGGAGCAGGGAATTCCAAACTTCCGGATGTGCTTTTTCGATCTCGTCAAACAAGACCACCCGGTAAGGTCGCCGTCGGACAGCCTCTGTTAACTGGCCACCCTCTTCGTATCCCACGTAGCCGGGAGGCGCACCGAACAGCCTTGAGACGGCATGCTGTTCACGATATTCGCTCATGTCGATGCGTACGATTGCATCCAGGTCATCAAACAGGAATTCTGCTAAGGCTCTAGCTAACTCTGTTTTGCCTACCCCGGAAGGACCGATAAAAATAAATGAACCGATCGGGCGCCGGGGATCTTTAAGACCCGAACGGGCCCGCCGGATGGCGTCCGATATGGCGTGAATCGCCTCATCCTGCCCGATGATATTCTCGTGTAAGCGCTCTTCCATGTGCAGCAATTTTTCAGATTCGGTCTCCATCATCTGGCTGACCGGGATTCCAGTCCACTGCGCCACAACTTCTGAGATGTCGCTTTCATTCACCACTTCATCCAGTTCGTGTTCTCTTTCCCATTGATCGCGCAGTTCATTGAATTCTGTCTCAAGCCGCAGCCGTTCGGATTTTTTCTCTGCCGCTCGCTCGTAATCGCGCTCTAATCCCGCCTGCTCCTCTTCCGCGGTAATTCGATCCAGCTCGCTTTTTAGGTCTTTCAGCTCCGGTGGAAGTGAATAAAGAGCGACGCGCACTTTCGCAGCTGCCTCATCCATCAAATCGATGGCCTTATCCGGCAGATAGCGGTCGGTCACGTAGCGGTGGGAGAGTTTGGCAGAGGCGACCAAAGCCTCATCAGAAAAACGTACCTTGTGGTGGGCTTCATAGCGGTCTCGCAAGCCTTCCAGCATTTTTATCGTGTCTTCAACGTTTGGTTCCTCGACGTACACGGGGGCAAAGCGGCGTTCGAGAGCAGCATCTTTTTCAATATGCTTATGATATTCGTCCAGCGTGGTTGCGCCGATCGCGTGCAGCTCTCCTCGAGCCAGGGCTGGTTTGAGCATATTCGAGGCATCCATAGCTCCTTGTGCCGCGCCCGCGCCAATTACCGTATGCAGCTCATCCACAAACAAGATCACTTCACCTTCAGCCTTCTGAATCTCCTCGATCGAGGCCTTTAATCGCTCTTCAAACTCACCGCGGAAGCGGGAACCGGCGATCATCGCTCCCAGGTCCAGGGCCACGACTTTTTTACCGCTTAAAATCTCTGGTACATCATTGGTGGCGATCTTCTGGGCCAATCCCTCCACGATCGCTGTCTTACCCACGCCTGCTTCACCGATCAGCACCGGGTTGTTTTTTGTTCGCCGAGAGAGGATGCGGATCACCCGCATGATCTCTCCATCGCGCCCAATCACAGGGTCCAGCTTGCCTTCCCGCGCCATGGTGGTCAGATCACGTGAGTACTTTTCCAGGGTGCGGTAGCGGGTTTCAGCCTGCGGGTCGGTCACTCGCTGGCCGCCTCGCAGCTGTTTGACAGATTCGTTAACCCTTTCCCGGGTGACTCCTGCACCTTCCAGCAAACGAGCTGCAGGGGTGCTGCGCTCGCTGAGGATCGCCAGGAAAATATGCTCCGTGGAGATAAATTCATCTTTCAATCGATTGGCTTCTTCATTTGCCAGGTCGATGATGCGCTTGACCCGCGGCGTGATGAATATCTGTCCTGCTCCACCACCAAAGATATTCGCCTTTGGACTGGTGCGCAGGATATAGTCCAACCTTTCCGTTAAAGCAGCCGCATCGACGTTCAAAGTCTCTAATATTTGCGTGATCACGCCATCAGGCTGCTCAATTAATGCCAATAAGATATGTTCTGTGTCGATCTGATTGTGCCCGTAGCGCTGGATGATCTCAGCGGAACGCTGAGCAGCTTCTTGGGCACGCTCAGTAAAACGATCAAATCTCATCATAATGGTTACACCTTCCTCTGACAGGAATTTCCCCTGTCTCGGGCATTATAACATCGCAGAATTAAGGGAAGTATTGACTGTTGTTAGAAATATATATGAATCAATAACCACCAAATAATCCAGTATTGATAATAAATCCTTGCAATTTTTGGTCCAAAATCACCCTTATGGGCGTGGTGTTCTGGTAGCCGTGGTGGTTGGGGTTGGAGTGACGGTGACGATCCTGGTGAACATCTGCGGCACCCACCCGATGCGCCCATCCTCATCAATCACCTCGATCCAGACCAGCCCGTTGACCGTCTGCACACCGTATAAAACGATCAGCGGTTCTCCTTCCCTCATCACGCCAATGATCGGTCCTTCTGGGTATGCACGCAGCCTTAATCCATCCCCAAATGTCTGGGCTACTAACGCTACCGATGGGGTGGGTGTGTTGGTCGCTGTATTGGTCGGAGTGGGTGTTAATGTGTTTGTTGGTGTTTGCGTTGCTGTAGCAGTGGCCGTCCGGGTTGGTGTAGCAGTGCGAGTCGCGGTCGGCGAAGGTCCAATGGTTGGTGTGGGAGTAAATGTGGGTGGAATCTTCGGGTCCAGCTGCGATACGATCACGCTGCTGATCAACAATTCGACCGGTTCCTGCAGGCGCCCCGCGATCGCTTCTTGCAGGGAGATACTATCCTGGTAATAGAGCGGTCTGGCTGTGCGCAAGGTCATATCCATGCTCAGCACTTCATCCACGCGTTCGATACTCAATTCCACCAGTTCAGCATCCAGGATCCTTTCCACTTCTTCCTGGACCACATCTTCCATTTCACGCTGTTCAGTGGCATCCTGCACGAAATTCACACTGACATAAGTCAGCGGGATCATCAGGGTCACGGTTAACAGGGCTGCAAAAATCAGGCTGCGCGGCAGGCGATTGGTAGCCGTGATCGGTTTGGGTCCAAAACCCAGCGCAAAAAACACCAGCGTAGCAGCAAAGGCGATCGCTACTGAGTTGGTTACGAAGAGCAACCCGGCACCGCCAGCAATATCCATCCGGTCAAGCGCTAGGCCAACGCCAACCGTGCACAGGGGCGGCATCAGCGCCGTAGCGATAGCCACCCCGGGCAGTGCTGCTGACAAATGGGGCTGCGCCAGTGCATATGCCGCCGCAATCCCGCCTGCCACTGCCACCGTTAAATCAATCGGGGAGGGATTCGTCCTGGCAATTACCTCACCCGGTACTTCTTGCAGCAATATGAACGGCAGGTTGCTGTTGAGCCAGGTCCACAGGAACGAAACCACCACCGCCACGATCGCCCCCTGGATTACACCGCTGATCGAATCGCGCAGCAGGTGCCCGTCACCGGTGATGGAGGCCATACCCATTCCCAGGATCGGAGACATCAGTGGAGCGACCAGCATGGCTCCGATGATGATCGCAACCGAATCCGTCAGCAGCCCCATGGTGGCAATCGTGCAGGACAGGATCACCAGCAGGAAAAAATCAAATCCTGGGTGGGAAGATTCCCTTAATCTAACCCGCACCTCGCCCTGGCGCTCCTTGTCGATCGGGCGCGCGATGCGGCTCCAAAAATATAGGAAGCGTACACGCAGGGATGGGGGTGGTTGCGAGTCGTTGGAGGTCATTTCAGCACTAATTGATTAGCCCACAATTTATCAGCGGTGACCCAGGACCGGGTGCGGTTGGTAAGGATCCTGCAGCATTTCCAGCTGCTCGCTGCTCAATTCAATCTCGACCGCTGCCGCATCCTGTTCCAGATGATCTATCTTGCTTGCTCCAATGATCGGGGAGGTCACCCCGGGTTGGTGCAACAACCAGGCCAGTGCGATCTGGGAAGGGGTAACACCGCGCTGCTCAGCAACTTCAATTACCTTTTCGACGACCTCAAAATCGCTCTCCTGGTAGTACATGTCGTGCGCGAAGCCATCGCTCTTTGACCTGGGAGTCTCCCCCCAATCCTGGCGGGTGCGGTTGCCGCTTAAGAATCCCCGCGCCAGGGGGCTCCAGGGAATCACGCCGATTCCCTCTTTTATGCACAGGGGCATCATCTCGCGTTCTTCTTCACGGTACACCAGATTGTAGTGGTTTTGCATTGCCGCGAAGCGCGTCCAACCTTTGATATCAGCCAGGTAAAGCGACTTCGCAAACTGCCAGGCAAACATGCTCGAAGCCCCGATATAGCGCACCTTTCCCAATTTGACCACATCGTGCAGTGCTTCCAAAGTCTCTTCGATCGGCGTCTCCGGGTCCCAGCGGTGAATTTGGTAGAGGTCGATGTAATCCGTGCCCAGGCGGCGCAGCGAATCGTCGATCGCGTTCATGATGTGCACCCGGGAAAGTCCTCCCTGGTTTGGTTTCTCGCCCAGTGGGAAGAAAACCTTGCTGGCGATTACCACCTCATCCCGGCGAGCAAAATCCTTCAGCGCCCGCCCGACTATCTCTTCACTCACTCCCAGCGAGTATATATCCGCGGTGTCGAAGAAATTTATCCCTAGCTCAAGCGCCCGTTGGATGAATGGTCGAGATTCGTCCTCATCCAGCACCCAATCGCGCCATTTGGAGGACCCATACGTCATGGTTCCCAGGCAGATCCGGGATACCTTCAATCCACTATTTCCTAATCTCAGGTAGTCCATATTCCTTCCTTTTGCTCCGTATGAATCCGCTGCCCAACGCTGGCAGCGATCAGCCGATCACCTTTTCTAAATCGACGATCGACTCCATAATTGTATTTACAGCAGATTCTAAGTTTTGTTCATTAAACACAAATCTAATTCCTGCAGCTTTGAAAAGCTCCGGTAGAGTCACGCTGGTGCCTAAAGATAGCGCCTTCCGGTAGTCTGCCACCGCCTTCTCCTGGTCTTCCATTGAATTACGCCAGATCTGTACCGCGCCCAGCTGGGCAATACCGTACTCGATATAATAGAAAGGCTCATCGAAAATGTGGACTTTGCGCTGCCAGCCCGTCGTCATCTCCTGTTCCAGGCCTCCCCAATCTACTCCGGGCATGAAACGCTTCCATAACTGTGCCCAACAGCTGTCGCGGTTTTCTGCCACCAGGGCAGATTGGGGGTTTTCATAAACCCAATGCTGGAAAGCATCCACCACAGCCATATACGGCCAAAATGTCAGTACACTTTCCAGATGCTGGATGCGCGCCCTCGCAGCTTCCTCCGGGCTGTAATAGCCTCCTTTGCTGCTTTCCAGGTAGGGGCTGGACAGCATCTCCATTGACATTGACGCTACTTCCGCAAACTCAGAGGGTATTTCCAGGAAGAAATAAGGCCTGTGACCGCACTCATAATTGTTGAAGGCGTGCCCGCCTTCGTGCAGTAATGTCTGCACATCATCGTGGATGCCCACCGCATTCATGAAAATGAATGGCTGACCTGAGTAACTGTAAAAAGTGCAGTATCCCCCAGGTGCCTTGTTAGCACGGTTATCCAGGTCGAGTAATCCTTCCCCGCGCATCCGCCTAAAATATTCACCAAACTTAGGATCAACCCTTTGAGAATATCTTCTCTGATTTTTCTTCCAGTTCATTTATTGATCCAAAGGGTGTTAATGCTGGCTTACCATAAGCATCAACAAACACATCCCATGGTCGCAGCTCACTTAATCCCAGACGCTTGCGGCGCTTTTCATAAACTACCTGTGCCGCTGGTACAACCACTTTTTCGATCGCCCGGTGAAATTGGTGGCAGTCCTCCGGCGAATAGTCAAATCTAAGCAGTTCTTGCCAGCGATATGCACGGTAATTTGGTAAATCCGCGTTTCCCGCGATCGATCCCCGTAATTCAAGGAATTGCTGGTAGAGATCGTTCAGCGCCTCCCGATCCTCAAGCTGCCTGGCCATAGACAGACGCCAGGCTTTTTCCCTGCGCTCCCGGTCAGCCTCCTCGTAAACTGGCTGCAGTTGGGGTAGGGGTTTTTGCTCTCCGTCCCAGGTTACCATCTGGTCCCCGATGATCTTGTCGTACTCAATCACCAGCTTCTTTTCCTCACTCATCAGGGGTTGATTTTCTTCCCGGTAAATATCCGCCTGCGTTTTCAGGTCGCGCAGTACCACCTGGTAACCTGCTGGATATATTCCACTTGCCAGCAGTTTTTCCTTCAATCCCTGTTCGGCAGATTTTCCTTTGGGTCTGATCTCGTCTAAGAAATATGTAAATCTTTGCTCCGCTGCCTCATCGCTTGTATTAACCGTGGTGGCATCGTATAGGCGCCAGTAGCTTTCATTCAATAACTTGCTGATATCTGACCACTCAGCGAGCCAGGTATCTATATTGTTATCATTGAGCTCCTGCGCATGGAGATTCTTGAAAATTAGTTCGATGTGCGCCCAGTCCCAATCCAGAAAGTCTTCCACCTTGCCCGGCAGCCATGAATGCGTCATTTTTTTCTCCATTAGACAATTTTGGTTTTCAAGGATTGTTTCCGCAAAATTGATAGGGCCTTACAAGCCTCATCATTTTATTAATCTTACATATTTGGCCGATGCGTATGCCAATCAGAAACCTGTTGGTAGGCATGTGCCGCCTTGAAGAGCAGTTCTTCCTGGAAATGGGGGCCCATCAGCTGCATGCCGACCGGCAGTCCCTGCTCATCAAAGCCGACAGGAAAACTGATCCCGGGTACTCCCGCCAGGTTCGCGGGCAAGGTAAAGATATCCTCCAGGTACATCGAAAGGGGATCATCACCATGCTCCCCGATGCGGAATGCGGTGGTCGGAGCAACCGGGGCTGCGATCAAGTCTACTTTTTGGAAGACAGCCTCGAAATCATCCTTGATCAGGGTACGCACCTTCTGCGCTTGCCCGTAGAAGGCGTCAAAATAGCCGGCCGAGAGAGCATAGGTGCCCAGCATGATCCGCCGCTTCACCTCCTGGCCGAACTTCTCTCCCCGCGTAAGGCGGAAAATATCCCACATTTCATCCCCGGCAATGCGTGGCCCATAACGGATGCCGTCAAATCTCGCCAGGTTCGCCGAAGCCTCTGCCGGCGCGACCAGGTAGTAAACTGGCAGGGCTTGCTCCGTATATGGCAGGCTCACCCTCTCCACCTCTGCTCCGAGTTCAGCGAACTGGTCGATAGCTTCTAAAACCCTTTGCCGTACTCCAGGTTGTATGCCCTCAATGAAGTACTCATCAGGTATCCCGATCCGGGTGCCGCTCATATCGTGGGCGTTAGCCTCAAGATTGATCTCAGGCAGCGGTAGATCGACGCTGGTCGCATCCAACGGGTCAACTCCCGCGATGATCTCAAACACGGGTAAGATATCTGCGACCGATCGCCCCAAGACACCCACAACATCCAGGGACGACCCATAGGCCACCAACCCGTAGCGCGAAACCCGCCCGTAAGTGGGCTTGATTCCTGTCACGCCGCAGAACGATGCTGGCTGTCGCACGCTCCCTCCGGTGTCTGTACCCAGGGCGGCCGGTGCCAGCTGGGCAGACACAGCAGACGCACTGCCGCCGCTTGAACCACCCGGGACGCGCTCCAGGTCCCAGGGATTACAGGTATGGCCGTATGCAGAGTTCTCAGTCGATGACCCCATGGCAAACTCATCGGTGTTGGTTTTCCCCAGTATCACCACCCCTGCTTGCTTCAACCGCCTCACAGATGTAGCATCGAAAGGCGGAATGTATCCTTCCAGGATCTTTGACCCGCTGGTACAGGGCATTTCCCTCACACACAGCACATCCTTGACAGCCAGCGGTAAACCCGTCAGCGCTGGCAGATCCTGGTCCTGGTCCTTGCGCCATGCATGCAGCTTATGATCGGCTTCATCGGCCTGGCGCAGTGAGATATCCCGATTAACATGTAAAAATGCGTGCAGTTCGGGGTCCAGTCGCTCAATCCGTTTGAGATATGCCGAGGTGATCTCCCGGCTGGAATAGTCTCCTGCGCGCAAGCCAATCAGCAGTTCTCCTGGGGAGAGATCCACGATTTCGCTCATTAAATTAAATTTACTCCAGTATTGGGGGGACCTTGAACTGACCTTTTTCCGTTTCCGGCGCATTGTCCAGCAGCGTTTGCTGGCTCAATCCTGGACGAGCTTCGTCCTTGCGAAGAACATTTCCAGTGCTGATTACCCTGTCAGTCGGAGAGATTCTGGATGTATCTATCGACTGCAGCCGGGCTGCATAATCAAGGATGTCTGAAAGCTGTTCCGCATAGCGCGCCATTTCCTCTTCCGTTAACTGCAAGCGCGCCAATTCAGCGATATGCTTAACTTCTTCCAGGGTCAATTTCATGCGGCGATTATATCATGCAGGCTTTTTTCCACGATAACTGTGGAACCCTTAGATTCACTAGTTACGTCATGCCGGTAGCATTGATCAACTCCATTGGATGGGGATTGCTTCTCTAAGAATAGACCACCCAGTAATCAGCGAATGGAACAAATTATCACATTTTTTACCAACCACTCCCTTCGGGGTGGCCTTACCCCAGGACGCTTTTTCACCCGGGGCACTTCCTGCCAAATTTATTGTACATTTAATATCAGCCAATATTGATCATCAGTACTCTAAATTTGAGGTTCAGTTAATACATATCAACAAAGGAGTGCTGAAGTATTTTTTTTTAGTGAAATTGCTTGTTGTGTAGAGATATTCTCCGAAATAATAGAACATCAAACTGAGTGTAAACAAGCCTAACATGAATTACAATTAATTACTTTCCACAATTTGTAATGGAGATTCAATGGCAATAAAAATACTGCTCGTAGATGATGATAAATTGTTTAGACGCAGCCTTAGCTTTCATCTTGAGCGAGCAGGTTATAAGGTGAACACAGCCGCAAACGCCGAAGACGCCTTAGCACTGGCCCGACGTGAGCGGCCAAATTTGATTCTCCTTGACATCGGCCTTCCAGGTATGGATGGTTTAGCAGCTTTGCGTCATTTTGAGGAACATGTTGGAGTTCCGGTTATTTTTGTTACTGCTCGTCGGCGTGAATTGGATGAAGCATTAGGCTTAGAATTGGGTGCTGATGACTATATCACTAAACCCTTCGATAAATCCGTGCTCCTAGCCAGGATCAAAACCGTTCTCCGAAGAAGTCCAAGCACTCCTCCATTGCTCTCAAGGTATGAGCCATTAATTGTCGGTGACTTAATCATTGACCCATCTGCACATTTAGTCCATGTAAACAAACGCCCGGTTGACCTTTCTCCAATAGAATTTAAATTGCTTAACACACTTGCTTTGGAAGCCGGGCGAGTGCTATCTGCAGATGATTTACTCGCGCGTGTTTGGGGTGCAGAATTTGTAGGCCAGCCCCAGGTGGTTTACGTCCATTTACGCAGGCTCCGTAAGAAATTAGAAGAAAATCCCAGTAAACCTCGCCGGATTATTACCATCCGGGGTGTAGGTTACAAACTCGAGCTGCAGGAAAATTAGTGATGCGTACACTGCGTACCCGAATCATAATTAGCCACATACTACCTTTGGTGATAGTTCTCCTCCTGATTGGTGTCGCTTTGGATTATGTTCTAGAAACTCGTATCTTGCTCCCCAACTTATCTGATGAGTTGATTAATGAGGCAAAGCTATTTGTTGAGATGACAAAAAACAATCAGCCCATATGGGATGATCCGGTTGCTGCGCAAGATTATTTAGATAGCCTCGAGCCAATCCTGGATCCTTTTGTGATGTTATTGGATTTACAAGGACAGATACTTGCTTCGACAGATCCATTCGATGCAGGGAAGGTAGGCAGTGTGATTGAATCAAGGGAACGATTCGCGGAGGCTCTTGAACGTGGTGCCGGCATACAGACAAAATATAGCCGTCTATTGGAGGCTAATATCGTAGATGTTATTGTTCCTGCCAGAAGATCTGATGGACAAGTCATAGGTCTGGTTCGTATGACGTATCATTTGGAAAATGTGTATGGGCAGTTTCTCTTACTACGGTATGTAATTGTTGGGATTGTTGCCGTCGGGACTCTACTTGGAGTGGCAATGGCTATACTGCTTGCATTAAACTTGAGCAATGCACTCCAACGGGTAACACATGCTGTCCAACTATTGGCCACCGGACAAGAATATAAACCACCAATAGAACAAGGACCAGAAGAAATCCGGGTTTTATTGCGCACAATTAATTCGCTGGTCGAACGGCTGCGGGATTTAGAAAACATGCGGCGCAAATTTCTGACCAACCTGATCCATGAATTAGGACGGCCTTTAGGGGCGCTTCTCCTGGCTGTTCAAGCGTTGCAAGCCGAAGCAGGGCAAGATGAAGCGATGCGAGAAGAAATGTTGGCCAGTATGGAAGAAGAAATGAGTATCCTACAGCGGCTGTTAAACGATCTTACTGGACTGCATGATCAGGTCTTGGGTGTGATGGAATTGAAAACTCAGCCAGTTGTCCTGACACAATGGCTGCCCAATGTGCTGCGGACTCATCAGGAAGCGGCGAATGAAAAAGGGTTGCATTGGCGGGTGACCATTTCCGAAGAGTTGCCGACCATAGATGCTGATCCCAACCGTTTAGCCCAAGCTGTTGGAAACCTGGTCAATAATGCCATCAAATTCACACCCCCAGGCGGCACCGTATCGGTGGATGCGGGTGTTCAAGATTACGAGGTTCGGATTCGTATAAATGATACCGGGCCAGGAATCCCCTTTGAAGAACAAACGAATATCTTTACTCCATTCTACCGCGGGCTTTCTGAAAACCGGTTTCCTCAGGGGATGGGCCTTGGTTTGAGCATCGCTCGTGATCTGGTCGTGGCGCATCATGGGCGGCTGGAATTCACAAGCGTACCTGGCGAGGGCAGCAGTTTTACAATCTGGCTGCCCTTCATACCAAATGAAAGCTAAACTATTTAAGTGTTAGTTGAATGGACGGGGGCGAGTATATACCAGGCATCACATTTCCTGAATATTCACTAATCCACTTCGTCCGAATCCTCAACATAAATCTTCTTATCCACTGCACCTTAAGGTGACCTTTCGGGTGTTGTTAGGTTCCCGTAAGGACAAGGGGGAGCCTGAAGGTTATCCTGTGTTTACTTCGTGGTTGCCTAATTTCCTTTCCCATTGCGATTACACAACGACCGTTGAACCAGCTTGTACAACAATAACTTGCTGGTGAATGCCATTTTTGATTTGATCGTGATTGTGTTTTACTCGATCAGATCGAAAATGTTACCCAAAATATTGCGGGCTATGCCCAATATCCAGTCATGATTGTTAGGCAATCAGATGCAATGCGGGAGAAGAATCTAGCCTGCTATGGCAATAAGCAAGATTGGATTGCCTCATAAATATTCAACAAGATTTGTGAATTGGTTTGCATGCAGATCTCACCTTCGTTTACAATACCTATGATGATAGGTGTATTACTCGGATACTTGTTAGGGTTGGTGTCCCGAGGTTTGTGGAAAAACCGGACCATGAAAGATGTATCCTCATATTTTGTCCAATTCGACAAATCTCTCCTTGGTCTAATGCTTATCAGTGCATTCATTCTGGGCGTTTTTTTGACATATTTTTTCCTAAATTAAGAAACTGAGATAAACTATGGCAAAAGAAATCGTGCTCTTCGAATGCGAGGAATGGAAGGATCAGCAGGGTGTTTCTGGCTTTCTCCACCAACTTGCTGACAGGTTAGCTCAAAATCAGATTGCCTTACGCAGGGGTGAAGAGAAATTCGCCCCGGATTTTCCGAATAAATCCGTTCTCGAGTTAAGGATTGAAAAGGAAGAAGATTAAACCAAGCGTACGCTTGAGATAGAAATTGAATGGATAGATGGAGACGATCCTGGGGACGCTGTAATTCTTGTCTAATGAAAATGCTTCATATCATTGGTCAGACTTACAAAAAAAGAGGATTTAAGCTATGTACAAATTTGGCTCAATCGATCAATGAGGAGAAATTATGGAAGTCAGCATTTGTATGAAGAAGGAGATCATCACGGCGCCGGTTACGGCTACTGTATCCGACGCAGCTTCTATATTCTGCGACCATCACATTGGAATGCTGCCTGTTGTAGACGAATCTGGAAACCTGGTGGGCATTTTACAGCTTCGTGATTTACTGCACCTCATCATGCCAGCCTTCGTGGATCTGATTGAAGACTTCGACTACGTAGGTGATTTCGGGGCGATGGAGGCTCGCAAACCCGCTCAGGAAGAGCTCAATCGATCCATATCAGAGGTTATGGAAAAGCCTATCTGGGTTCGGGATGATTCTGGACTAATACGGGCCTTTGCCTTCATCCACAAGTATGAGCTGCTCGACCTGCCTGTAGTTAATCGCGACGGCCAGCTAGTAGGCCTTGCATCGCGAGTCGACATAGGCCGGGCTTTACTCCCCAGCTGGAGTCAAGACGCACCTAATAACCAATCCTCATAAATCATGATAATTGCCACAATCATATTTCTGGTCATATTGGTGGTGATCTTCACCGAATGGATACCCCCGCACTATAGCTGCCATTGGAGGAGCAGCCATCATGGTAGGGGTGGGCATCTACGCCGGATTCTATAGTGAAGAGCAAGCGATTGAAGCTATTGATTTTCACACCGTGGGCTTACTGTTGGGCATGATGACGCTGGTCGCGCTCCTACAACCAACAGGCTTCTTCGAGTACTTAGCCACCTTAGTTGCCCGAGCATCAAGAGGCAAACCAGTTCTTCTGCTTATCTTACTGGGTACCGTCACCACCGTGCTCTCTATGCTCCTCGATAACGTGACGACAGTAGTGATCATCGCCCCGGTGGCCATTCTGATCAGCGAGATCCTTGGCGTGAGTGTGGTCCCATTCTTGATGGCGCTGGCCCTGCTGTCTGACACTGGTGGCGCGGGCACCCTGATCGGCGATCCACCCAATGTGATGATTGGATCGGCTGCAGGCCTGTCGTTCAATGATTTCTTGGTAAACGCACTGCCAGTTGTGATAGTTGCCTGGTTTGTGGTGCTCGGTCTGCTGTTATTCCTCTTCAGGACTGAGCTGCGCCAGCCGCCGGCCAATGCCGAGGCTGTGCAAAAGCTCGATCCAGCCAAGGCTCTAGATGATCCAGTTACAGCAATGAAGGTGATTATCGTTTTGGCAGGGACAGTACTGCTATTTTTCTTTCAAGAGCTACTGGGATTAAGTTCGTCGTTTATCGCCCTGGCAGGGGCGGGCGTGGCTCTGTTGTGGATCCGTCCTAACACTCAGGAGGTTTTCGAACGAATCGAATGGAACGTGCTCATCTTCTTCATCGCCTTATTCGTCATGGTCGGGGGGCTGGAGGCTTCTGGTGCTCTTGACCAGGTTGCTGAGGTGATGACCGATGCCGCCAGCCTCAACCCGGTATTACTAGGCATCATTTTCATGTGGGTGGTGGCTATCCTGTCAGCTATCGTAGATAACATCCCGATCACCATCGCGCTGATCCCGGTGATCCTTCAGTTGGGTGAGTCCGGGATAAATATAGCGCCTCTGTGGTGGGCCCTGGTGTTTGGAGCGGGTTTTGGTGGTAACGGCACGATTATCGGTTCCTCAGCCAACATTGTAGTGGCCTCACTGTCGGAACGGACGCGCACCCCCGATCACGTCGGCAATGTGGAGCAGGCGGGGTCTACCAGCGATGGTAGCCGCGTTGGTTGTAGCCAGTATCTTGTATGTGGTTTTGTTCCCTTTTTATAATCAGTAAACCAGCTACCTGACAGTATAAGAAAAAGGGCAGGTTCTTCTGGTAAAGTAAAGTTCTCCAAAACCTCTCTCCGAGAAGAACCATGCCGATACCTGAACTTTACCAAAGTCGCCAATTGATAAATCAATTCCAGCCCGGTGAGTGGGTAACACTAGTATGCATTTTTGCTTGGTTGCTGGTGGGTCTGTATCAAAGCCGATCCGTCCATTTAAGCAAAATCGCAGAGTGAATACCTGGGGAAGCGCGATTACCCAGCATGACGCACCGCTTGAGCCGTTTCTTGAACAATCCAGCCATCGGAGTGCGAGCGTGATACGAACCGGTTGCGAGAGCCATATTTCAGCGATTTACAGGCGGGGAAATTCGCTTGATCGTAGATGGTTGCGAAGTTGGTTTTAGACATCAACTGCTCGTAGTGGCGATTGCCAACCGTAAACGCGCCATACCACTGGTCTGGACTTGGGTCAAAAGCAGTCGCGAGCATAGTACTTCTTACAAACAATAGGCATTATTAACCTATGTACAGGGGTTGCTCCCACCGCAAACCAGGGTCCTGCTGGTTGGTGATGCTGAATATGGCGAAGATTGGCTTGCCTAGAAGAGGTAATATACCTTATCGAGCTGGGAATTCACGCAACCCGAAAATTATGGGGGGGGGCGGTTCGAGTTTCTTCCAATACCGTCCCACACAACTACTAATCTACTTCGTCCGTATCCTCATTATGAATCCTCATATCCCCTGAACCTTTAGGTGACCTTTCGGGTGTTGTTAGGTTCCCGTAAGGACAAGGGGAAGCTTGAAGGTTATCCTGGGTTTAATTGGTGGTTGCCTAATTTCTTGTTGCATTGCGATTACACAACGACCGCTGAACCAGCTTGTACAACAATAACTTGCTGGTGAATGCCATTTTTGATTTGATCTTGATTTTGTTTAACTCGATCAGATCGAATATGTTACCAAAAATATTACAGGCTATGCCCAATATCAAGTATTGGTTGTCAGGCAATCAGATGCAATATGGGAGAAGGTCCTTGGCTACTATAAAAGTAGACGAGCTTGGATTACCTCATAAATATCAAACAAAATTTGTGGAATCGTTTGCATGCTGACCTCACCCTCGTTTTCAATACCTCTCTTTTTAGGTGTACTGCTCGGATACTTGTTAGGGTTGGTGTCACGAGGTTTGTGGAAAAACCGTACCATGAAAGATGTCTCCTCAGATTTTGCCCAATTCGACAAATCTCTCCTTTGTCTAATGCTTATCAGTGCATTCATTCTGGGTGTGTTTTTGACTTATTTTTTCTTTATTTAAGAAAAGGAGACAAACTATGGCAAAAGAAATCGTGCTCTTCAAAAGTGAGAAAAGGAAGGATCTATAAAGTGTTTCTGCCTTTCTGCATCAGCTTGCGGACAAGTTGGCACATAATCAGGTTATCTTGTGCAGGGACGTTGACGCTGGCTTTGGCAACCATTGTTGTCCCGATCGGAAGTGCAACGGTTGTGAGTTGGTTTACAGGGGGATTACCTTTAGGTCCCCACTGCTACTGGTCATGATTGTAATGCAGATTTTGGGGAAAATGGATTACTCAGAACACCTGATCATCCAGCCAGAGAATATCATTGCTTTCAGATGGATATGCCTACAAGATTTTTTGAATCATCGGCGGGTGTCTGTGTCCATACTCTTGTTCAGTTTTGTTCTGTGAATCTTTTTAAACTTCTGTGAATTGTTTTTATGTTTGAGGAAGAAAAACGTGTAATGAGTAAACATTGGCTAAAGACCACTAGAAATCTTTGGAAACGCTTGCTCATAGTTCTTATGAGTCTTCTCTTCATCGGACTAATAGCTTTGGGAAATCGCGTTGCCCCAGATTCTATCGATGGGGTGTCGACATTATTGGTGATCCTCTTGTGAGGGTTGCCTTATCTAGCCCTGTATTTGCTAATTTTCAAGATGCATTGTATTGATTCTGATTAGCAGTGAACCCGCTAATTTAATGAGAAATCTCATGACCAATTGGTATACTCATACAACAGAAGATACGTTATTTCTTTTAGAGACAGACCCGAAGCAAGGACTGACCCAGGCAGAGGCAGAACGACGTATAGACGCACACGGCCCTAATGAGCTGATTGAACGCGGGCTAAAGAATCCCTGGCGCATTTTGTTGGAACAATTGATTGCCATCATGGTGGTTATCTTGATCATTGCCGCTGTGATCTCAGCCTTGCTTGGCGATTATATAGACGCAGTAGCCATCATAGTTATCGTCGTGCTCAACGCGATTCTAGGTTTCACACAGGAATACCGAGCAGAAAAGGCTATGGCGGCTCTGAAAAAATTATCCGTTCCCACAGTGAAAGTCCGTCGTGATAGTCATGTGCAGGAGATTTCGGCCCGCGAGCTAGTACCAGGAGACATCATGCTGCTGGAAGCTGGCGGCCTAGTGCCGTCCGACGCCCGCTTGCTGGAGAGCATTAACTTGCACACCCAGGAAGCAGCCCTGACTGGTGAATCGGAGCCAGTGGAAGTTGACACGTCTGCTATTGACATTATCGAAACTTTGCCTCACGACATCCTCGCACCGTTGGAATCAGATTCGGCGGAAATTCCGGATCTTACCAGTGATCCGCATGAAATCCTATCCACCGAGGTGGGTATACAAGATGCCTGGGAATCATCCACAGTTATTCGAGAGCAGATCGACAAAGCAGATACTCGTCAATTAGAGAAGGTTATCGCTCTCATTCGGTCGCTCGGGGTTCAGGTAAGCATTAAAGTGCTGCACGGAACGCCATTCATTGCGATCATTCGCGAGGTATTGTGGAACGGGCACGATCTGGTGATGATAACCGCAGAGAACCGCAGAAGTTTGAAGAATGTGTTGTTTGGAACTACAACCATGCATTTGATGCGTAAGTGTCCCTGTCCGGTCTGGGTCATGAAGCCGGACCAACCCAAACAACAAAAAATATCCTGGCCGCTGTCGATCCAACCCCATCTGATGAGGAACGGAACGCTCTTAACTATATAATTATGGAACTGGCGACATCTTTGGCTCATCGAGAGCGTTGTAATCTTCTTGTCATCCATGCCTGGTCTTTTGCTGTGGAATCACACGTGCAGAGCGGGCGGGTCAAGGTCTCCGGAGAATTGCTAGACGAGTGGATCGAGAACTCCAGGTTAACCCATAAGCGTAAGCTTGGAGAACTTCTGCAGCTATATAATTTAGAAAAGTTGAAACACCAAGTATATTTGTTGAAGGGCGAAGCCGGGAATTTGATCCCCGCGCTGGCAGCGGCAAGAGAGGTCTCACTGATCGTCATGGGCACGGTTAGTCGAACCGGAGTGGCTGGCTTGCTCATTGGCAACACCGCAGAGAAGGTCCTCAATCAGGTGGGTTGTTCTATGTTGACTGTCAAGCCGGATGGTTTTATCACACCAGTCAAACTGGATGCATAGCCGAATATATACAAACATAAAAAGGAACTGAAGAGGAGCTAATGACACACTTATTGATCGTTATCTTAGATGACCTGACAAGTATGCCAGATCTTCTCCAGGCATGGCAGACGATTGGCGTGCCGGGGACAACCATCCTGGAAAGTGCAGGAGCATATCGAGTAGAAACCTGGCTCAGTCGGGTTGGGCTGGGTGGACTTGATCGTCTCTTCGAGTCTAAAGAAGTTCGTCGGCGTACACTCTTCGCTGCTATTGAAGACGATGATCTGTTGGCTGGGGCAGTAGCCGAAGCTGAGCGAGCAGTGGGTGGCTTTGATCGACCTGATAGCGGTCTGTTATTGGTGTTGCCAGTGACCCAGGTGAAAGGCTTGAAGAAAGTGATGAAAAGACCATCGCAAGAGGTATTGCCCCCGGCTGTATTGCCGAACTGGGTTGTCCTGCGAAACACTCCAGTTGAAGAAGTGGTTGCTGTCATGAATCTGCAGCCAACCATTGTCAGCCTAGACATCCCTTTGGATGAGATTGCTCAGGCTATGCTAACTCATCCAAGGGTGCACGTGGCGTGCGTGGTGGCTGACGATGGCCGCCTAGTGGGATTAATTCATCTGCGTGCTCTTGCCGACGATATTTTCTTCCATATCATGCCCGAAGAGTTTCTCAGCGAAATCAGCGACTTAGATGAAGCGATGGAATTTGCTAACCGTAGTCGTATGCGTACCGCAGCCGATGCCATGCAAGATCCCGTCTGGGTGAAACAAGGAGAAACTGTAAAGGATGCGTTTAAACGCATGCATGAGCACGATTTGGCGGGGCTGCCGGTAGTGAATGATCTATACCAAGTGGTGGGATACATTAATCTACTGGAACTTTTGGCGATCTGTATGAAGCAAGAGGATGAAGTGAGCGGCGAGGTTGGCGGACTATGAACCAAACCTGGATTGCCGCAGGTATTTTTCTGATCACTTATGCTTTTATCGTCTCTGATAGAGTTCATCGCACGATAGCAGCCCTGTTGGGCGGGTTGACCATCATCCTCATTGGCGTGCTCGACCAGGATCAAGCCTTCCACGCGATTGACTGGAATGTCATCTTCTTGCTGGCAGGTATGATGATGATTGCCAATGTGTTGCGTGAGACGGGTCTCTTTCAGTGGATCGCCATCCAAAGTGTCCGGCTGGGAAAGGGAAAACCTTACCGAATCATGGTCATCTTGGTGGTTGTGACGGCTGTCACCTCAGCGCTGCTCGATAATGTGACCATCGTGATATTGATGGCGCCGGTGATCCTATTCATTACAGCCAGTTTGAGGATCAGTCCACTGCCCTTTCTCATTGCCTTGATTCTGGCTTCCAACATTGGGGGGACTGCAACCCTAGTTGGTGATCCGCCCAATATACTTATCGGCAGTGCCGCCGGCATTGATTTTGTCACCTTCGCCGCCAATTTGGCTCCGATCTCCTTGGTTATCTTGATCGCGTTTATCGGACTGGCTTGGTTCCTTTTTAAGAAGGATCTACAAGTTGCTAAAATCGATCCGTTGAGCATCGAGGCTCTAGATACCTCAAAATTGATCACCAACGGTCCATTACTGCGGAAATCTCTGGTAGTTATGGCCGGTGTGATCCTGGGTTTTCTATTTCACGGAGCCCTGCATCTCGAGCCAGCCACCATTGCTTTAACGGGTGCAATTGTCCTAATGCTGTGGGCACGAATTGATCCCGATCAGGTGCTGCGAGAAATTGAGTGGACTACGCTCTTCTTCTTCATCGGTTTGTTCATCATGGTGGAGGCCCTGGTGGAAGTGGGGATCATTGAGGTTGTCGCTAATGCCGCACTAGGCCTGACGGATGGAAACCTTCAGATGACTTCGATGTTGTTGATCTGGCTTTCGGCTGTTGCCTCTGGTGTTGTGGATAATATCCCCTACACAGCTACGATGATCCCGGTGGTAGAGAACCTGGGACAGGCCATGCCAGCGGGTCCGCTGTGGTGGTCGCTGGCTTTAGGCGCCTGTTTGGGGGGCAACGCTACGCTGGTAGGCGCCGCGGCTAACGTTGTCGTTGCCAACCTGTCTGAAAAAAGCGGGCAACCAATAAGCTTTGGCCTCTTCCTGCGCTATGGCGTCATCGTCACATTCATGTCCCTGATACTGGCCAGCTTGTACGTGTGGGTGCGTTATTTATAAGGAATTAAATCAAGACATGATTTTTGTTTCCAAGGTCTTCTGTTCTGCGATATCCACGCAAATATATACTTTCTGGGTTGATTGTGCTCCTGTTAATCAACCTGGGTCTGCACAGAAACTTAGCCCTCCGGGAACAGAGGTTGTATTTCAAGTAAATGGACTCGCTGCTCATTATTCTCACCTTCCTGTGGGAGGTGCTGTCTGCTGCTTTACCAGCACGGAGTAGGGATCTAATGCGGTCAGATATTTATTGAACAGTCATATAAGGGAGGTTGTCCGCTTTTACAACAGGATCCACTGAGTGGAGATTGCAAATGTTTATAGATGTAGTTTTGATAGGGATATTGATATTAGCAAATGGTTTCTTTGCCGCTGCAGAGATGGCATTGGTAACCACGCGCAAAACACGCTTGAAAATGCTTGTTAAAGCTGGCGATCAGCGAGCAGCTAAAGTCCTGGCTGTACAAGATAATCCTGGAGATTTCTTGGCAATGGTGCAGATTGGCATCACCCTGGTTGGTACAACAGCCGCGGCTGTAGGGGGGGCTGAGGCAGTTCGGATTCTCTCGCCATTTATCGCCAGCATCCAGCGGCTGGCACCGTATGCGCAGGAAATCGCATTGGTAATTGTGGTCGTCATCATAACCTACTTCACCCTTGTATTTGGCGAACTTGTACCCAAGCGGTTAGCCATGCGAAACGCGGAAAACATGGCTTTGTCATTTACTGGTCCGCTTGGTTTGCTTTCCCGCCTAGCCCACTTGCCAATCCGTGCACTCTCTTTTTCGGCCGATACAGTGCTGAAACTAATCGGTAGCGCTGCAGCACAATACCCATCCACCAGTCCAGAAGAAATCGAATTGCTCGTGAAACAAGGAACAGCTGAAGGAGTGATCCAACCCGTGGAAGAGAGATTGATCAGTGGTGTCTTTGATTATACAGACCGCCGCGTTCAGGACGTGATGACACCACGCACTTCCATCGTTGCCCTGAATGTAGAGACATTGCCCTCAGAAGCATTAAGTATAGCGAAGCGGTCTGGCTATTCTCGTTTCCCTATTTACCGCGACGACCTTGACCAAGTGGTGGGTTACGTGCATGTCAAGGATATTATCTGGGCTATGGGGGATAGCAATCTACGGCCATATACTCGTGAAATCCATTTCATCCCCAGTGGCGCTTCGTTGCCTAAAGCTTTTGATGTTCTTACAAAAACTGGAACCCATATGGCCATTGTGCTGGATGAATATGGAGGCACATAAGGTCTGTTGACCTTAGAGGATATGCTGGAGGAGATCGTGGGTGAGATTGAGGATGAACACAGTCCAATAACTGAGCAACTTGAACACCCCACGAACGGAGATTGGGTTTTTCTGGAACTACTCCGATCACGGAGGTCGAGGAACTGCTTGGAATCGATTTCCAGACGCAAGGAATATATACTACCCTGGCTGGATTTATACTTGCTAGCCTGGGAAAAATCCCCGAAACCGGGGAACAATTTGGCAAACACGGCTATATTTTCACTGTGAAGGAAATGGATCGATTACGCATCGCCAGTATCCATGTTCGCCACAATCTTCACCTAGCGAAGGAGTAGAATGTGGCTTTCCCGACTGGCGAGCAAAAGAGGTAAATTATCATGCTTTTTGAAGTCTTATTGAATTTTGCTGATGATTTGTCCAACCAGGTGGCGGGAAGCCCCCTAGAGCTGGAACACGCACTAATCATGTTGTTATTGCTGGTGGGGCTTCTGAGTATTCACGGTAAATACAAGCGTTATGTACCTTGGGTGATCATTGGCGGTGTGGCTTTGTCCATGATCACACCGATACATATTATTGAGCCAGCTTGGCCAATCATTTCAGCGTTGGTCTTACCCCCTTTGTTGTGGCAGGTAGCACTACGCTTGTCGACAACTCGTCCAGCTTTTAGCTGGCGGACCTTACTTGCCTGGCTGCTGATGATTATATTGATCGGGCTTGCCCTTAGCCTGGGGGGTAAGGTGTCATTGGCTAATGCTTTGCTCATGGGTATATTGGCTGCCAGCCTGATGTGGCAGTTACGAGAGCATGCCACCGGTAGTTCCGATTTGGGAGCTTTCGGCCAGTTGACCCTGGCTTTGCTATTGGTTGAAGTAGACGTCGCACTTCACCCACTTGGGAACGTTCCTGGGGAGCCTGTTCTCAAGCGCTGCTTTAGGGTTGGTTCTTGGATTTATTGGGGATACGGCTTGCCCCCCGTTTTCCGGCCGGTAAAACTCGTAATCTTTTCTATTTGGGTTTGATCTACTTTGCATACCTAGCGGGCGTATTGATTGGTCTATCAGGGGTCACGATGGCAACAATGACGGGACTGCTTGTAGCCTCGTATAGCTATAGTTTGGGCTTATGGCCCTCTAAGGAAGATTGGCCAGCACCCCTGAACCAAGGGTGGGTTTTTGTGCTAATGGCTGGAACCTGGCTCTTATTGGGTTGGCAGGCTCACGTACCTTTGACGGCGGTTCACATCACAGGGATTGGGCTGGTACTTTTGGCGGCCGCGTTCGGCGTGCTGGTAGGCAGGTGGTTAGCCCCCATGCCAGAGGCCCCTGTCCAACCCTTGCCACAGTCATTGTTACATAAGGAGGGAAAGATTTTCTTGCTGCTGTTGGGCGTTTTGTTGTTGTGGCCACAAGAAACGGCATTAACTCTATTACCTTTGGCAGTGGCGTTGGTGGCTGCTCTGGTGATCATCTCTATCCTACGAATTGTGATTTATCAGGTTCTTGACATGGTAGGGATTGAGCTGCAATGGCCTGGTGAATAGGCAACTGATAAACAGGATGCATAGTGAGAGAGTGGATTACTTCACTGAATATTCACCACTAGGATTTTAGAACAACAATGTTTAGGAACATTCTGCGTTTTCCATCTGAAGAATTCGAATCTATGCTGCCTTTCTTGCAGTTTATACTACTGTGCTTTTTTACTCTTGGTCAGCGAAAGCTCCCGGCACATAGCTGCTATTATCAGCGCATTCCTGGCAGGACTTTTTTTTGCCCATAGCTCGATTAAAGACAAGATTGAAAGGAGATATTCGTCGATTGCATATGGCATATTTGTGCCTATCTTTTTCATCAACTTTGGATGATCTGCTAATGTGGGTCAATTGCCAATCGATGGATTAGGATTGAAAATGGATATCTTCTTTGTGCGCGAGTTTCCACAATTGATCCTCATTTTTATCGTGCTTATATTGGTTCTGGTTTTGTGGAGGTTGCTGATATTTTATGAGATACGGTGTATAACATCCATTTGGGATGGCGCAACGATCTGATGATATTAAGCTTGGGGTTAATCACCTTGGCCTTGGGGATTTTTTCAGCCATTCTGTTGATGAGTATTTCACCTTAGCGGAGTGATACTTTCTGGCAAGACATTTCATATTTTGTGCACTTATATAAAATAAAAAAATTCCCACCAACTAGATGCGAACAAAATTATGGCGCTGAATAATATTTGTCAATGGTTTTGGTGGATCCCATCTCTGTTGAATTTTCATGAGCTCTACCATTCTAATAATAATTGAACAGCGGAGGCAGATTACTCGGCAATTTCTTTCTATGTTAATTTTTAATTCATGAATCATCTCTCCTGAGTTGTAAGTTAAAATGTTTACACATTCAGCTCAAGAGATCAGCCTGTCACTATTCCTTCTTAATTTCCGGTGCAACATTGGTGATACCGGTATAGACACTATAGACACAGAGAGGTTGAATAGACATTCATTACTAGGGCTCATAATCGTTAGGTTACAGGGGAGAGGTTTGCTTTTACTCATCCTTAGGGAGCCCATTCTTCACCAGTTTTGCGTGTACCAACGCAGGTATTCCTCCAAGTGTTCCTGCCAGTAGGCTTCTTCGTGATATCCTGGGTACAAATGCCATTCGTGGGGAATACTTTTCTCTGTCAGCAGCTCCTCAAACCATATAGCTGATTTAGAAATTTGGGGGCGGTCCCTATCTCCCAGGTCCATATAGATGCGCGGCAGTGATTGGTATGGGATGGCATCCAGCCAGGTTCGGATCTGAGGTAAATCAGTCCAGAATACCGGCAGGCTGTGCATCCCGATTGCCCCAAATTGCTCCCAGCGGGGGAAACCCAGGTGCAGTGCCCACCCCGCTCCGCGCGATAAACCGCCAACCGCGCGGTAGGCTCTTTGCGGTTTCGTGCGGTAATTCTGATCGATATGCGGCAGCAGCTGCTCAGCCACCACCTTGCCAAAATTATCTTCTGTCGGTTGGCTCCAGGAGCGGTCGCGCGGCATGACGATCAGCAGCGGCGGCATTTCTTCTGCCGCGATCAGTGCATCCGCGCTCTCATCCACACCCAGGCGATCCCACTGGTCGTCGTTGAAATTCTGTCCATGGATCAAATAAAGCACCGGGTAGCGTGCATCTTCCATTTCGTCATAACAAGGTGGAAGATAAATGCGGTAGCTCAGCGGCAGCGGCAGCATGTCGGTGCGCACCTGCCCAAGCTCGATGCGCCCACCCTCATCCCAGCAGGCCGACCGTTCAGGAGTGGGGCTGGATGCAGGTTTCGCGGTCGCGGTCGGCGTCCAGGTTGCTGTCGGACTTGGTTGTGGAGTTGGTGAAGCCGTGGTGGTAGAAGTTGCCGTTGGGCTGCTTGTCTCGGTAGAGGTCGCAGTAATCACCGGGCTTAGATCAGCCGTCGGTTCTACAGCGCAGGACGAAATCAGCCATATGATAGATATTACCAATGGGGGAAGTAAATAGCGAATCAATTATTCACCACGATCTAATTGTACTCAGCTGCTTACCTTCTATAAAATTACACGCGCCAACGAATTGGCGCGATCCAGAGAATTATCACTTGATTTCCAGCCCAACCTGACTCGATAGGTGAGGATTAATTGCAAGTCTTTCGATTAATATTCTATCTACCGTTCTTCAACTGTGAATTTAATCGCAGTGCGAATTTTTTCGTCGATCGTCACATCCACGAACTCGGATATGAAAACTACGTCGATACCATCTTGTGCCAGATAGCTGCGGGAAAGCGCCAGGGCTTTCACCGCCTGGTTGACTGCGCTGGCCCCTATTGCCTGAACTTCAGCCAGGTGATTATCGCGAAATACTCCGGCAATCGCCCCGGCAACCGCTGAAGTTCGGGAGGTGCCCTTAACCTTGATTATGTCCATTTTGCACTCCTCGTGTTGTGAGCAATAATGTGCAAACCCCTCTTGAAAGGAGTAAATTATTAATACCAGCGCGTTATTCTACTTGTCTAGATCTGATTCTACAAGATTTTTGTGCGCGGGGCAAGCTTTCTTGCGAAACAAATCAATCTTCTCGATCAGGATGGCTGTTTGGTGTTGTTAATCGAACAAATTTGGCGTTATGTACACATTAATGTGACATAATATGGCTGAGTTCATTAGATTTCTTCCCACGCCAAGGGGTGCAGCAATTTTCTGCGTTATCCAGAAAAAATCAAGGCATCGAAAATATGGGACATTTTTCCATCAAGTTAGATCACTCGGCTGGAATGTACGGTATGCGATTCACGAGCTGGCGGGTATCTATTTCTAGAGCTTAACACCAGGGCAAGTTTGTTGTAAACTACTAATGGACACATAACGTCGAATCATCCACTGAGGAGAACATAATGGAAGCAAAGGAATACCAGGATTTAAACATTACACCCCGCATACTTTTGGGACCGGGGCCAAGCATGGTCGCTCCACGCGTCCTAAATGCGCTCTCTTATCCCCTGGTCGGTCACCTCGACCCCCAATTTTTGACCCTCATGCAGGAAGTTCAGCAGCTGCTGCGCTTTGTCTTCCAGACGGAGAACGAGCTCACCGTGCCAGTTTCTGGGACAGGCAGCGCCGGCATGGAAGCCGCCCTGTGTAATTTCATCGAACCGGGTGACAACGTGCTGGTCGCGGTGCTGGGTTATTTTGGCGAACGCATGGTTGAAATGGCCGGTCGTTATGGGGCTCAAGTAGATCGCATCGACCGTCCCTGGGGAGAAGCATTTGACCCTGATGAGATCAAGGCAGCCCTCAGCCAGAAGAAATACAAGCTGCTGGCGCTGGTTCACGCCGAGACATCCACCGGAATCCTGCAGCACGGCATTGCTGAGATCGCCACTGCAGCCCATGATAATGGCGCACTGGTGGTGATGGACACCGTCACTTCTTTGGGTGGTATGCCGGTTGAGATCGATGCCTGGGGAGTGGATGTTGCCTTCAGCGGTACCCAGAAGAGCATGTCAGCCCCTCCTGGTTTAGCGCCCCTGACCATTTCACCCCGCGCCCGCGAAGTGCTGCGCAATCGCTCTGTCCCGGTTGGCAATTGGTACCTTGATCTATCCTTATTGGAAAATTATTGGGGCAGCGAGCGCACCTACCATCACACCGCCCCCATCAACGCCAACTACGCTTTGCGCGAAGCGCTGCGCATGGTCGCCGAGGAAGGTCTGGAAGAGCGCTTCGCACGACATCGCACCAATGCCGAGGCGCTCTGGGCAGGCCTGGAAGACCTGGATATTTCTCTGTTCGTACCAGAGGAAAACCGCTTAACCACGCTGACCACCGCCGTCATCCCCCCCGGTGTGGATGATTTGGGGCTTCGCAAAACCTTGCTCAATGATTACAACCTGGAGATTGCCGGGGGCTTTGGCCCGCTCGTCGGCCAGATCTGGCGTATAGGTCTCATGGGTTACAGCAGCCGCCTCGAAAACGTGATGCTGCTGCTCGCCACATTGGGTGAAGTCCTGAAGAAACGCTGATCTGATCCTTTTTGATGTATATGGAGTGCCTGGCTCAAGCGGCAGCTTGCCTCATAGCCAGGCACTTATATTTTATACATAATCTTTCCCGTGCTCTTGCCCAGGTATGCGGTCTGTGGCACAATAAGACGCGATGAGACGCTGGATTTGGTTCTTGCTCTTTGTAATCCTCGGCATTGGTCTTGGTTTGCTGTATGGCTGGGTGATCAATCCGGTCAAGTATGTCGATACCACGCCTGCCAAACTGCGCTCGGATTTCCAGACAGACTATATTCTCATGGTCGCTGAAGCCTATCAGGCAGAGGGGGATTTAGACCTCGCAGCCCGGCGATTGGCTGTCCTGGGAGACATCCCGCCTGCCGAGATCGTCCGCCAGGGCATGATCCTGGCTGCCCAAATCAACTACGCTGATTCCGATCAGGAGTTGCTCAGCCAGCTGGCCAGTGCACTCCAGACCTGGGTCCCAGCCTCCGCCGGTGCCCAGCCATGAGAGACGAGCGCGGTCACTGGTATTTAGTAACTGGATTCGTGATCGGCATCGTGCTTGGCCTGGTTTATGCCTGGCTGATCGCACCGCAGCAACGCCAGGATACCTCACCAGCCTCATTGCAGCCTGAATTCAAAGACCAGTATCGTGCCATGATCGCCTCAGCTTTCGTGGCCACCGGAAATTTACCCCGCGCTGAAGCCCGCCTGGCTTTGCTGGGTGATGATGAAGTCATCCAGGTCCTTGCCGCCCAGGCCCAACGCACGCTGGGTGAGGGCAAATCCCCGTTGGAAGCCCAGGCGATTGGTTTACTGGCCGTCGCTTTGGGTGAGGGTGGTTCTGATCTGATCCCCTCCCCGCTTCCCAGCGCTACTTCCACCGAGGCACAAACCACCCCCATCTCAACCCAGGCATCCGGCAATCCAGACCCTCTCGAAACCACATCTCCCGCTACCCAAACAGCAACCGGGGTGAGTCAACCAACCAATCAAGATCCCCAGGAGACCGGTCCCGCCCTGTCATCTGCTACCCCGCTGCCCACTCGCACACCTACTGCAACGCCTGGTGCGCCGTTCGTTCTGCAGAGCAGCACTTTCGTCTGTGATCCCGATTTACCCAACCCGTTAATCCAGGTTGTTTCCGAGGATGCTTCCGGAGACCCTCTTCCCGGGCAGGAGATCACCATCACCTGGGATGCAGGGGATGATTTCTTCTTTACCGGGTTGAAACCTGAGATCGGTTTGGGATATGCAGATTTCTTGATGGAGCCCGGCCTTGTCTACCAGGTGCACATGGCAGCCGGCGGTCAATCTGTCCCGGATATCACCCCCGCTGAATGTGAGACCGAGAGTGGATCCCGCTACTGGGGCTCCTGGCTGCTGGTCTTCTCCCGGCCTTAAGCCAAATTATCAGTTTTCAGATAAAATATAACCAGAAC
>PVMK01188905.1_pt1 | contig 34064 bp, 34 predicted proteins | sample 1853481 | NCBI WGS metagenome assembly PVMK01 (sample SAMN08533507, study PRJNA380276) | Marine sediment metagenome, whole genome shotgun sequencing project.
ACCGCCGTCGACCTGGCAGGGTAGCGTGCCATCCCTGTCGAACACGCCGTCGAGCACGTCTGCGGGCGCTTTGCCCGGCTCCGATAATCCGAGATCTTCCATGACGATCAGTTCGGTGATCGAGAAGCAATCATGCACTTCGATTAGATCGAGTTCCTTGCGGGGATTAGTGATATCCGCCTCGGCGTAGGCGCGCTCGGCGGCCACACGCGTGGTCAGTGAATAGCTGCCATCCCAGGACGAGTGTCCTGCCTCCGCGCCATTGCTGACGGCAAGTTGCAGTGCCTTGATTGCCACCATGTCCTTCCTGCCGAGGCTGCGGGCAAGTTCCGGTGTCGTCACGATGGCACAGGCGGCGCCGTCACTGACACCACAGCAGTCGTAAAGTCCCAGTGGATAGGCAACGACCGGTGCCTCGAGGGCCTGTTCCATTGTGATCTCCCGTCGCAGATGTGCTTTGGGATTGAGCGCGCCGTTCTGGTGACTTTTGACGGACACGTGGGCCATCGCACGTTTCAGGTCGGCCAGCTCGATGCCGGTACGAGCGGCGTAGGCGCTGGCCAACTGCGCAAATGCGCCGGGTGCCGTGTAGCTCGGCACGTACAGGTCGTCGAAGCTTCCCTTCGAACGCTCGGGTAAACCCGCGTAGCCCACGTCCTTGAGCTTTTCCATGCCGAGGGCGAGCGCAAAATCGCAAGCCCCTGAGGCAACCGCGTAGACAGCGCCGCGCAGCGCTTCGGAACCCGTCGCGCAAAGGTTTTCGACCCGGCTCACCGGCACATTCGGCAGGCGCAGCGCTATGGACAGAGGCAGGGCCGACTTGCCGACACTCTGCTCGTCGTAGAACACGCCAAACCAGGCAGCGTCGATCTGGTCGCGTTCAATTCCTGCATCGCCGATAGCTTCCGTGAAAGCTTCCAGCATCAATTCTTCCGGACCGGCGTCCCAGCGCTCTCCGAAACGGGTGCATCCCATTCCCAATATCACTGCTTTATCGCGTATCCCCTCGGGCATTGTTTATTGCTCCTCGACCGGGCTCGGTTTCCAGAAGTAACGGGTAAAGTCACGCCGTTCGTCGACAGCTTTTATCCGAAAACGCATTTCGACAACGGTACCGACTTTGAGCGTGCCGGGTTCGCAGTCCGTAATTTCCAGCATGATGTTGGCGCCGCCTTCCAGTTCGATGTTGCCGTAGTGCAACGGCGGATTGGGCGTCGCAGCCAGCCAGTCCTCGGTGAACGATTTCACGGTCCCGGTCATCCCGGACAATGATATCGGCACTTGTGTGTTTGCGGCTCTGCATTCAGGGTTAACGCACATCGCGGCCCGTGGAAATTGGACCGTACCGCAAGCCTCGCAGCGCCCGCCCTTGAAGCCCGTCACCATGTCACGCTTGCGGTAGAAGGTTGTCAATGCCGCACGATTGTCGAATTCCGCGCGATGGCCGCGATCGACCGACACGAGGCCACGGTGGCTCAGGTAACGAACGTAGTTGGATTCCTCGTGGCGACGTTGCAGATACCCGCTGACACCGAGTCGCGGCTGGTAGCTCGCAATTTCCTTTGTCGTCTCGAACAGGATGGCATCCGCACCCTGGCCGAAGCCCACCAGAAGTATTTTGGCGCCCGGCGCCGCCTGCTCCAGTGTCGCCGCGAGAAGGAGTAAAGGATGTGCGGCGCCGGTATGGCCGCATTGAGCGGCAAGATCGTCGGCAAGGCCGGAATCATTCAGCCCCAGAATCTTGCAGAGATGTTTTGCCACTCGCGCCGGAGCCGGCAGGATGATGTGATCGATAACGTCGGCCTTGACGTCAACTTCCTGTAGCAGCGCCGCTACCGTGTCCGGAATGATCTTGAAAAAGCCCTCGTCGCGAACCCAGCGATCTTCAAGGGTGTAGTCGAAGCGACTGGACCGGGACCGGTAATGATCCACGAGGTCGCGACTCACGGCACGATGCCCCAGGCAGCGCGCCAGCAGTTGCTTGCCGCCGCCAACCAGCATAGCGCCAGCGCCGTGCCCCGTTCGCATTTCCAGGGGGCTGGCCGGGCGTGTTTCCCGGCAGTCGCTGGCAATGACCAGCGAGGAGCCGCTTGCGGCGCTCAACGCATTTGCCAGTGCGGAAGTGCCCGCCCGTTGCGAGCTGCTTATGTCCAGCGTGTTGATCTGCTCCGGAAGGTCGAGCGCTTCTGTTACGACTGCCGCATTGTCACGATCGGCAAACGGCAGTGTCGTTGACGCCAATGCCAGGGTATCGGGGGCACCCAGGCCGTCCAGCCGGCAATCCCTGGCTGCCTCCACCGCCATGGTAAGGCTGTCCTCGTCCCAGGCGCAGGTTGAGCGCTCCCCTTTCGCCTGGGCCTTCAGGCCAGGATTGATCCACGCCAATGCATCCGCAATCGTTTCCCGGCGGAGTCGCAATCTCGGAACGTAGGCCCCGAAGGCCAGGATGCCTCGATTCGTCATGACCAGCCGTCCGCGAGCCAATCGTCGAGTACCTGCGGCATGCGCAGATGTTCGGGAATACAATCTATGCCGATGCGGCGGTCGAGTTCCTCATGCCAATGGTAGATACGTCGCTCCTGGTAGTTCAAAGTCGCCCCGCGAAATCCATTCGACTCCACGGACTCCTGTAGCTGCGTAACAAATTGTATATCTTCATTAAGAATTCGATTGAAATTTTCTGACCGTTCTTTCCACCTGGCGTGCGGCGGACCATCACCCCAGTCGGGGGCGAACCAGACCACATCCAGTAGCATCGTCCGGTCGGTCCTGGGCCACGACAACAGAAACGGCATCCCGGATGGCGCTACCGGCGTAACCAGGTTTGGATAGATATTGAAGCTCGGATTATTGTATCGCTCGATGTCAGTGGTGCCGTCCATTTCCGCCATGCCTTGCACGCCCGGATCCACCCAGTCGCGGCTGCGGTTCGGGGTCAGCATTAGTGAATGTCCCTGCGGCCATAGAATGATATTCGTCCCGCGGTGGTCGAGGAATCTGTCAACGGTACCGCGGTGGGTCGCCTTTAGATGGTAAACCTCGAAAAAGGTCTCCTGCAGGATCTTGTAGTTGCAAACAATCTCGAAGGTCTCCTGCTGCACCAGTCTGAGAGTGTCCAGCGGGAAACCCCGGAAATACTCGAGTAACGGACCCAGGTACTCGGCCAGCGACATCGCGTCAGCATCTTCGCTGACAAATATCCAGTTACCCAGGCACTCGCACCGTACCGGTATCAGGCTGCGGCAGGACATATCGAGGCCGATGAAGTCGTGCTTGTCCGGTACGCCGACGAGCTTGCCGGCCAGGTCGTAGGTCCAGCCATGATAGCCACAGACCAGCTTGCTACGGACGGTGCCGGAATCTTCGCGTACGACCGGTCCACCCCTGTGCCGGCAGGTATTGTAGAAAGCGTTGATCTGATCGTCCTGATTCCGAACGATCAGTATCGGTGAACCGGTTCTCTGCCACAGCTTGTAGCTGCCGCGATCGGGAAACTCGTCCTTGTGCCCTGCATAAAACCAGGCCTTCTTCCACAGGTGCTCACGTTCGAGGTTTTGAAATTCAGGATCCGTATAGCGGCCGCCGGGAATATCGGGCAATGCCGGGAATGCGGGGGGCGGACCCTTGCGCGTGCGTTCGTGTTCAACGCCGGCTAACAGTCGGTCGATTATTGCTGAGTCCATGAAAGCTGCCGTTATTACCGGTGGGGATTTCCAGATAGATCAAACATGCCTGTTTTTTATTCTCTCGTCGAGGTTCGATGCTGCAAGCAGGAAAAACAAATTGGGACGCCTGATACTCATGGTTCCGGGCCGACGATGTATTTGCTGATCCTGCCTTCAGTGAGTTCCACCCAGCCGAAAAAACTCATGCCCTCGCCCGTGGCCCCCTGCACCCTGGCACGGAAAGCACCTTCGTCACCTTCTGTAATGACGTGCGTCACCAGGTGGCGAATGCCTTCTTGCTGCATATCAGCTATACGTCCAGCCAGGAACTCCCGCACCTCAGTACGGCCGTGAAAAACGTCTGCGCGGTTACGCATGTGACCATGGTGTTCCCAGACCTGGTAGTGGGACCACTCGACGTCTTCGGTAAAGGCCTGCACGGCGTGGCCGGCATCTCGCTGGTCGATAGCATCGAAGTAGTTTTTCTGCAAAAGCGCTCGCAGCTGTTTGCTTGTCATGCTCATGAGCCATTCATTCTCCGTCGTCATGTTGCGTCTGCTGATCAGACTAGGATAACTTGCCATGTACATGAATGCCGGGTTGACTCTTGCTTTTGCCGACGACGTGCTGCGCGCCCTTGGAGCGCCCGCGGCTACCGCCGAATGCGTGGCTGAATTCCTGGTCAATGCCGACAAGTCCGGCAGCAATACGCACGGTGTCGGATTGCTGCCGTTGTACGCGAAAATGATCGCCGCCGGCTCCCTGGACCCCCTCGCCACGCCCGCGATGGATAAGTCTGCAGGGATCGACGATCAGGGTGAACGGACACAATGCGTTTGGGCAACTCACTGGCAGCTTGGCTGTCAGGACCGGCATCGAAAAGGTGCGTGAACACGGCGTCGTAGCTGTAGCAATCCGCAATGGCGGACACCTGGGGCGTCTCGGCGACTGGGCCCGGATAGCGGCTTCTTCCGGGATGCTTTTCATGGCATTTTGCAACAGTGGTGGCGGTGCCAGAAACGTTGCTGTCGCCGGCGGTCATGACCGCAGGTTGTCGACTAACCCGATCGCTTTTGGCGTGCCTACATTCGGCGCCTTGCCGTTTGACATCATTGCAGATTTTGCCACCAGTCAGGTTTCGGGATCCGCAATACGGGAATGCTTCCTTGCCGGAAAACCGCTGAGGCCGGATTGGGCCACAACAGCGGATGGCAGGCCTCTGACCGATGCCCGCGCTTTTATGCGGGGCGACGGCGCGCTGCTGCCGTTGGGTGGGCGTGAAACGGGCCACAAGGGCTACGCACTGGCCGTGATAGCGGAGCTTCTCGGTGGAATAGCCGGGGGTATGATGGCTGGTGAACATGACCCTGAATGGTTCAGCAACTCGGCGCTTTTCCTGCTTTGTCGATCCCCTGAAGTTCCTGTCCCGCAAGGAAATCAGCTTGCGAGTGCGAAACCTGGCGGCCTATCTGCACGAAGGAGCCGGGAGATTGCCCGGTGAGGGCGCGCAGCAACGAAAGACGAGTGCAGAACAGGATGGACTGGAGCTTGACGGGCATGTTTGCAGCGCCCTGAAGCGCCTTGCCGACGAACTGCAGTTGACTATCCCCCCGGCATTGGTCGAAATTGCCTCTGCGGCAGCGGGGGCTGATGGCACCAGGACCTGGTAAGAGCAGCAGCATGAATACTAATTCGCCAGGGACACGCCGGAGCAGATGATGATTGAACTGTATTACTTCCCGAGTCCGAACGGCCTGAAGATCGCGATCATGCTGGAGGAATGTGGCCTGCCGTACCAGGTAATTCCCGTGGATATTGGCAGTGGCGAGCAATTCCGGCCGGAATACCTGCTTTTGAACCCGAACAACAAGATACCCACGATCGTGGATCGGGAGACGGGCATCAGCGTGTTCGAGTCCGGCGCAATCCTGATTTACCTGGCCGAAAAGTCGCAACAGTTGCTGCCGACCGCCGCCGACCAGCGTATCGAGGTATTGAGCTGGTTGTTCTGGCAGGTAGGCGGCCTGGGGCCCATGGCCGGGCAGGCTCATCACTTTCGGGCGTTTGCCACGGAGGATGTCCCCTATGGCATCGAACGCTACACCAACGAAATCAATCGTCTGTATGGCGTCATGAACCGACGGCTCGGCGACGCTGAATATCTCGCGGGCGAATACTCCATCGCGGACATCGCCTGCTGGCCATGGATCGTCTCACACGAGCGCCAGGGTCAGGACCTGGATGAGTTTCGCAACGTGAAGCGCTGGTTTGAAGCTGTTCGCGAACGGCCCGGCGTCATGCGCGGCTTCGCCGTGGGCCACGAGCAGATGGTTGACCAGGAAAGTTACAAGTTTCTCTACGGACAGACTGCCGCCCGGGTTAAGGAACTCGAAGCCAAACACCACAGAAAGGACAGCACGCAATGACGGATATCATATTGCATCACTACGATGCCTCACCCTTCACACAAAAAGCGCTACGCATGCTGGGCCTCAAGAAGCTCGAGTGGCGTTCGGTGGAAACACCGATGTTGCTGCCGAAGCCGGACCTGGTTTGCCTGACCGGTGGCTATCGGGGCACCCCGGTCATGCAGATCGGCGCCGATATTTATATCGACTCGCAGCGCATTGCTCGTGAACTCGAGCGGCGATATCCGGAACCCACCCTGTTCCCGGCGGGAGACGCGGGCCTGGGTTACGCGTTGGTGAAGTGGAGTGACGATTTTTTTCAGGCGGGACTCAAGATGGCGCTGGCATTGCTCGGTCCCGACTGGGATGCGGGATTCCGGGCAGACCGGCAGGCACTTTTCGCGCATCTTGATTTCGACGATATGGATAAAGACACGGGGCACGCCATGGCGCAACTGCAAGCGCATGCCGGGCTCCTGAATGAGCAACTCGCTGACGGACGCTCATTTCTGACCGGCGATCAGGCTGGCCTGGCCGACATTCAGGCATTTGGCGTGCCGTGGTTCACGCGGGCGGCGATGCCTGTGACCGAGAAGCTATTGCAGAATTTTGAGTACCTGCCGGCCTGGGAGGCGCGGGTGGCGGAACTCGGTGAAGGCGACAGGCAGCCGATCGACGTGGGCGAGGCCCACCGTGTGGCGCAGGAAAGCCAGCCGGACCTTGGCAAAGAAATCGACGCAGATGACGCGCAGGGTCTCGAAGCAGGGATGCCTGTTACAGTGGCGCCGGATGATTTCTCCCTGCGAGGCGCTGTCGAAGGCACTTTACTGCGGGCATCGGCCCTCGAACTCGCGATTCATCGATCGACGGACGATTTCGCTGACCTCGTCATTCATTTTCCGCGCCTGGGTTATCGCGTCGAGCCGCTTGTCGGATGACTATTGCGGCTCGAGGTATACCTGGATGCGACCGTCGTTTATTTGCAAGGGATAGACTCGAATAGGTGCCGTCGCGGGCTCGCCCTTGACGCTGCCATCGCGAATATCGAACGCGGCGCCGTGCCGCGGGCAAATGAGCCGGTACGCTCGCAGGCGACCGCCCTCCAGCTTCGCCATTGCGTGAGAGCACTTGTTCTCGACGGCAAAGAATTCGTTCTTCGTGTGGCAGATCAAAATGTCGTGGCCGGAAACCTGGTATGACTTGCTGCAGCCATCGGGAATGTCTGCGATATCAGCCAGATCCAGAAAATTGCTGTTATTCAAGCGTTTTTTCCTGCCGCCGCTTCGGTGTGGGTATCCTAGCATCGGCTCACTTTTGCCAGCGCGGTTTTTTGTGCTCGCCGATGCTGTTATTCTTTTGGAACGGATCGCCCCGACAAGAAGAGGTGAAACTTTGGCCAATATTTCCTTTATCGCCCGAATGACCGTGAAAGAAGGTCGCGAAGAAGAATTCGTCGGGCATTGCCAGGCGCTTGCAAAAAAGGTCGCCGAGAACGAGCCGGACATCCTCTATTATCGCTTCTTCAAATTGCGTGAACCACGCTGTTATGCAGTGGTGGAGTCTTTTGCCGATGAAGCGTCCGAGGAAAAACATATGAGTACCGAGTACCTGGCAGAAATCGCGCCGCCCCTGCTGGATTGCCTGGAAGGAGATCCGGGCTATGTTCGTGAGTACCTTGATCCGATCGACTAAGGACTTCGTCGCAGGATTTTGCTCGTGACCTTGCCCGCATTCGACAACCCGATCAGCGCGACCACGCTCGGCGATCTGCTGCTGCGTGCGGCGAATGACTATCCCGACACCGACGCCATCGTTTTTCCGGATAGCCGTCAGACGTATGCGGAACTGGTCGAACGCGCTTACCAGAGAGCGAGAGGGCTGCAGGCGCTCGGGGTGAAACCGGGCGATCACGTCGGGCTGCTGCTGCCTACCTGCATCGAATTTCCCGAGTTCTTTTTCGGCATTGCGCTGTGTGGCGCGGTTTCGGTCCCTATCAATGCGCGCTATCAGTCCGGCGAACTGGCTTACCTGATCGAAAACGCCGACCTGGTCACGATAGTGACCACGGATCAGATTGCCGAACATGTCGATTTCGTCGAACGACTCACGGGAGGACTCCCGGGCCTGGATCAGGCAGCAGACCCACTGGCCCTGAAAATCGAAAACGCGCCGAAACTGCAAAATATAGTCTTACTTGGTTCTTCAAAACCCAGCGGCCTGGTCAGCGAATCTCAATTCGACGAATTGGCTGCCAGTCATTCGGTAGACGATGTTCAGATCACACGCATGAGGGCCCGCATCAGGGATCCGGGACTGATGCTGTACACCTCGGGGACGACCGCGAACCCCAAGGGTTGCGTGTTGAGTCACGAGGCGATCATTCGCAACAGCATCGCACTAGGTCGTTTTCGCTATCAACTGAAACACGAGGATCGATTCTGGTCACCGCTACCGATGTTTCATATCGCCGCGATATTACCGATGGTTGCAATATTCGATGTCGGCGGTTCGTATCTCACGATGAGTTACTTCGATGCCGGCGTCGCACTCAAAATGCTGGAAGAGGAAAGGGCGACGGCAACCTATCCATGTTTCGTCACGATCATGTCGGACCTTATTCATCATCCGAATTTTGCCAAGACAGACCTGAGCCGCATTACCCTGATGAACGCGAATTTTGCGGTGCAGCCACCTGGCATCAAGGACGCGATGCTCGAGGCCATGCCCGATGCGATCTACGTCGGCACTTACGGCATGACCGAAACCGCGGGCACCGTCTGCACCAGCGAACTGACCGACCCCCTGGAGACCCGCTGCACTCGCCTGGGAACACCATTACCGGGCCTCGAGGTGAAGATCGTCGACAAGGACTGCAAGGAAGTGCCAACCGGTGAGCGCGGCGAGATTCTGGTGCGCGGCTATTGCCTGATAGACGAGTATTACAAAGACGCGGAGAAAACGGCCGAGGCATTCGAAGACGATGGCTTCTTCCACACTGGCGATATTGGCTCCTTCGATGCCGACGGCCAGATCATGTTTCACGGCCGCACGAAAGACATGCTCAAGGTGGGTGGCGAGAACGTAGCCGCGGCGGAAGTCGAAGCCTATCTTGCAGGACATCCCGCTGTGAAACTGGCCCAGGTAACGGGTGTACCGGATCCCCGTTTGCAGGAGGTTCCTGCCGCTTTCGTGGAGAAACATGACGATCAGGAAGTCACGGAAGAGGAATTGATCGCATTCTGCAAAGGCAAGATCGCCTCGTACAAAATTCCTCGCTATGTTCGCTTTGTCACCGAGTGGCCGATGTCCACCAGCAAGATTCAGAAATTCAGGCTTCGCGATCAGATCATGGCTGAATTAGGCCTGAGCGACCCAGTCAATTAATAAGGAGTCCGTAATGCAGATGGCATTCATCGCCAAACTGGTTATCAAACCAGAGAAAGTGGCCGAGTTCGAAAATATTCAGAAAAAACTGTCAGCTATCACCCACGATACGGAGCCGGATACCCTGGTTTACGACTTCATCAAGCACCGTGAACAGGCGAATACTTACGTCGTCTACTCCCGCTTCAAGGACGAGGCTGCTTTCCAGACACATCAGGATTCACCGTCTCACGACGAATTGGTGCCACCGATTATCGAGGCACTGGCCGAGGAAATGGATCTGCAGTTTTACGACCTGGTCTAGTCGGCATCGCCGGGGCCGATCTCGGCCCGGCCATTTTTCAACACGGTCATATCCCGTTCCACGACGGATGCGCGAAACGAGACGATGTTACCGTCCTTCCATACGTCGGTTCGAATAGTTTCGCCGGGATAGACCGGCGCCGAGAAGCGCAGGCCGAAACTTCGCAGTTCGGACGCGTCGCCGCTATCCAGGGCTTTGAGTACGGCCCGGGCCGCGATGCCGTAACTGGCAAGCCCATGCAATATCGGTGCTTCGAAGCCGGCCTTCTTCGCGATCACCGGGTCGGCGTGCAGTGGATTGTAATCGCCGTTCAGGCGATAGAGCAGCGCCGCCTGGGTCGATATGGGTATGTCGACCACGCGATCCGGATCGCGATCGGGCAAGGAATGAGGTGCGGGTGCTGACGTGGCCGGGCCGCCGAAGCCGCCGTCTCCACGAGCAAAAATAATAGCGCTCTGCGTATTGAGCAGGTCGCCAGTCTTTTGCTCATACAGTTTGCGCTCGATAATGATAAGCGCTCCTTTGTCAGTACCTTTATCGATAATATCGACAACCCTGGTCCGGCCAATGATGCTGCCTTCTGTCGGCAATGGTTTGTGAATTTCCAGATATTGCTCGCCATGAAGTACCTTGATGAAATCGATACCTGTTTCAGGATCTTGCATCCATGGACCGGGATGTCCCATCACGACGGCCATCGTCGGAAATGTCTGCAGCTCTTTCTCGTAGACGAATTTCAATTCGCTCGGGTCGGTCGCATTGCTGCCTAACCCAAGACTTAATGCGTAAATAATCGAGTCCCTTTCACTGTAGCTCTGAATAACATCTTCAAAGGGCCAATTCACAATCTTCTTGTAATTCAGTGACATAGACTGCTTCCCGGCGACTAGACCGGATCCCAGGTGAAAATGTCCGCAGTGCGATCGAGTGCATACATCGACGGCTTGAAGGCGCTAAGCACGCGTTCGTTTATGGTCTCCGGAGTCCAGCCGTCCGACGTATGTGCGGTACGAATCGGCCTGGACTGGCTCATGAGAAAAATCTCGTTGTTGCGCACGGCAAAAATCTGGCCCGTGACGTCGCTGGCGGCATCGCTGAGAAGTGCTGTCGCCAGCGGTGCGATTTTTTCCGGCGTCATCTCTTTGATTTTTTCGAGTCGCGCCTTTTGTTCCGGCGTGTCAGAAGGGACCTTGCCGAACAGGCGGCTCCATGCGAAAGGAGAGATACAGTTGGACCTTACGTTGTAACGAGCCATGTCGAGCGCGATGCTTTTGGATAAACCGACAATGCCCAACTTGGCAGACATGTAATTAGCCTGCCCGAGGTTACCGATCAGACCGGAGGTCGATGTCATGTGTACGATGCTGCCGCTTTCCTGCTGGCGAAAGTGTGGCGCGCAGGCACGGCTCATGTTGAAGGATCCCTTCAGATTGACTTTCACTACGATGTCGAAAGCTTCTTCCGTGATCTTGTGAAAAATGGCGTCATTGACAATGCCGGCATTATTGATCAGGCCATCGACGCGGCCAAATGTGTCAATGGCTGACTGAACGATCTCATGGGCGCTGTCCCACTCGGCAACGCTGTTGAAACTCGCCACGGCTTCGCCGCCGGCAGCAGAGATTTCATTGACGACTTCTGTAGCAGGGCTCGTGTCGTCACCTTCTCCGCCAGAGCTGGCGCCCAGGTCATTGACGATTATCTTTGCGCCTGCATCAGCAAACGCCGTTGCCATTGCCCGACCAATACCACGACCCGCACCGGTGACAATGACGACCTTGCCGTTCAACATTTTTTTGGCACTCATCTTGTTCTCCATACTAATATTAGTTGCGGAATCCCCTTTTCCTCATTTCGTCCGGATCGATTACTTCGCGAATCAATTTCACCTGTGCTTTTGAAGGCGGCCTGGTTTCCGGAATTTCACGATCAGGTACCAGCAACTCGAATCCTGTCGCTACCTGCACTTTTTCCGCTGTGACGCCCGGGTGCAGTGTCTGTAGACGCATTTTTTTGCTTTCGGGATGGAAGTCCATCACCGCAAGATTGCTGATAACGACTTGCGGCCCGCCTTCCAGGCCGAGCTGTTCACGGGCATCGCCGCCCTCGAGATAGCCGGCAGCGCTGATGAAATCCACTTTCTCGACCATGCTTCGCACCGAGTGATCCGGGTTCCAGTAATAGAGTTTTTTGCCGATAGAACCCATGTCTGCGAGTCCGGCGGTTCCGGGTAGCCTGACTTTTGGTGCATGGAAGTCATCGCCAATTACCGAATTGTTAGCGTTGCCGTATTGATCCAGTTGTGCGGCGCCGACGCAGAACTTCTGCATCCAGCGGCCGTTCAGTGCGTAGTTCCAGAAGTCACCATATTGTTCGAGATACATAACCGAATCCCGCCACAGCGGCGCCTCCAGCGTAGAGGCCGGCACGCGCTCGGGTCTTGGATCGAGACCGGCAGCGCTTGCGAGCCAAATAAGCTCTGGCGCGTGGGTGAGCTTCGCAAGCATGAATGCTGCTACGGGAATGAATGAGGCCATGCCGTTACATACCTGATCGTCATCATGGAACAGCTCAGCTAATGTGCTGACCATCAATTCATCAACTGCATAGTCGTCGGCCGGCGGGCTGTTCTGCCAATCGCTGCTCATCCGCGCTGCTCCCAATCGCCCACAGTCGCCAGGTATTCCTGCTGCGTGGATGGGTTTCGTACATAACGGTCCATAAACGCGGATGCTTTTTGATCATCACGCGCAGCTTCGGCCCACGCGCGATGAAACGCGCCGTCATAACCGTAGTTAGGAAAAAATGACGTGGGATGTGCGCCATAAGTCACTTCTACGACGGCATCGACAATGAAACCCGGCAATATGGTTCGATCCGGATTGCGTCGCAGAACCTCTGAATCGACTATTTCCTCGGCGGTCACGATCACGCGTTTCGCCGCCTTTGGCATAATTCCTATGTCCGGCCACAGGATAGTTGGCTCCGCCTGGACATTGCCGTAGCGATCGGCCCGATGCGCATGTACCAACGCGACATCCGGCACCAACGCGCGACACGCCAAAACCTGATGGCCGCCGAAGGGATCTTCGATCAATGTCAGGTTGTCCGGATTCTGCGCGATCAGATCACTGCCGATGGCGCCGCGCGTCGGCAGGAACGGCAAATTCCTGGCGCCGGCGCCGAGACGCGCGTTGAGGAGGGTCTCCGACAACTCCTCAACCCTGATCCGACCGCCTTCAACCGCTTTTCGGTACTGCTGGCACAGACCAAACTGCTCCATCGTCACGGCAGCGCCGATCAGGCGATCGATTACCCCTGCAGCAGCCAACCAGTCCACGGCCATGCCGCCGACCAGTACCACCAGGCCCAGACCACGTTTGTCCTGACGGATTAGTTCTCTCACCAGCGCCATTGGCGCTGCCTGCGTCGCCATATTCTGCAGCGCGACGACGTCGCTATCGCTGACCAGATCGGCAGCTTCAACCAGGGATGTGATTTTTTCCCGCATCAGCCGATCGCCTGCGCTACTCCATGAACGCACCGCTCTCCGGGAGCAGTGCACCACCGTCAATAATCAGGGTCTGGCCGGTTACATAGCCCGCCTCCGCGCTGGCCAGGTAGAGCATCGCGTGGGCAATTTCATATGGCTCGCCCCAGCGTTTAAGGGGTACGAATTTCGCCCACTGACGTTGTTTTTCCTCACTTATTACTTTTTTGGTCCCCGGGGTCAGCACGAGTCCTGGCTCGATCCCGTTGACCGTGATCCGGTATTGCGAAAGCTCCAGCGCCGCCGCGCGGATGAAGCCGTTGATGCCGGCCTTGGAAGCGGCGTAATGAGCACATCCCGGTACCGCGACACGATTACCCTGTACCGATGACGTAAAAAGTATTCTTCCGTCACCCAGCGCCTTCATATGCGGAATGCAGGCGTGTGTAAGGCGGTATGCACTGGTCAGGTTTACGCTAATAACTTCGCTCCAGGCATCATCTTCCAGGTCTTCCAATAAACTGAATGGAAATATTCCTGCGTTGTGAACCAGGATGTCGATGTGCTTAAACTGCTTGACCGCGGAATCGATCAGTGCGTCGACGCCTTCCAGGGAACCGACGTCGGCTGTGACACCATGTGCAACTCCACCTTCCTGCACGATGCTATCGACGACGCGCGCGACGCTACTCTCCGTCCTTGCGTTAACAATTACCTGGGCGCCCTCGCTTGCGAACAACTGGACAATCGCCTCGCCGATTCCCTGGCCTGAGCCGGTAACGACCGCTACCTTTCCTTGCAGGCGCCCTCTATATGGTTCGTTCATGAGGGAGACTCGACGCTTTCTTCATTCACCAGCGTCTGCGGGCGAGCTCATTTCCGCGCCGGGAATCGGGTTGAAATAATGAATGACCACTGCGCGTTTGGCGATTTTCCAAGCGCCGTCGCGACGTTCGAAATCGTCCGTGTACGTAGCACTGATCATCTGCACAATGTTGTCAGCTGTCGCGCCCATGCAGTCAACATTGCAGATACCGCGTGCATGGTCCGGGTCGTCGAAAGTCAGACGCAAATTCGATGTCAGGTGGTGGGTCTCGCGCCAGAGCGGATACAGGACGTCTTGTACGGCCTCGCGGATGCCTTCGTGATTGGTAAAGGTGCCAAACGGCGGGCCGATTTCCCACACGGCATCGTCATGCCAGATCGAGATAAACTGTTCCCAATCGTGGTTGTCGAAGCCGAGGCAATAGTCGGTGACCAGATCACGCAGGGCCGCCCTGCTTTCGAGTTCGTCGATCCTGCGTGTCAGGACATCGATTTGCGATTGATCGTTGTTAGTCATTGGCTTGTCCTTATTAATTCTTTTTCGCGCCTTGCTCTATCCACAAACGGATTGCTTCGAGCCGGGCCGCATCGAGCGGATTTTGCTGAAACGGCATCTGGACCCCGCTACCATCCTGTGTTTCCTGCGTGTCGATCAGCTTCAGGTACAGGTAACTCTTGTCCGCCGACCCCGGCTCGACCAGTGGCAGCGACTCTGGCTCGAGGGAACCCCGACTAACTCGGACCAGGCGTCAGGATAGAGAACCAGGTCAGCTTGCGCGGCGCCGGGAAGATGACACATCACGCAATACTGATTCAGTATCGGCAGGACGTCCTCATTGAAACTGACGGTCTCCGCGATCGACACACATGACACGAACGGCAGAGCAAACAGCAGTTTCCGGATCATCGTTTTTGGTCAGGCATCGTCCCGCGGTTCGCGATGCGCCGCGTTCGCAGCGATGTAGCCGAACGTTAGCGAGAGTCCCAGCGTGTGGCCGGCACCCCAATACGCTTCTCGCGACGGGCTGGCAATGCAATTGCCTGCGCCGTACAAGCCGGCGATCGGCTGATCCTCGGTGTTGAGCACCCTTGCGCTGGCGTCAATGACCGGGCCGCCATTGGTGTCAAGGCAGCCAGCCGCGAGAATCATGGCGTAGTACGGCCCCTCGTCCCTCAGCGGATGCATCGTTATGCTGGGTCCATCGTTTTGCGGCCACTCGGTATCTGTGCGCATCGGTGAGAAAACCCTATGCCACTCACTATCGTAGGCGGCATCACCGCGGTGAAAATCTTCATCCTTGCCGGCGCGCGCAAAACCGTTGAAGCGGCTTACGGTCGCCCGCAATTTATCGGTAAACGATGGTGCCAGCGAGAATCCACCCGTTTGTGACGAGACTTCTGCCAGTCGTTGCTCAATTCGAGCGGTCAATTCTTCCAGAGAATCACCCGTCAGGACATGCGCTGCCTCGGTCGGTTTGCCCGGTAGCGGATAGGCGCCGGCGAATGCCTCGGCTGTGCGTAGATCGTAGACCATGAACAGCAATTCATTGGGGAACTCCGCTTGCGAAGCGTTGTAAATGCCGTGCGCCTCAGTGCGATCGTTGTAATTGCGATTTTCGTTGACGACGCGAACACCGTATCTGTTTACCTGGAGCATCGAATCCCCGGGCGGGAAAAAGACCCCGGCCGCCAGCTTGGAACTCTGCAGCGCCTCTTCAAGGATGATTTGTGTGCGCCATGCGCCTCCCATGTTGCCCAGTCGGGCTCCGCCGGCGCCGGCGATATTGATGAAGTCGCCGGTTGCCCAGGGCATGGCGCAGGAACCATACAGACGGTTGCGTTGATAAATAGCGACGAACTCCGGATTGTGCACGTAGCCGCCCGTGGCAAAGATCACGGCCTTGCGAGCACGCAGCGAGACCACCTGACCGGCAGAGTCAGCCTCCAGGCCGACGACTCTCCCGTCATCGTTTGTTACCAGCCGCATGGCGCGGTGGCCAAGAAGGATGGAGATGTTTCGGTCTCGCAACGCAGCATGAAGCTGCGCCATCATGTCCACGCCGCCACCAATCGTGCCGTCGTCTTTGACGGGCCCCAGCGCACGGCCGGCCGGCACCTTGTTTTCAGGGACATGGTCCAGGTAATCGGTCGCGGAACGATCGAGTGCAAACATGCGCCACTCGGCGACATTGAGCGCCTCTTTATCTCGCAGGAAATCGATCGCGTTTGCAGCATTGTCGTAGGACGCCTCCAGCAGGGCATATTCACTCTCGCTCAAACCCAGGTTCGGGCTGCTGGCTGCATATCGTTCGGGGTAGGAATAACGCGCCATGTACTTCAGGCAGTCGTCCTTCTCGTCCGCGATTCCCTTCGCCCTGAGCGTGAAATTATTGGGGATCCACAGGACACCGGCAGATTTCGCCGACGTGCCACCAGGAATCGGGGCTTTGTCGATGACGATAACGGCATCGCCGTTCTCGTGGGCGACGACAGCCGCCGTGGAGGCTCCCACCCCGCTGCCCACCACCAGGATATCTGTCTCGTGGTCCCACTTACCCGCTGCCCGGGCCCTGGAGGCGCTCAGTGTGATGGTGCCCAGTGATGCAGCTGCGGCGCCAGCGAGGACCTGTCTTCGCGTCAATCCGCCTTGGTCGCCCATGTGGTCTTCTCCGATACGATTAATAATTTGTTGTGGTCGAAGGTGGCTAGCGCTGGAGCTCGATACCGGCTTCCTCCCGGTCCCAGCAATCTTTCGTAATCCCCTCTTTTTTCAATTTGAACTTTTCCACACGCTCGCTGGGAGTCTTCGGCAACTCCGAACGGATAGCGATGTATCGCGGTATGGCGAAGTAGGCCATGCGAGGCTCACACCAGCGAATCAGCTCTTCTTCCGTAACCTTTTGTCCGTCCTTCAGCACCACGACCGCCTTGACTTCCTCTTCGCCGACGTCTGAAGGCACACCCACCACGGCCGATTCCAGCACGGCATCGTGAGAGCTGACGATGGACTCAACATCGAAGGACGAGATGTTTTCGCCGCGTCGCCGGATCGCCTGCTTCTTGCGGTCGACGAAATAGAAATAGTCGTCTTCGTCCATGCGGCCGAGATCGCCGGTATGGATCCAGCCGTTGTCGAACAATTCCAGTGTTGCCTCGGGCTTATTGTAGTAACCGGTCGTGCCAACGAAGTTCTTGTTGGAGCGAGCGATAAATTCGCCCAGGCTGCCCGGCTGACATTCGTTGTTGTCATCATCGACGATGCGAACGTCCCAGCCTGTGATGGCTTTACCGCAGGACCCGGCTCGCGGTTCATCGTAGGGACTGACCAGGCAGCAATAACATTCCGTCATGCCATAGACTTCCAGCAACTTGGTGTTGAAGCGTTCCTGGAACTCATGCCACTCGTCCGCCGGGGCCGCTGCGCCGACCATTAATCGCACCGGATTGTCCCCGTCGTCCTCTCGCGGTTCCTGCTTGAGCAGGATTGGAATGATGCCGCCAATATAGTTTGCCTCGGTGCAATTCCAGCGGCGGCAGTCGTCCCATAAGCGGCTGGCGGAGAATCGCTCCACGATGACCGCTTTGGCGTCGGCGAGGATTGCCGGGCCGATCGTTATTCCTTGCGCATTGCCGTGGAAGAACGGCAGGCCGGTGTAGAGAATGTCGTCCTCCGTGTAGCGCGAGTAGTTCACCGACTCCGCCCAGATGTCGTACCAGTAGTGATGACTGAACGTCACGCCCTTCGAAACACCGGTGGTACCAGAGGTATACAGGATCGAAGCGAGATCACTGTAATGCACAACGACGCCGGGAGAGTCCTGAGATCGATCGGAAAATTCCGCGTAACCCAGGTGTTCGAATCCCGGCCAGGACGGCAGAGGTGAGCCTGTTGCGGCACTATCTGTATAGATAATGTGCCTGATTGCCTCCAGCTCGCCGGCTACGCCCTCGAGACGGTCCAGATATTGCAAGTCCGCGACCAATGCCACGCAGTCGGACTGCACCATCTGGTAGGCGAGGCCCTGGCCTTTCAACGCGACATTCACCGGCACCTCGCAAGCACCGATCTTATTCAGGCCAAACCAGACATAAAGGAATTCCGGGTTATTGGGCAGCATGATCGCGACCTTGTCACCATGCTTGACACCCAGTTCAAGGAAGCCGTTGGCCGCCTGGTTAATACGCGTATTGAATTCCTCAAGCTTGAGTGGATCGTCGCGGAACTGGAAGACGACGTGATTGGGAAACTGCCTGGCCTTGTCCTCTATGATGTCGGTGAGGACACGGTCGTGCTGTGAATATTCCTGCATATTCCAGCTATTCCACTTCTTGGCGTGGCGTCCGACCTTGTCATCCCATTGGCCCATAATTCACTACCCCATCGAAGATTTCAGGCACTCGGGAGACATGTGCTTGGCGATCAGCTTTTGGCTCTCGCCGTACCAGACGCCGTCGTCGTGCGCCTCGAGCATCTTGCCAAGATCCCAGGTCAGGATTTTTTCAGGGATGACTTCGATGATGCAGCGCAACGGGGTATGAACCGCTTCGAAAGCCGCCTCGCGCTCCTCGTCCGTGGTCAGCTCGAAGAAATACTTGTCGATAATCTTCCAGTGGATGTCACGCATCAGTGCGTCCTCATCGTGAATCACCGCCTGGCCCATGACCATGATGGCTTTCTGGTGGCGCACGTTGGTGCCGTCATTGTGGATGCTGACCGTGATCTTCGGATTTTCCATCAGGCAACCCACCTTGTGGCGGTAGTTCTTGATGCTGGACATCATGATGTGATCATTCTTGATGACGAAGAACATCGGGGTCACCACGGGATAGCCTCTCTTGTTGACGTGACCCATGTTGCAATAGGCGCTTTTGTGGAAAAGAAGATCGAATTCATCCTTCTCCATCGGGTAATCCTGGGCAACCCGGAGTCGCTCGAGCTTGACCGGGTCGAATACTGGTTTTGGTGCGTCCGACATGTGATTTCCTCCACATCAATGTTGTTGTACGGCAAAAGAATACCGCTAACGGTATACCCCGTGAAACCGGACCTGGCAACGACCCGGCGATATCGCCGGGTCGTTTTGCCTAGTTTGCCGCGTGACTATTCGCCAAAGCGAAATACGACTTGAGCACCCACGGTCCGAGGCGCACGCGTATACGCATAGGACCACAAACCCGCGACATCGAAGCCGATTGAGTAGCCGTCTTCGTCGAGCAGGTTGTTTCCATAGACACTGAACAGGGCGTTCTTGTATTCGTAGTTGATCGCAGCGCTGACCAGGTTCTGTGCATCATTATGCAGTTCCGGCTTGTTGGCAAAGTCGACAAAATGCTCGCCGATATAGTGCCAGGTACCGCCGATCCACATCTGGCCAGGGCCCACCGGCCATTGATACTCGGCGCCCAGGCTGCCGGTAACATCAGGCGCACGCCGGAAGTCCAGGTGGGAGTTATCGACGATGTCAGGTGTTCCACCGGGATTGGCGTCGTATCTGAAGTTATCGTATTCGGCGTCCAGGAGCCCCAGGTTGGCGCGAATTCGCCAGCGCTCAGCCGGTATAAAGAGAAGCTCCATCTCCAGCCCCGTTATCGTAGCGTCCGCCGCATTGACAGCAAGGGTTTTCTGGCCGGTGCCGCTGGTCGCGGAAGCCAATTGTATTTCCTCCTGCTTGTCGTCATAGGCCATATAGAAAATGGCGGCGTTGAATCGCAGGCGATTATCAAGCCACTGAGACTTGTAGCCGATCTCGAAGTTATCCACGGTTTCCTGGTCATACGGCGTGGTAGCGGTTGAAATGCTGTCCACCCGGCCGTTGAAGCCACCGGACCGATAGCCGGCCGAATAGGTGAAATACGCCATCGAATCATCGCTTACTTTCCATTTCAGGCCCACCCGCGGAGTGAACTCGCTCCAGTCGTGCTTCGCGATGACCGGGGTATTTGGATCCCCGCCTGGTGTCGAAGGATCCCCGTCTGGGCCAAAGCAAAGCGTGTTGTACGGTTCAGGAGTATCGAGGCCCGGGACGAAAGGACCGAAAAGGGGTTCAATGCCGCAGGGGACCTCTCCACTCTGATTCGTCGTTTTTTCATCCTCGGTATATCGTCCGCCGAGAGTCAACGTCCATTTGTCGTTGATATCCCAGTCCGCCTCGCCAAACACCGCCCAGGACTCCGACGTCTGCTTGGTAAATTGAGGGATGTCAATCGGATCTAATCCAAGATCCTCAATTCGGAATTGAAAAGGCAGGATTGGCGGGCCGAAAAATCCGATAACACTGACCAGCCGTATCTCGTATTCCGAATCCCACGCGTAAAGTCCAGCCGTCCAATTGAACGGACCGTCGGATGCGCTCGAAATACGTAACTCCGCAGTCGTTTGTTCGTATTCGGCCGGTCGGTCGGTGTGAAACCTGACCTCAGAGGTAGCGTCCCAGTCGGTCAGTACCGTTTCTTCAGTCTCCCAACTGCCCGCGATGAAATCCATCCGATAGTCATCGGCGAAGTTCCAATGCGCCTCGATGATATGGGTCTCCGTGTCGAAGGTCGCATCTCTGGCCGGCTCTCCGGGAGGACCGACTCCGGGAGGAAACTTTATCGTTGGCTGGTTTTGCCCCCACCCCGGCCCATTGGGAAAAGTGTTCGCCGGGCCAATGAGGACCACATCCGTGTTGAGTCGATCCCCGGACGTCGGGGTCGTCAACGAAGGCGCGCAAAACAGCGCGCCCGTGGAAGGAAATTGATCGCAAAACGAATTATCGAGCGTAGGAGTGTTGGTCTGACTGGCATTGAGCAATGTCGGCGTGTCCTGCGTCGTCTCTTCCTTATCGTACGTGTATTCAAACTCCAGGTTGTCGTTCGCCGCCCACAGTAAGTTGATGCCGTAATTTTTGTATTCGATCTGGCCTATATCCTGGCCGTTGGTCGTGCACGGTGGCGTCGTGTTAGAGGCGGTAACTGAAGGGTCGCAGGTTGAGGTGTAATAGCCTTCACCCTGATCACGGTATGCACCGGTCAGTTTCACGCCCACCTGGTCGCCGAGGGCGAAGTTAAAGATACCTTCCAGAACCGAGGTGTCGTAGTCACCATAGCCTGCACGAACCACGCCGCCCGTTTCCATGGTCGGCCTGGTCCTCTCCATGTTGACGACGCCGCCGATCGTGTTGCGGCCGAAAAGCGTGCCCTGCGGGCCCCGCAGCACTTCTACGCGCTGCAGGTCGATGGTCCGTTGCAGACCGCCGCTCATCGTGCCGATATAGATTCCGTCTATGACGACGCCAACGGCCGGATCGAAGTTTTTCTCGACCTCGGAAACGCCGATACCGCGAATAAAGATTGAGGCGACACCGCCCGGCCCCTGCGCCGTATCGTCAATAAGCAGGTTCGGGGAAATACTGACCAGATCGCGGACGTCCGTCGAGTATTTATTCTCGATCTCCTGCTGTCCCAGCGCACTGACGGACATACCTACGTCCTGAATATTCTCCTCACGCTTTCTCGCGGTGACGATTATTTCCTCCAGCACCGCATCGCCGGACTGTTGAGCCAGGGCCGATCCGCCCGGCAGCGCAAAGGTGACGGCAATAACGGCCGCTATGGAATGACTGTAGAACTTACTCGGATTCATCAGAGGTCCCCCGCTCTTTTATAGTCGTCCCCCGACGCCTGCGTGCCGCTGGCATGGACAGATCGGCGAACTTGAACTTTATTCAAATATTCCACACAATAATCCGGATTGTCAAGCGCCGGCCATGCCTCGTGTCATGCGCCAGAACAAAATGAAAAACGGTTTGAATATTAGCCCCTGAATGAACAATTCATTGATCCTGAGAGGATGAAATGTCTGATATCGAAGTCGAACTAAGAGGTGAGGTTTGCTGGATCCGACTGAACCGCCCGGAGCGCATGAACGCTTACGATGCGGAGATGGCGCAAGCTCTGATCGCTGCAATCGAGGGCGCTGCCGGTAGCGGCGTCATCGTGCTTACCGGGACCGGCCGCGCCTTTTGCGCGGGCGGTTATCTGGCCAAACTGAGCGATCCCGATCCGGCTGCTTTACGCAGCATGTTTTATGGTTCGCTCCACGTGTACGAGGCGATCAGGACCAGCCCGCGTCCGGTAATCGCAGCAGTCAACGGCGCGGCCGCCGGCGGTGGCAACGAGCTGGTGGTTGCCTGTGATCTCGCTATCGCCGCCGAAAAAGCGACTTTCGGTCAGACGGGTGTGAGGGTTGGCAGCGCACCGGTCCTCGGCGGCACGAATTTTCTGACGATGAATATCGGCGAGAAACGCGCCAAGGAAGTGGCCTTCATGTGCCGACGCTATCCGGCGAAAGAGGCACTTGAAATGGGCTGGATCAACGCCGTCGTACCCGGTGAGCAGCTTGAAGAAGAAGTGACCAAATGGGCCGACGAGCTGCTTTATATGAGTCCGCGTTACCTCGAGATCGCCAAGATCAGTTCGAACGTCTGGTGGAACCAGTGTCGCGATGCCTATTTGAGCGGGCTGGGCATGCTGGTCCAGGCTATCGGCTCGAAGGATATGATCGAAGGGGCGACAGCTTTCATGGAGAAGCGGCCGCCGCAATTCGAAGGACGGGCGAAAAAGTAATATGCGGGGCGGAAACGCATGAATTTCGAGCTGGACCCCAGGTACCTGGAGATTCAACGTGAGGCCCGCGAACTCGCTCAATCGATCGAGCCCATGGCAGCCGAGGCTGACGAATCCAGCGAACCTCACGCTGGTGTACTGGATGCGCTGCGCAGCAGTGGGCTCAGTCAACTGATGGTCACCACCGAATACGGCGGGCGATTTGAGCGGCTCGATCCGCTCGCGATCTGCGTTGCCCGGGAAGTATTGATGGCAACGTCTTCCCATGTCGATTCACTTTTTGCGTTGCAAGGTATTGGCAGCTATGCCATCACGGTGGCGGGTTCGCCTGATCAGCGCGCCAACTGGCTGCCAAAGATCGCGTCGGTAGAAAGCCTTGCGGCCCTCGCACTGACGGAGACAGATGCCGGTTCGGACCTGAAAGCGGTATCGACCGAAATAGTGGCAACAGGTGACGGACTCAAGCTGAACGGCTCAAAATCATTTATTTCCAACGGTGGCGTTGCGGCGTTCTATGTCGTCTTTGCGAAAGAGGATTCCGGTTTCTCGATGGTACTCGTGCCGGCAGAAACCGGGGGCGTATCCGTAACGCCCACGCCGGAAATTATCGCTCCCCACGTACTGGGCGAAATCCACTTTGAAGACGTCGCGCTGCCGGAGGACGCACGCCTTGGCAAAGCCGGGCAGGGCCTGGATCTGGTGCTGGCAACCCTTGGCGTATTCCGGGTCTCCGTCGCAGGCGCCGCGGTCGGGCTGGCACAAGCTGCTCTGGAAGAAGCGGTGCGCCACACACGCACCCGGGTTCAGTTCGGCCGACCGCTTGCACGCCTGGGTCCCGTCGCGCAGATGCTCGCCGACTGCTGGACCGAGATTGAAATGGCCAGGCTGCTTACCTATCGGGCGGCCACACTTGCGATCGACGATCCAGCCGCAGCCTTGCACCACTCCTCGATGGCGAAACTCGCCGCGAGTGAAACGGCATCACGCGTGGTCGATCGTTGCGTCCAGATGATGGGTCGCTTCGGCCTGATTCGAAACTCCAAAATCGAGCGACTTTATCGACAGGCACGTCCGATGCGGATTTACGAGGGCGCCTCGGAGGTGCTTCGCTTAGGGATAGCGCGTCGACTCACGGAGGAAGTGCAGTGATCGATTTCGAACTCGAAGGAAAAGTCGCGATTGTGACAGGCGCCAGCCGTGGACTGGGGCGAGCGGCGGCGACTGCACTGATCGAGCAGGGAGTCTGTGTACTCGCCGCGGCGCGGTCCCTCGACGGCTTGCAGGAACTGGGATCCCTTGCCCCGGACAAGGTCCGCGCCAGGCAATGCGATATGCATGATGCTGCGGACGTTGCCAAGCTCCCCGCAGAGGCGATCGATGCCTTCGGCCGTCTCGACATTGTCGTGAATAATGCCGGCATTGCGCCGGCCGGCAAATTTCTCGAACAGGCGGATGATGTGTGGGACGACGTCATGGCAGTAAACGTCCGCGCACCCGCAATATTGTCCCGGGCGGCCGGTCAACACCTGGTCGATCAGGGCTCGGGCAAGATAATCAACATCGCATCAACATCCGGCATTCTCGGCAAAGCGATGCTGGTTACCTACTCTGCATCCAAAGGTGCCCTGGTCCAGTTCACCAAGGCGCTTGCAGCAGAATGGGCCAGACAAGGCGTCCAGGTAAATGCGATTGCTCCTGGGGCGTTTGCAACCGATGCGCAGCGGGCCGTCCTCGATTCGCCCGACATACTCGAGCGCCGGCTGCGCAAGATCCCGGCCAAACGTATGGGCGAGAGCGAGGAAATCGGGCCGCTGGTCTGTTATCTGGCGTCGGGCAAGTCAGACTTTGTTACCGGTGGAATCTTTGTCATCGACGGTGGCGAATCCTGCAAGTTATAAAAAGTATGTAATCCGACAATGTCATCAACCGAATCCACAGTAGACCGAAGAGCGAAACCCGAGTCATCACAATCGTCGTCGGAAATGCGCGGCGGCAAACGCCGAAAGCGCATTTTTCAGGCGCTTCACGATTGTATTATCGAGAAAGGTTATTCGAAGACTACGTTGGCGGATATCGCGCGTGCTGCCGAAATGACGCCGAGCCATCTGCTCTACTACTTCGATGGCAAGGATGCCATTCTCGAGGATTTCTTCGAGAATGTGGCTCAGCGAATTGTCGAACGTATGGAAGGTTTCCGAACTGAGACAGCCGAGCGCCGGATCGATCTCCTCGTCGACCTATTCTTCGCCGGCAAAGGCATCACCATGTCAGAGATCGGATTCATGCTCGAGTGCTTCGGAGTCGCCGTGCACGATAAGCAACTCCGTAGCGAAAAAGCGGCGCTGGACCGGTTTTGCAAGACCTACCTGGAGGAACTATTCGTAGAATCTCCCTGCGGTGCCTCAATGGCCCGGGACTCGGCTGAGATTGCTTATGCTACGTTGATCGGCCTGCGGACAGCCGTGTATTTTGACGAGCGCATCGACCTGCCAAGTGCGCGTCGCTTGTTCCATAACTCGATACAAAATCTCACTCAAACCGGTCAGCTCGGCCAATGACTGACGAGGTTCCGTGGCTGGCGCGCACGACAGAGGAAGCAATCGAGCCGGACCTGCTGATCTGTGACCCTCACCACCATTTATGGGACTTACCTGACAGCCGTTACCTGGTCGATGAGCTACTTACGGAAATCGGCGGCGGGCACCGTGTGAGCAAAACGGTGTTCGTGGAATGTTTGCAGATGTACCGAAAGGATGGTCCGCATGAGTTGCGACCGGTCGGGGAGACAGAATTTGTCGAACAGATTACTCGTGGAAACGAGGGCCACGACGGTGACGTACGGGTGGCTGCAGGAATTGTAGGATTCGCCGATTTAACCCTGGGCTCGGCCGTGCGGCCGGTGATCGAGGCACACATGAAGGCAAGCAATCGCTTTCGAGGCGTTCGTTACACAACTGCGTGGGATGCGAGCGAGAAGATTCGCAACTCGCATACGGACCCGGGCAAGGATCTGCTGCAAAGTCGGGCGTTTCGTGAAGGTCTTGCCTGCCTGGGCGAATTCGACCTGCCATTCGACGCGTGGGTATACCACCCGCAGATTCCCGAGCTCGCGGACCTGGCCCGCGCGTTGCCCGAAGTCACGATCGTGCTCGACCATATTGGCGGTCCGCTGGGAATTGGCCCGTATGCCGGCAAGCGCGAGGAAGTGTTTGCCCTGTGGCAAAGGAACATCACCGAGCTCGCGCGGTGCGACAACGTCGTGATTAAATTGGGCGGGCTCACGATGACCATGAGCGGTTTCGGCTGGCACAAGCGAAATGAGCCGCCGGGTTCGATCGAGCTGGCGGAGGCAATGGCTCCTTACTATCGATTCTGCATCGAATGCTTCGGTGCGGAGCGCTGCATGTTCGAGAGTAACTTTCCGGTTGACCGAGCTTCCTGCAATTACACGGTTCAATGGAACGCGTTCAAACGCCTAACCCGGGAATACACGCAGGAAGAGCGCCGTGCGCTGTTCCATGACACCGCCGCACGCGTCTATACGCTCGATTCATGAATGCGGCGAACAACATCGAGCAGTATGCAATAATTCATGCGGCCAAAAAGACCGGCCTATAGCAACTGAATCATTATGGATTTTCGACTCAGCGAACAACAGGAGCAGCTTCGTGAAACGGCTCGGCGCTTTGCGCGTGAGCAGTTGCCCGCGGTTGCTGAGGAGATCGAACGGAGCGGCGACCCGCCCGGCAGGGAGCTGTTGCAACAGTACGCCGAAATGGGTTTTCTCGGCATCAATGTCCCTGAGCGACTCGGTGGCCTGGGTCTCGGCAACCTGGAAGCACTCATCGTGCTCGAACAGTTCGCTCAAATTTCATCGGCAGTTGCGTTTCCGATATTCGAGTCCTGCGTCGGTCCGGTACGCGCCATTGAGAAATTCGCCGATTCGAAGCTTGCGAAAGAGGTTCTTCCCGCCGTGTGCCGGGGCGAAAAAATTGTAGCGGTGGCCATGTCCGAGCCCGAGGCGGGGACGGCTCTTACCGACCTCAAGACGCGGGCCGAGATCAACGGCGATCAGCTTGTAATCAACGGCAGTAAACGATGGTGTTCGGGTGGCGGCCATGCCGACGGCTATGTCGTCTATTGCCGGATGTCCGATGATCCCGGGCGCACGCGGCATTGGCGCTGTCTATGTGGAAAAGGGAACTCCCGGTTTGAGTTTTGGCGAACCGGAAAGTTTGATGGGCTTTCGGGGGATACCGTCCTCCGACATCTTCTTTGATAATGTCACCGTGCCGGCTTACCAGGTTGTTGTACCCGGCAGGCGGTTTTCGAAAGCTGATGGAAGCGTTTGATCTGGAACGGTGTGGCAACGCGACGATGGCTCTGGGTCAGGCATCGGGCGCTCTTGAAGATGTCGTCGCATACGTCCAGGAACGCAAGCAGTTCGGCAAGCCCATCGCCGATTTTCAGGCAGTGCAACTCAGGCTTGCTGAAATGCAGATGCAGGTGGACGCCGCCCGACTCCTCATATATCGCGCAGCCAGCAATGCTGAAGATGGCTTGCCGGACATACTCCAATCATCGGTAGCAAAGTGCTTTGCCAATGAAATTGCGCGCACCGTTACCGGTAACGCGGTACAGCTCATGGGCGGCTATGGCTATTCAAAGGAGTATCCGGCGGAGCGGCGCATGCGGGATGCCTGGGGTTGGGGCATCGCCGGCGGAACAATCGACATCCAGAAAGTCAACATCGCATCTGCCATGGTGGGCCGACGGTTTGACCAGCGGAAGTAGAATGCCTGGAACGATTAATTAAGCTGACGCACGTCCGCGCTGTCTGCGTTCCCGCCGCGGTATCGGAGTGTTGAAAATATCCTCGCGCTCGCCGGCGTTGATTCCAGCTTCGATGCGCGCAGTCGACACATCACCGTACAGTGTGTTTCGTTGTTTCGGGATGCGGCCGGCGGCGTGAATGAGTTCGATCATTTTCGCGGGTGGCGTTTCCTGTCCGTGAGCCGCACCTGCCGCACGCGAAATGCTCTCGTTCATGAGTGTTCCACCTAGGTCGTTGCAGCCGCTGTTGAGACAGGCGATAGCACCCGCGTGGCCCATCTTCACCCACGAGGCCTGAATATTCTGTATGTAAGGGTGTAGTGACAGCCTTGATACCGCATGCATCAATATGGTCTCGCGCCATGTCGGTCCCTGTCGGGCAGCACCGCGCAGATACATGGGCGCTTCCATGTGGACAAAAGGCAGTGGCACGAATTCGGTGAACCCGCCGGTGCGTGCCTGCAGATCGCGGATGTGTAACAGATGCCGGGCCCAGTTGATCGGACTGTCGACATGTCCGAACATGATCGTTGCTGTTGAGCGAAGACCTGCACCGTGTGCCGTTTCCATTACATCGAGCCACTGGTCGGTTGATATCTTGTCACGACAGATGACGCTGCGAATCTCGTCATCCAGGATTTCGGCGGCGGTACCAGGCAGGGACGCCAAACCGGCGTCTTTCACCATCTGCAGATAGTCTTCCAAATCGACTCCGAGTGTCGCCGCTCCCTGCCACACTTCGAGTGGCGAGAAGGCATGCACGTGGATCTCGGGAGCAGCGTCTTTGACGGCGTGCAGAATCTCGAGGTAGGTCTCGCCTGTGTAATTCGGATGAATGCCTCCCTGCATGCAGACTTCGGTCGCGCCGCAGTCCCATGCTTCGCGCGTGCGCCGCTGAATTTCATCGATGCTCAAGTCGTACGGGATACCGCGCAGATCCTCCGATGTCTTGCCTTTGGAAAACGCACAAAACGTGCAGTGAAAGTAACAGACGTTGGTGTAATTGATGTTGCGGTTCACGGCATAGGTAACGGTGTCGCCATTCACGCGTCGTCGCAGCTCGTCCGCCGCATCTGCGACTGCTTCGAAATCGTCACCGCGCGCCTGAAACAAGCGGATAATCTCGGTGATCTCGAGTTTCGCCCCGTCCTGGGCCTTGTCCACGATTGTTGCAACGTCCCTGGAAATCCCCGCAGCAGCTTTGGCGAACGTCAATCGGACGCTTGTGGGCGGCGCGACATTTGACCCCGGTGACCAATCGTTGGTTCGAGGTAATCCTTCCGCATCGACCATCCTGATCAATGGCGTGTGCCACGCAGCATCTGTCCAGACCTTCGCATTTCGCACATATTCAGGGTAGATCGTAAGACGTTCCTGCAAGTGTTTGCCTGCGGCTGCGGTTTCCCTGTCCAGTTCTACCAGTTGCGGCCAGGGCGCTTCGGGGTTCACGAAGTCCGGTGTTAACGGTGAGACACCGCCCCAGTCATTAATACCGGCCGCAATGAGTCGTGTTAGCACGCCGGGACTCAGGTTTGGCGGCGCCTGAATATTCATTTTCGGACCGAACAGAATGCGTGCGACGGCTATCGTCCACAACAGTTCATCGAGCTCCGGCTCGGGTGCCCTGAACATCTTGGTGTTGGGTTTGGCACGAAAGTTTTGAATGATTATTTCCTGCAGATGCCCGTAGGAATTGTGCAGATCTCGCAATGCAAGCAGTGACTCGACACGCTCGCGACGGGTCTCACCAATGCCAATCAATATTCCTGACGTCAGTGGTATTCGTGCTTTGCCAGCCTCCTCGATGGTCGCCAGGCGCAGTTCCGGAAACTTGTCGGGAGATCCATAATGCGGCATGCCTTTTTCACCCAGGCGAGTTGCAGCAGACTCGAGCATTATTCCCATAGACGGTGCTACAGGGCGTAACATTTCAATCTCAGCGGCGGTCATCGTGCCCGGGTTCAGATGCGGCAGCAGTCCGGTTTCCTCGTACACCAATCGGGCTGCATCACGAACGTACTCCAGGGTCGATCCATAGCCCATTTCGTCAAGAGCATCACGCGCCGCCCGGTAACGTAGCTCCGGTTTCTCGCCCAACGTAAAAAGTGCCTCTTTGCAGCCAAGCGCCGCACCGTCCCGTGCGACCTTGAGTACTTTCTCGATCGACAGGTAAGGTGATTCAAGACGTTTCGGTGTCTGCGCGAAAGTGCAGTAATGGCACACGTCGCGGCAAAGATGCGTCAGCGGAATAAATACCTTTCTGGAATAGGTAACCAGGTTTCGATGACCGGAATCACGAAGCCTGGCAGCAACATCCATCAATTCACTCGTATTAGTTTCATTCGCTAACAGCAGTGCCTCGCTACGGTCTGGCAGCGCTCGCGACAGGCTTACTCCTCGTGTATCTGTTCGGACCCGTTTCATATTGTTGTGTACGTCCTTTGATCCGCTGCAACCGAATCTTGAAGCACTCGTGTCGCTCCGGAAACATTGTGGTTTTTCAAACGTTCGGCGATACCGCTGTCCTGCAGATAAGTGCGGGTAAACGATGGCGCCAAATCCGCCAGTGCGCGCTCCAGGTCCCGGGGCTCGTCAATATCCATTGCAATGTTCTCGTTGCGAATGACCGAATACGGCAGACTAGCCGCGGCCGCCGATGCGACGTGTCGCCTGAGACTCGGTCCACCGAATTGAGATTGTATCGCGTTCGGCGGTGAAGCAAGAATTGCGTTCGTGCCTTCGCCGCTATCATTCGGCACCAAGGTTATACGCTCGTGACTTGCGATGATTTGCTGGATGTCCTTCGCAGTCACGCGTGGAAGGTCGCCGGAAATTGCCAGGCTGCTCTCTGCACCGTGCTGTTCGATGAGATAACGGTTTGCCTCTGTTACCGCCCGCGAGTGATCCGATCCGGATGATTCCATGAAGGTATCAGTGACGAATGCTCGGGCCAGAGCTTGTACTTTTCGCGAGCGTGACACCAGAAGTACGCCGTCAAACAGGCGAACGTCCCGGATGGCCGTCAGCACATCCTGCAGCATGGCGAGCACGAGTCCTTCGCGCTCGCCGGAATCCACCACTCCAGCCAGGCGCTGCTTGGATCGAGCAAGTTCCTTGACCGGCACCAACACCCACATCCTGTTCAATCTCCGGAAACCGTTTTCGCCCAGTCACTTTCGCTCAACGACGCGATGAACTCAAGACAGCTTTGTGCCAATCGCACGCGGTCGTCCAGCGAATTCATTACGGTGTTCGTGACAGTAGTCGCGACACCCGTGGATTCGATCTCGGATGCCAGCGATGCGTCTGCCGAATCGAGCACAAAACCGTCGAGAATGTCGCGATAATGTGTGGCAACCCAGCTTGCTGTGGTTGGAATGGACATTTCGCACATCATTTTCGCCAGCGGCCCTTTTAAGCAATCACCACCAACAATAGGCGATATCGCAATGACCGGCACACCGGAAATCCGCAAAGCCTCGCGCAGGCCCGGCAAAGACAGGATCGGGTCGATGCTAATGAACGGGCTGGACGGACACAGGATAATGCCGGCGAGTTGTCCGGATCCAAGCCACTCGAAAACATCGGGATTAACGCAAGCGGTTGCGGCTCCCCGGTATTCGAAGCCTTCCACAGCCGGCTTGCATTGTTCACGAACGAAGTAATCCTGAAAATTCATCCGGCCATCTTCAGTGTGGACCAATGTACGAACCGGATCATTGCTCATTGGCAGGACCTTATGCCTTACGCCAAGCGCTTGCGCCAACTCTGCGGTCACCTGGTCAAGCAAAGCGCCACCCTTTAGCCGTTTGCTACGCTCGACGTTCATTGCGAGGTCCTTGTCACCAAGTTTGAACCAGGTCTCGCCGCCGAGTATTTCCAGGGCCGACATGAATTGCCAGCTCTCGTCGCGGCGACCCCAACCCGTCTCGAGGTTGTTTTCATCCGCCAGCGTGTAGATCAGGGTGTCGATGTCCGGTGAGATATTGAGACCAAGGTGTTCGAAATCGTCAGCCGTGTTGACCACGAATGCCAGCTCATCCTCGCTCAGGATTTTTGATAAGCCAAGCGCGAGCTTGGCACCGCCGATACCACCCGTGAGTGCCAGATAATGGTGCGTCGTCATGTCAGAGGAACAAGTCGTCCGCGACCGGCCTGACACAATCGTGTGCCGTTTGTCCGCCTTCCCTCGCCGCCAGTCCGCGCACGATGACCGCCGGTACGCGTTCTGTGCTTTCGCCCATGACGAGCACTGCCGCCGCCGCGATTGCGTCTGCCTGATTGGTCACGGTGGCCTGGAGCTCGCGCCCATAGAGATCCGGCTGGCCGCAACGATCAACAAGCACTGCAATGCCTGCGCTGCCGATTGCGGTGCCGATTGAACCAAGCCGCCAGGGACGATTCATGCTGTCACTGACGACAATGCCCAGTATTTTGCCGGTCGCCTCCATCAATGCCTGTCTCAGTTTCTCCGCCGACCCATCAGGGTCCTCCGGCAAGAGCAAAGCACATTCACCCTTCGAGTGATCGATATTCGACTGGTCTACACCTGCGTTGGCGCCGACCAAACCGAGACGGTGCCGTGCGATGATCACGCCCGGCTTCTTCCGAATGACCGCAGCAGACTCCCGCAGGATCAATTCCACGAGGCGCGGGTCCTTGTCAGTCTCTGCCGCCAGGTCGGTGGCGGCTGGCGAGACATTCACATCGTCCAGACGTACCAGGCGATTCTCGGAAAGGGAAACGATCTTTTGTGCCACGACAACGACGTCTCCATCCTCGAGGGACAGCGTTGTGGCAGACAGGGCATTACCAATCAGCAAAGCAAGATCGTCACCGGATTGCACCATGGGAAGTTTTTCGATCGCATGAATCGATACCGAAGCGTACATATCAGGCACTTTGTCCCTTTATTCTTCGTCTTGATCTGAGGTGGCCGGACCGGCTTTCAGCGACTGTGGCATTCACAGGGTCACTCTGCTTTTTGCTAATTGCCGCGAGACTATAGTCTGTTCTGGCGGGCGAGTGAATTTTCTACCCTCGAGACATTCTCTTGTCCCGAAAGCTATTTACCGGGTCTTGGCTGTTGTGAGAAAAGCAGGTAATTGCCCTAGTTACCAAAATTGGCCTCCGGTGATATGCATAAGGTAGTGCCTGAGTGCTTTTCCCGAGGTCAGGATTATGAACCGCCCGCTAACAAACACGTTGATGCTCCTCACGATCACTATGCTCGTAAGCGCATGCACCGGCCTCTGGCAGGCCTATGCCGGTGGTGAACGACGGGGCGTATCCAGTAGCCTGGTCGAGTATTTATATCCGGACGGTGATGAGCCGCCACCAATCACGGAGACGATACCGAGACTCAAGCTTCCAATTCGCGCCGGTATTGCATTTGTACCCAGTTGCACACAAACCGAAATGGCCTTCCTGAGCTTGGCCATCCAAGCCCGAACATTGGACTGTGTGAGAATTGTGCGACTGAGTGCTGCACGGTCGTGATGGATTCTGCATTTGCAATGGACGTACCGCCAGTTAACATCAAGAGTTTCAATCACTAATAAAATAATTAGCGTTCTCCGAAGGCAGGGGTCACAGGTTCGAATCCTGTCGGGCGCGCCATTTTCTACGTTGTGTGGCGCATAAGTAACTGTTTGTTGGTTAGTTGCTGGAAGCGCCCGCGGACGACAACTCCATTCGATTCACAACCGGGCTTAACTGAGTCCAGCAAAATTCCGGCAATGTCTCTCGCCTCCTCGCCCATTACGTCTCAGAGCCGAGGGATCAGTCTATCCTTGAGGTTAAGTTTATTGCGTTGTTGCTGCAGGTATTTAGGACAGGTTGTACGCGTGTTCCTGCCACATCGCTAATCGCCTTAGATTTTGCACTGTGGCGGCCATTAGAAATTCATCTTTGGCACCGCTCAGTCCCCGCAGCCGTAATCGTCGTAGTTTGAGAGGCACTTTCAGATGGGCAAATAACATCTCCGGCTTCTTACGCTGTCGTTGTGACAACTGACCGGAAACGTTTCGGATGATGGCCCTGCCCTGATCGGAGGCAGTGTCATCGTCAATCCGGATGGGATTATCGTTGCTGAAACGAATGCAGACGCGGATGAACTGATAGTTCACTCGTGCAATCTTGATGACTGCCTGTTCGGCAAGCAGTCACGATTTGATTTCTGCCGACATCGGCGCATCGAACATTACGGACTAATTACCGAGCAGTCGGGTGTCGTTAAACCGCTAGAATGCGATTCACTGAGCCGAAGTTGCGAATCAGAATCGAAAATCTTATCGGTTAGTTCAGGCTCGCACGACGCTGGCATGGATTTTCTCGATCTGAGTCCACGCTGATTCGATGGCGCCCACCTGCCACCCGGCCAGGTTGCTTATGTAATCGCCTGCAAAGTAGATCCGGCCTTGAGGTTCCCGTAGCACTGGCAAGTGCTCCTGGAGATCCGGGGGCGACCAGGCCGACCAGCCGGCTTCGCTGTAGCGAGTACGATGCCACGCGATCGAGAAGGCCTTGCCATCGTAATGTTTGCGGAA
>PVMK01140128.1_pt1 | contig 34040 bp, 26 predicted proteins | sample 1853481 | NCBI WGS metagenome assembly PVMK01 (sample SAMN08533507, study PRJNA380276) | Marine sediment metagenome, whole genome shotgun sequencing project.
TTAAATTTTTATATCCTTATTTAAGATAACTCACATTACGACTCGTCCGATGTGCAAAAATTTTTTCCTCGCCTACCTATGTTCGGAAGAGTCCCCAAAAACTTTATTCCCGTGGGAAGGTTCAATAACGAGCTCGTATGGTCAACAATCTCATGCGGTCTTTCTCAGAAAAGTTGTCTTAACCCCCTAGAGCATTATTCAACAAGCATTCAATAAGATCTGGGCCAGGATTGCGGAGATGAACGAGCCTGCCTCTTTATAGCGTCGGGCTTTGTTGTTCTGCGGCAATCTGAGGGCTGGCGTTGAACCGAGAGTACTATGTTCCCCCGTCGTGCGCCCGTGGCATTCCGTCTCAGCACGAGGTTTTGGTGTGGGGGGATGTTGTGACAGAGTGGGACCCCTCAGTGCCCAATCCCGGGTGGGCGGTCTGCCCAATGGGGGTAGGGGTGTTACTGGCTGGGAGGTACTGACTTCTTTTTGATGGAGGGAAAACTTTAGGTGGCGGATAGGTTGCGGGGTTGCGGACAGGTGACCCTGTTTGGGCTATTCCTGTCCGCGTTGTTGAAACTGGGACTACTTGAAAGTATTGATTTTAGAGGGGTTCAGTGGCATTCGTCCTGCCACTCATAAGCCGCGGGCCGGGGGTTCGAGACCCTCCACCGCCACCATTCTCTTGTTACTCAGTAAGTTCTTGCTACTGATATCCTCTAACCTTCTAAGCTTGAAATATTTTCTTCTTGGGAATGTTGAAAAAAGCCACCAGCGGCGTTCTCGCAATTTTGTCGTGCTCACGTACTGGAAGTACGCTCCGCGCGTCAAAATCGCTGCGGCCTTGCTGGATGACTTTTTTGATCATTCCCGTCTCGGCTACTGGCATTGAAATCTTCTAGGGCATATACGGAATTTTTGCGAGAAATATTTAACAGGCCCATCTTCCATACCAACATCCAAGAATGTTGAACCAAATAGAGAGGAAAGGAGATATCCTAGGAATGGGGATGCCGCACCTTTCAGATAGCAGATCCTCATTTGAAGATAGCGTTAGCCTACAGGAACTTTTTGTGCCTCAGCAGAAGGCTTGGAAGACGACAGCGAATACGTGCCATTAGAAGATTTCTCATTTCGTGGCAGTTCGATTACTATTGAAGTACCTTTATTTGGTTGGCTCTGGATCTTCAGACGAGCCCCAATTTGTTTAGCTCGAATAGCCATATTCCCCAACCCATGCCCCTGAGCCCCAACGAGGTCTAATTCGAATCCTTTTCCATTATCGGAAACCTCTAACAAGATTTGAGTTTCCGCAACTTTTACCAACACCTTACCTTTTTTCGCCTGGGAATATTGCACACTGTTTTTGATCACTTCACGTAAAATATGCAATAACTCCACGCCCTGATCATAGGAAATAGAATCCTCGATCGTCGGATCGACGTGAACAGAAAATGGAAACGATCCTTCTTGGCTCAGATCTTCCACAAGAGTCTTCAGGGCAACCTCAAATTTGTTCCCTAATAACACCCCTGCTTTGAGATCTTCCAAAAATACCTGAAGCATTTTGGACATCTCTGCAACTTGTTCAATGATAAAGTTAGTGGGCTTTCCCACTTCCATGGCAATTTGTACTTGCCTCATGGTTCGAACAATCCGGTCATGAAATTGGCAGATAATGACGTTTCGTTCATCAATCACCTCCAGCAATTCTTTATTGCGTTGCAAGATTTTCAGAATGGGAGACAACATCACAATGCCTCCCAACATCAAACCTGCCACGACCAGACCTAGCATTTCCTGGAGCATGCTTAACATGGGCGGATTCAATTCGATAAACTGAAGATAGAGCCCATAAGTTTGTTGCATGGCAAGAACGCTCACAGCCAAGCCCAAGAGATTCCAGGCCAACGGTTTTTCCGTTTCCCGTACTCGCCGAATTAATACGGCAACCGTGACCCAGTGCAAGAGACAGGTACCGATTAATACCCACAACGCCATTGGTTCAACTCCCATTCAGGACTCCTTTTCCTGATAAAACATTGCATCTTTCCCTTTATTCTGAGTACGCAGAATCTTCATTTGCGCAAACATGCTCCAAATAAAGTGAATCCAGAACAATAAATAGATACTAAAAAAATTCGCAGTCTCGTTTCATTTGTCGGAAATTACGGGTGTCATCTTAAGACGCCTAAGGGAAAGAAACTCCAAGACCTTTTGGGTTGCATCGCTCAATAAAACAGCCGTTGTCGCTGCTACTGCTTTTCAAGGTCAAACCACAATCATAACTCGTTGTATTCCCTAGTCTTTCCAACACTCCATTTGAGGTATTTACTGTCGCTCTTTCCCTCCTCCACACTTTGCTTATGATTCGAGGAGGCTTCATCCGATTTGCTCTGTTTTTGGTCTTAGGCGTGTTTCTCTGGGCTGGAACCGTCTCAATTAAATACCCTCAGCAGAATTCCACTATCACAGCATCATCTGCACAAACCTGTGCAGGGAAATCTGATGGGGAGCACCTCTTAGAATATTTAAAGATGGGAACAGTTACCAGCATTCAAGATAATGGCCGAATATTGACTATCGGCCTTTCGCCCCAATGGGCAAATCTTCCCGTCCGTGTGCAACAAAAAACATACGGCACCGTGGCTTGCTATGCTCAATCACAGCATCGACCGTTTCAGTTTCTAGTCAACCCATAACCCTAGATAACAATTCACGAAGGCGGTGTGATTTCTTGAGATGAACGGTGAGCTTCTTCAAGAGACTCTTGATAGTATTCGTGTAAGATCTGAGCTCCTTTTTCATCCATGAGAAGGAGCTGACGTTGATCAAAGGTATTGGCCCAATAGAGATACTGAAATCGTGTGGGTCGTCCCAATCTCAATATGCATTTCTTTTCCTTGCCCATCCGCAATCGTGGATTCCTGTTGAATGGTTTTTCGGGGAAGCGCCTCGTAGATTACCTGAGCAGAAGGAAGGTGATTTTCATAACCCGGAATGGTGTCATTTTGGTGACATCACGAAAATTGCCCCAACAATTTTGAAGTAATTCCTCGAATTCCGAATCCGTCAGATGTCTGACCTTTTCAAGCAATTGAAAAATACGGTTCCTCTCCCCTTCACTTCCGAGCAGCAACCCTCGAAATCCTGAATCGGTCTCACATAAACACCACGCGAGCGCTTGTTCCCAGACACCAAACCGAAAAGTCCATGACCCAATAGCGCCATGCTGCCCACCGACGGTCTCTTGAGATTGACTGATTCCCAATTCTCTACCCATGCGCTCAGCCATGGCACCCGTACATCGATAGAGCGTCTCTCCTTCCTCACGATAGGGATCTTCATTCCATTCCAGTGGTTCAGTGACCGTCACTCGAGATACATCGTACAGGGGCCCATCAATCCTCATTTCACCCAACTCGTGATAAGAGCAGGGCACAGGGCCACAAACAAGAAAAAGCTTTCTGCTACTCAACGCACGTTGAAAAAATATCCGTCGCCCAAGATTCCACGTTTTTTCTAAACACATCAATCGTCCGGAAGGAGATAACACGTCGAGTAACGCCTCCAAGCGCCATTTGAGTCCTGTCCGACTTTCAAGTTCTTCTTGCTGAGAAAGGTCATGTATTCGCTCAAAAGTCCGCCAGTTTTGGCTGGGCAAGCCCGGCTCTCGTTCGGACTGCAGCAAAGCTTGTGTCGACAGAATACAGTCATAGAAAGCGTGATTCGGAGCACTCAGGTCCAGGCTCACCTTAAATTGAACATTAGAAATATGCCGTTTTTCGGCCTCACATCGTGCGACCTCAATTGACCGGATAGATCGATCAATACCCACAAACTGGGTTTCAGGATGTTGTTGAGCAAAAAAACAGGTAAGGATTCCAACACCACACCCGAAATCCAAGACGTGCTCTGCCGACACCAGTCGTCTGGAAATGAGCGATCCAATTTTTACATAGTAGTCGAAGCGTTGAGAATAGAGAACAGAAAGAAAGGGAGGGCTGGCTAACAAATCATAGAATCGAATATCGGCTTCTTCATTTTCACCACATTGTCGTTGTTGGACCAACGACTGTAAGGCCTGCAAATCTTCTTGAGACAACGTGGCACGCTGCCAGTCATAATACGAGGTTTCGTCATGGAACTCTCGCAACCCCCATGACTGCAAATACCGGATGAGTGTCTCATCCGGTTCTTGGCGGGTTCTCCCTCCATCTTCCATCACAAATTGGTTCGAGAAAATTGATTGAGAAACGGTGGCAGTGTAAACGCTCTACCAAATATGAAGATTCATGATAAGGATAACTCGCAAGCTCTACATATTGGAATCGATTAAAACTTCGAGGATAACATCATGGCATCTTCGTAAGCCGTAGGAACGGGATGAGGGTGCTGAAGTTGCCCCGTCCCAAGAACCATGTATTTTTCAGTCGTGAGCTTCGAAAGCGTCAAAGGCCCACGCGCATGCAGTCGCCTGCTATTACTTCCAAGTTCAGGCCCTAGGCCAAATTGCTCTCCCCCATGGAGACGCGTTGAGGCGTTAATTAAGACCGCGCTTGAATCAACCTCCCGAGCAAACTGCATGGCAAATGCATAATCTCGCGTCACAATCGTATCCGTGTGTCCTGGGGAATATTTAGCAATGTGATCTAAGGCTTCCTGACGATCTTTCACCACTTTAATATTCATAGCCAATGACTGAAATTTTTTGCCCCAATCCGCTTCTTCTGCGTCCTTAATCCCTAAATGCCCGGTCATCTCCAACACACCCAGCATCGAAACTGTTTTGGGACACCCATTTAACACCACACGATATTCCTGAAGCAGTCGTCGGGTTAACCCAGGCAAAATATTTCGGGAGACAGCCCGATGCACGAGGACCGTGTCCATGGCATTCGCTGCCATGGGAGACTGAACTTTCGCATTCACCACAATCGTCTGAGCTAGAGGAATATCGGCATCCTGATCAACATAAACATGACACAACCCACCATCAAATCCAATCACGGGAACACGGGCATGCTCCACGATCCCATTTCGCAAACTCGCCCTTCCCCGTGGAATCACAGCCTGAACATATTGAGACTGTCGCGCCACTTCTAAGGCGGCATCAGGAGCCCCTCGGTCTATGAAAATCATGGCTCCCTCAGGTACGCCCTGTGTCACTGCAGCGTTCTTGAGACAACGGAACAAAGCCCCATTGGTTTGCAACCATTCAGCCCCACCTCGATAAACACAAACATTATTCGTTTTTAGACACATCCCCAAGGACTGAACAGTCATCAATGGCCCCATGTCTGAAATAACACCCAAGACCCCAATGGGAGCACGTACGGTATGAACATGCAGACCATCAGGCGTCATCCAGGCCTGGCTCATTTCTCCCACTGGGTCCGGATACGCCAGAAATTCTAGCAGAGCATCGACCATATGCTGAATGTCGTCTTTATTTATTCGAATTTGCTCGACAGCTTGTCGGTGAGCCTGTTGCCCCCCCTCACTTGGAATCAATTGGAGATCTCGCTCATTCGCCTCAAGAATATCCGATGTTTGGGCCATTAAGGCATCAGCCATGGCTTGTAACGCTTGATTTTTTTGTCCAGAGGACAAAGAAGCCATGGGACGAGCCACAGCCTTACCTTGTTTCAACAGGCCTTGCACATATAGTTTTAACGGCACCTCAACCATGCTTGATCACTCCTTTTTATGACCAAAAAATGAAAAAAACAGGGTTAACTATAGCCAGGAGGTCTCATACGAGTCAAAAGAATGCAGCGATTAAACAGCCGATTTTTTCAAGAGAATGCCTGGCGAAAGATGAAAGAAGAACGGCGACTCGCACAAGAGTAGCAGAAGAAAAAGGCTTGAATTAGTTTTTTCACCTATGCTATGGTTGTTTGGTTTAGGTGTATCCTATTAGATTTACGTATTTTTCATGAATGGCTCTTCACTTGGAATAACCTGCCTGACAAGACAATCGCTCCTCATTATTGTCTCCTGCCGGTCCCATTTGAACCAACAGACTCACTCGACAGTTTCAATACAATATTCAATTAGTACAGCTTTGTGTTAATCCATATTTTCCTGAAAGGGGGTGGGAAGATCCTTTATGGTCACGATTAAATCCTTATTGGAAGCTGGGGTTCACTTTGGGCATCAAACGAATCGATGGAACCCGAAGATGAAACGCTATATTTTTGGTGAAAAAAACGGTATCTATATCATTGACTTGCAAATCACCTTGCAATGTTTTCAGAAAGCTTACGAATTTACACGAGATATAGTAGCCGCAGGTGAATCGGTCTTGTTTGTTGGGACCAAACGGCAAGCCATGAGTATTGTTGAAGAAGAAGCCAACCGTTGCGGAATGTATTTCGTGAACCAACGATGGCTAGGGGGCATGCTCACCAATTATCAAACTCTTCGACGCAGTATTACACAACTCAAAAAACTTGAAGCCGCAGAAACAGACGGAACCTACGAGCGGCTCAAGAAAAAAGAAATTGTCAAAATGAAAAAGCAGCAAGCTAAATTAGAAAAATATCTGAGCGGCATTAAAGACATGAAGGATGTCCCTGGCTGCATTTACATTTTGGACACACGCATTCAACATATTACCGTCAAAGAAGCCAATCGCTTGGGGATCCCGGTCATTGCTCTCGTTGATACCAACTGCGATCCCGGACGGCGTCGACTTTCCCTATTCCTGGCAATGATGATGCTATTCGATCCCTCAAATTGTTTACAGCGCAAATAGCCGATGCCTGTATTGAAGGGGTAGAGCTACGCCGAAAACGCCAAGAGGCATCATCCAACGGAGAAGACTTCCTTCCCGAGGCACCCGGATCAGGACCTTCAGAGATAATGGCCCCCGAAAATGCACAACCCGTCTAGGGGTTGTGAAGTCATCGTTTGATCACCAATCCACATTACTTGAGTAGGAGAGTATGCGTATGTCTAGTTTGAGTACCTTGGTTAAAGAATTGCGGGGGAAAACCGGGGCAGGAATCCTTGATTGTCAAAAAGCCTTGCAAGATACGGGAAGTGACATTGAAAAAGCCATTGATCTGTTACGTCAAAAGGGACTGGCGGCAGCTCAAAAAAAATCCGGCCGAGAAACCAAAGAAGGACTCATCTCTTCGTATATCCATGCCGGATCAAAAATCGGTGTACTCTTAGAAGTAAATTGTGAAACGGATTTCGTCGCACGCAACGAAGAGTTTCAGTCCTTCGTCAAAGAAATCGCGCTACAAATTGCAGCCTCAGACCCACTGTTCATCAAACGGGAGGATATTCCGGCAGAATTGATTGAGCGAGAAAAAAATATTTACTTGGCTCAAGTCAAAGAATCAGGCAAACCCGAAGCAACCTGGGAAAAAATCGTGAATGGAAAACTAGAAAAATATTATCAAGAACAATGCTTGCTGGAACAATCCTTCATTAAAGACCCCAAAGTAAAGATTCAAGACTTGGTTTCTCAAAAAATTGGGAAATTAGGGGAAAACATCTCGATTAGCCGATTCACGCGCTATCAGCTTGGCCAAGACTAATGCCGCTCAAATACCGCCGAGTCCTCTTAAAAATAAGTGGAGAAATGCTAGCCGGCGATCAAGGATACGGCATCCAACCTTCAGTCCTAGCAAATCTGGCAAGTGAAATTGCCGACGTCATGACCATGGAGGTCGAAATGGCTATTGTCATTGGCGGAGGGAATATTTTCCGCGGGCTAGCAGCCAGTGCATCGGGAATGGAACGGGCATCAGCAGATTATATGGGTATGCTTGCTACCATGTTGAATGCCCTCGCCCTCCAAAATGTGTTAGAGAAAGCTGATATCCCTACTCGAGTCCTATCGGCAATTGAAATGCGTCAATTAGCGGAGGGTTATATTCGCCGACGGGCCATTCGCCATCTTGAAAAAAAACGTGTGGTTATTTTTGCTGCCGGAACCGGCAATCCGTATTTTACGACTGACACGGCGGCGGCTCTTCGTGCCATGGAAATTTGTGCGGATGTGATTTTGAAGGGCACCAAGGTTGATGGAATCTACGATGCCGACCCAATCACCACCCCAACAGCTACACGCTTCACGGAATTACCTTTTTTGTCTGTTCTCAATAAAAGCCTGAAAGTTATGGATGCTACGGCTATTACCCTCTGTATGGATAACGATCTACCCATCATTGTTTTCAATCTTACGTCACCAGGCAACATCCGGAAAATTTTGGAAGGTAATCCCATTGGTACGATAGTTTCGAAGGATGCTTGCATCAACGAGTAGAGGGAACGATCATGAGCGATCCAACCATTCAAAATGTCAATAAACAAATGGAGGGTGCGATCGAGCACATCAAAAGAGAATTTACCGCCCTTCGAACCGGACGTGCATCCTTGGGCCTTCTCGATCACATCAAGATCGACTATTACGGAACACTAACACCCCTGAAACAAGTGGCAAACTTGGGCATTCCAGAAAGCCGATTGATCACGATTCAGCCCTGGGATGTCTCGCACATTAAAGAAATCGAACGTGCCATCATTAGCTCAGAACTTGGTCTCACGCCATCAAATGATGGCAAGCTCATCCGCCTTCCCATACCTCCACTCAGCGAAGAACGTCGAAAAGAACTTGTAAAGCTCAGTAAAAAATATGGGGAAGAAACCAAAGTGCAAATCCGAAACTGCCGTCGTGAAGGGAATGATGAGCTAAAAAAACGTCAAAAGAACAGCATGCTCACCGAAGATGAGCTTCGTCATTTAGAAAGTGAAAATCAAAAATTGACGGATAATTTTATTCATACTGTGGATGAACTCATCAAGAAAAAGGAGGAAGAAATTCTCTCGATCTGAGACTCTACCTGTGGCTCTCTCTCATTCTTCCCCATCCCTGACATCTGCTGTGCCTCGTGCACCACTCACTGTTTGCATTCATCTTGATGTTCTAAAGTCCAATTTCCAACACATTCGTCAATTCGTTTCCCCAACCACGAAAATCCTTCCGATCATCAAAGCCGATGCGTATGGCCACGGCGCCGTTCCTGTGGCACGAACCTTAGCCACGTTAGGAGTTTTCGGATTCGGCGTCGCATCAGTGCCGGAAGGCATTCTCTTACGTGAACACCATATTCATAACCCCATTATCATCATGGGCCCACTTTTGGTGGATCATCTCCACGACATCATCCACTATGATTTAACGCCAGTCATTTCTCATCCTGATATCCTCCACCAACTTCTTACCCTACTTCCTTCGGACAAACCGCCATTTCCCCTTCATCTCAAAATCGACACAGGATTACACCGATTAGGATTTGATGCCAAAGAGGCGCTCGCATTAGTCCCTTCCCTCGCATCATCAAATTCGCCCGTAACCCTCCAAGGCCTCTTAACTCATTTTGCGGATGCCGACAATCCGGACCCGAGTCTCACCAACCAACAACTTCACCAATTCCAAACCTTTATCAAGCTGGTACAAGAACTAGGAATCCACGTTCCTATTTACCATATGGCCAATAGCGCAGGAATTCTCTTTCATCCGGCTTCCCAAATGGGAATGGTTCGACCTGGCCTTATGCTTTATGGCTATACACCTGGGCACGAGATCGTCTCCCCTCCCATACACCTTGAACCGGTGATGCAAGCAAAAACCTATATCGCCCACCTCCGCACACTAGAGCCCGGGGAAGTTGTCGGGTATAACGCACTCTTTCGCACAAGAAGGCTATCACAAATCGCGATTTTGCCAGTGGGATACACCCACGGTTTCCCTCGAGGCCTCACAGGCATTGGACATGTATTGATCCAAGGGGCAGCAGCCCCCATCATCGGAAAAATCTGTATGGATATGATGATGGTGGATGTCACTGACATCCCGAACCCGTCGATTGGCGAAGAAGTCGTGTTATTAGGCAAACAGGGAAGGAATGAAATTACGGCGCAGGATTATTCCCGTTGGCTGAATACGATCCCCTATGAAATCCTCTGTGGAATCGGAGGGAAAGCCAATCGGACGTACCAACCACAAGAATAGTTTCTTTCCTCAACAACAAACTGAATTCCAAAGATGACAGTAGGTTGCACCGGACTTTAGCCCCAAAGCAGGTCAGATACGAAGCAGCTCTTTCGTCAGCTAGGAGCCTGTCGGACTTAGGAAGAATCGGCTGCAAAAGTGTCTAAGCGGCCCATATCTCGACAATGTCTTGGACCATAGCCCCACTATGGACCGGCGAAATCGTCAAAATCTGCCCTCGCTTAGCCCATTTTTCGCTTTCGATTCCCTAAGTACGACAGGCTCCTAGGAGGAGGATTTTAATTTTCGCTTTAACTGTTTTTCCACACTTGCCACTTTTCCGGACAAACGGCCTGTATGGCCTTTTCGATAATCTACTTTCATCACACAAGAGATTCGCGGGCAATCTTTTTTCATCCGTTCGTAGCATTGCTTGACCACACCCAAGACTTCATCCCATTCACCCTCTAACACGGTGCCCATGGGATTTAATCGATAATCAACCCCGCTCTTATCAATGAGGTCTAGTGAACGAGATACGTACTTGCTCACACTCTCCCCTTTGCCAAGAGGAGACATACTAAATTCCAACAACAGCATCAGCCACCGTCCTTTCCTACCTGCTCCAACTGCTGTTCTTCAGATAGTTTCCAAGAATTGGGATACTGCAGGGTCGCGGTCAGGGCAAACCCGTTGACCGCTTCGAGCAACCGTTCTCGTCGCCGAAGATCGCTGGCTTCCGTTTTCTTCAACTCCTCTCGCAAGGCCCCTAACCAATCTAAAAATTGATCAAATTCTTCATCGAAAACTGATTCGAAATTTTGACGAAGCGTTTTAGCTAAGGCAGGAGCGGTCCCACTCGTGCTAATGGCGATCCGCAATGGCCCGCGGTTAACCAAAGCCGGCATGAGAATCGTGGAATACTCTGTTTGATCCATCGACCACACTAAGAACCGTTCGGTCTTTGCTAATTCATGTAAGGATTTAGCCAAAGCCAGATCGTCCTTTAAAACGTTCAAAATCAACACGACATCTTGAGCATCCGCCGAACGAAAGGTTCGCCCACGATGAATAATTTTCCCCGAAGCTGTCAATTTTCGCAAATCTCCATGCAACGTGGGATGGACTACCGTGACTTTAGCCCCTGCATTTACCAGACGAGTGGTTTTTTCAACGGATTCCTCATCGCCGCCTATCACCAGGCATTGTCGACCATCTAAATCTAATGTGACTTGAAAACCAGCATTCATAGACATGTATGTTTCTCCTTCATAAGCAAAAGCATCTTACCCAAGAAACCCGGCTGAGGGAAAGACTAATTTTCCCATCATTCATCATAAGCCCTAAACCACCTTAAACCTAAAAACAGCAGTTGGATCACGAAAGTCTGCACAACCCCTTGCCGCACCTAGGAAATGTAATAATTGACTCATCACCTAAAAGGTGGCCACGCAATTATTACATTCCCTATGTCCATCAATTGCTTGCACAGCTTTTTCGCACTCAACTGCCGCTTTTAGGTTAAATACACAAACTGAGAATCCATTTTCAACTATGAAATGAAACCATTCGAAATTTTCATGATTCGTTACTCTGCATCAAATATTAAAGCCCACGTGCAGTAGTCCCCAGAAATATTGGGAAATACATGAATGAGCAGGGCTACTTAAGAGGTAAGATGGGGACTGTTGAATATCTCTATCCCATGGCACATACATGCCCTTGGAGAAATGGATATCAGCAGCCGACGGGAATGGTCAAAAAAGCATGCCCCCGCGAAGGCGGGGGTCCGTCCAGCAAGGCCGCAGCCCTTTTGGCGCGCGGAGCGTACTCCCAGTACGTGAGCACGGCAAAAGGGCGAGAACGCCGCTGGTGGCTTTTTTCAACATTCCCAGATGGGAAAATAGGATGGAGGCTACACAAAAGGACCAACTAAAACATAGCCCATAACCTTAATCGGGTGTGAAGCAGCAGTTTCGTCTAAATATCCTCATTTAGCAGAAGGCTGGCCATGCGATTGTTCTTCTTGAGCATGGATTCTCTTAGTATAGAACCCTTTTGAATCGAATGGTTTCCAATTAACCAAGTTGGCAATGAATAGGCAGCTCCATCGTGAAGGTGGTGCCTTTCCCTTGTTCACTGTCAACGGTAATCGTTCCTCCATGTGCAACAACCACATCCTTGACGATTCTGGTCCCTAGGCCCGTGCCCCCAGGTTTTCCGCTAATCGCCCCCTTAGTGAATAAGCGATCACGGATTTCTGGAGGCATCCCTCCTCCTGTATCGGTAACACGAATCACAACGGTTTTGGCCTCTGACCCTAGCGAACCGACAACGGTCACCGATCCGCCGACGGGTGTTTCAGGGATCGCATTATTGATCAGATTGTACAAGGCATTGAACAAACGACTAGTATCCGCATACATTGGAGGAAGTGAATCAAGTCCCTGGACATGCAGGGAAACTCCTTTCTCCTTACCATAGAGTCTCAATGAAAGAAAGACTTCTTCTACAACGTCAGCAACTTGGCAAGATACAAGTAGGAGCGGACTGGTGATTCCTTTCACCGTATCAGCAATTTCCCGAACTCGATCCTGAATACGGCGAGCGTTATTCACCACCATATCAAGCGCTTCCTTAGTGAAATTTCTGCTGGCTTCCACCTCGTTCATGGGCATCCCGGTTATCTTCGCAAAATGCTCTTCAAGCTCATCCTCCACAAGTTTGGCTCCATTAATAACAGGCATGAGCATGTTTTTCATGTCGTGACCAATATCCCCCACCACCCGGCTTACCTCAGCAAGATTGGCTTCCTCCAATAATTGTGCAGCCATGAGTTTCCGCTCAGTAATATCTTGAAACGTCACCACCGCTCCAACCAGTCGTCCCTCCTCCCACATCGGTCTACTGGTGTATTCCACTGGAAAACTGGTGCCGTCTTTACGCCACAGCACCTCGTCGTCAACTCGATGCACCGTACCATCCTTGAAGGCCGCATACATCGGACATTCCTCTCGTGGATAGGGGGAGGCCCCATCGGGTTTTGTATGGTGCATCGTGTCATGCATGAGGGTTCCAATGAGTTCCTCCACTTTAAAACCCAACATCTTTGCCCCTGCCGGATTCACAAACGTGGCCTTCCCTTCCAAATTTAAACCGTAAATCCCCTCTCCCATAGAACCGAGAATACGTTCATTTTGCCTACAAACCATTCCTTCCATATCCAGAGCTCTCTGCCGATCAATGGCTGTCGTCAGGCGGTCTGCCACCGAACACAGACTGTGCTTCGTAAACTCCGACAAAGAGTGCCGGGCAAACAAGGCCAAGACCCCAATGGCTTGATGATCTCTCATCAATGGGAATCCTGCGAAGGCCACGAGTCCCTCTCGTTTAGCCCATTCTTGTTCGGGGATGAGGGGATCCCCGATGACCGCATTGGTCAGATGCGGTTTCTGTTCAAACGCAATCTTCCCGATTTTCAGGTGACCAACCCGCACTCGGCTGTGAGGCCCATTCAGATGCGTATAGAGTCCGGCGCTGGCTTGCAACTCCAATACCTGGTCTGCCGCATTGAGCGTCCAGATACGGGCAAAAGCTGCATCGATATGTCGTACTATAGCTTCGGTAGATTTTTGAAGAAGGTCTCGAAATTCTAGATTCTTATTGATGATTTGCCCCACCTCGGCGTCCAATGCTAACAATGCGTTTCGTTCAACCAATGACAATTCCGCCTGCCTGCGCTGAGTGATGTCCCGTCCCACCAGAAGTCGACCAATCACCGTTTCATTACGGACGACATTGCTCACATTCGCCTCAATCCATTTCGAAGTACCATCAGGGCGGATCACCTCGAACTCAACCAGTGAAGACACCGAGATCCCCGCACGAACAGAGGCAAGTCGAGATTCTGCCAAGGCTGCGGCCTCTGGAGAGAGACAGTCCATTAAGGGGGACCCAATAAGTTTTTCTAAGGGTCGGCCAAATAAGAGCACGGCCTGCGGATTGACCCAGAGAATGTTGCCCGCTAAATCTCCAAAAAAGATTGCATCGTTGATATTATTGAGGGTTAATTGAAAATGATTTTGGCTGTCCGCCAAGTCTTGTTCTGCCTTTTTACGGGCAGAGTGGTCACACACAAAGAACACCAGGCATTGAATGCCGTCAAGTTCCAGGGTAGATGCTGAAATGTCGCAGAAAATGAGACGGCCAGATTTGGTGATGCATGTCAATTCATTTGTCCACCCCTGCCCTTTCTCTCTTACAGAATCACAGAACGCCTGGAACTTGTGAATTTCGTTCCTATGAATGGCAGAGATAGGAATGGCCAATAATTCCTCATGGGAATATTCCAACATCATGCAGGCCCTGGGATTCACATTAAGGATTTTGCCATTCTGAAGATCAAGGACAAAGATCCCATCGTTCGAGCTGGTAAAGATTTTCCGGAAACGTTCCTCGCTATCTTTCAAGGATTGTTCCGCGAGTTTACGCTCGGAGATGTCACGGATGATGCCACAATAAAAGACCTCTTCTGTTTCCACTGAACGAGACAGAGAAAGCTCAATAGGAAACTCTTCTCCTCCCTTTTTCAAACCGTGAAGCTCTACCCTCCTCCCCACGACTCGCGTTTCTCCTGTTGACTGGACACGCTTGAGACCCTGTTGGTGGGCGTGACGATAACGATGAGGCATAAGAAGGGTAAGGGGGTTGCCAACGACTTCCTCCGCAGTATATCCAAACATATTTTGCGCAGCCTCATTCCACGACAGGATGTTCCCATCCTGATCTCCCAAAATAATCCCATCCTGAGCAGCCTGGACGATTGCACGGTACCGTTCTCCATTAGCAATCAACCCACTAATGGTATTCTCAGTTATTCTTCTAGCGGCTTTAAACTCCAGCGCCCGGCGAAGGGTATCTTTGAACTCATCGGCTGTATAGGGCTTTCTCAGAAAATCAAAGGCTCCACGGTTTATGAATTCAGGTTTATCCTTGAGTTCCAGCATGCCGCTGAGGATAACAATTGGGCAATGGGGATTTGATTGTTTCAAAGAACTCAGGAGGGACAACGCCCCCTTATCCGGCTGATTCCCATCGAGCAGAATAAGATCATAGGAGCGTTGATGGACTTGGGCCAGGGCCTCTTGCCCTGTCTCCACAGCCACGATCGAATACCCTTCACGTTCCCGAAGGTCAGGGATAGTTCCCTCAGAATCCTTATCAACGACTAGGATAGCAGAGGCAATTTGCATTTTAGGGTTGAGACTCAAGATTTCCTTCCTCGGATAACATGCAAGCAGCCACGCTCCCCGGCCGAAGCGAGAAACGCCAAAAATGCGATATCAGGGGCTAGCTCTACTTGCAAGCCCTTCTGATTTTTCAATTTTTACCTTGAGAGGCCAATTCATAATACCTCGGATCACATCCATTCACGGTTTTCTCTAGAACATGAGAAAGAACCCCGAACGTGCTAACTCCTTACGTACAGCATTGAAGAATGAGTGCTTTGACATAAAGCAAGCAATCACCATACCCAATAGGACATATTCAGAAAAAGTCAGGTAAAATAAAATTCATTTAAAATCAATACAATACCTACCAAATTCGCAGTTCTCTTCGGAGGTCATTGGTAAGATCAAGTTGCAGATTTATCCAAAAGGATACAAGTGGTTATCCTAATAGATACACCTGCAATCCTTGAGAGTGCCATCGTTCCATTAGTTCCGCAAATTAAGACAATTTTTTTCAATAATGTCAAACAAATCCCTTCTAAGAGATCATGACGCCCACCAGGTCCTGGCATGATAATTTCCTCCTCGGCCCAAGAGAAAGCAAGCAATCAAACACTAGCAAGATAGGGGGAATAGAACCGTGAAGTTATGAAAGGCCTAACTGAAGGACTCGGAGATCCCACACGAAGGTTTTTCTCAACAACTAAAAACGCAACCAAGAAATACAGAGCGGGGGAACTGCATGGGGAACACATTCATGATGGAAGATTGCAGTTTACATTGTAGAATGTTGAAGACTTTCGGAATTTTGAACGCCCAAAGACTCATAAATCTTGAGTGTCGCTTTTGATTTATTCAAGGTATAAAAATGAATCCCTTTCACCTTATTATCGATCAGATCTCTCACCTGTTCCGTTGCCCAATGAATACCAACGTGTTCTGCGGCAGCATCATTTTCTGCTCGCTCCATCGCCCGTAACAGCTTTGCTGGGAATCGCGCGCCCAGAGCCAACTCCGACATACGTGCCATGCCTTTTCGTGAGGCAATCGGCATAATGCCCGCAATGATCGGGACTTTAATACCCACAACTTCGCAGCGTTCGCAAAAATCATAAAAATCCCGATTATCAAAAAACAATTGGGTACAAATATAATCGGTCCCGGCATCCACTTTCCGTTTCAAGTTATCCATTTCAGTCAACCGGTTTGGCGTTCCAGGATGCCCTTCCGGAAACCCGGCGACCCCCACACCCATAGTAGGAAATTGTTTTTTGATAAACTCGACTAAGTCAGAGGCAAATGGGAACCCATCCTTCGGGATCTCTACCTTAGTTGAACCCTGAGGAGGATCTCCACGCAACGCCATTATATTATGAATGCCATTCTCCTGATACTTGGCTAAAATTTGATAGATCTCCTCACGCACAGACCCTACGCAAGTCAAATGGGAAACAATGGTCAAATCCGTTTCCCGTTGGAGTTTCACCACTAAATCATGGGTCCGTTCGCGAGTCGTCCCTCCCGCTCCGTAAGTCACACTCACATAGGCAGGTTTCAAGGGCATTAACGCAGAAATAGAGCCAAAAAGTTCTTCAGAAGCTCGCTGGGTTTTGGGAGGAAAAAACTCAAAGCTGATGGCGGGGTGATGATGTCGTAAGACTTCTGAAATATGCATATCCATACCTTAGTTGGCTCCTCACGTTTTGTCTAGTTTGGATATCAGCAAAGTTGTATGAAAAATCGAGACTGAAGGCCACACACACCAGCGCACAAGTATCGCTGCGAGCAAACCCATCAACACGAACACCGACAGGACATGCCATCCCGTTAACTCACCAATGGCGAACGGAATTCTTTGAGAAGACAATGTGGCCGCAAATGTCTCATACCGAACAATGCCCATCAAGACGAGGGTAATCGCCACATTCGCTAATCCAACCAAGACCAAACCCTTTACATGCGGAACCATGAAAGAAGCATTCAAGAAGACCAAGGCCAATAATGCCGTCGTCAGACTCACAAAAAAGATAATCGACGTCAAGCTCGTCCCCTCAATAAAAGCCGCTTGTGGCCCGTTATTTAATAGAAGGAATAACCAAGGCCCAATTAGCATTTGGGGGACCAGACCGGATAATATCCAGCCCACTCCATAACGAACCATGTTGGGCGAGGTCCTATTCGATTGGCAGTCCTCCGGCCTCTTGCCAGACGGTGACCTAAGCGTTCCAAAAATTCCCAAGAAGGCTACGACCATCCCTCCCGTGACCAAGGTCGAGAACAGAAGATGGAAACTCTTGGGAATCATTCGAGACCACTCCCAGAGCGCCGGACCTCCAACAAACCATCCACCTGGCACCTGACCCGCATTCGCCATGACATCCCACCGGCCAATCCAAAGCAAGGCCACACTAAAAAAGAGGGCCGTGACACAGCCCATGATAATCAAACTCGGAATCTGTTGTTGACGAACTTGTCGCTGAATATGCCAGAGCAATGCCAATGCCACCAAATATCCGCAAATCTCCTCATAGCTCCATGGACCATCAGCCAGGTGTCTCTCAGGAAGTGTATAGCCCAATAGCAAAGGTACCAGAATTCCTACAACAGCCAGGATAAATGCAAAAGTCACGGTCAATCGATAGGTTAAAATACAGAGAAACGGACTGAGTCCGGTATCTTGCGATTCCCCCAACAGGCGTTGAAACAGAAAGGTTCCCAAACAAATGAGCGCCAATCCTAACGGTAAGAGCACCCGCCAGACATCCAACACACTAAACAATAACAAGCCATCAACCATAAAAGTCTGTTCGTAATCCTTGGTGAAAAATGCGTACGCTATGCGGTCATCGCTGGAGCAACTTGAAACCGGGAATGGCAAGCGAAAATCCTGCCGGCACACCCAAAAGCGCAATCAATTTACCAATTTTGACCAATCTTTTCTCACCCCCAATATTTACACTCTCTGGCTTACCATGAAATATTTTTCTCACAAAAATTCTTGCAGCACGAATTGGAGGCCAAGAAATACTTGCATGCACACAGAATTACGGTATGATCGTTCAAGAGTTAAACCCCTAATAGCCATTACTAACCCTTAACAGTTCTCATAGGCATTTGTCCCCATCACGCAATCAGAATGTCACCTGGAATGATGAATGCCTCTCCTGCCATACTCCCATTCCATGACCGATAGAAATACCTAAAGGAGCAATTCATGGCCAAGATGCCGAGAGTTCTACAGACTATTGTCATCGGGCATGTGGAGCCTGAACTCGATGGCGGACGCTATCCGATTAAACGCATCGTCGGAGAAAGCCTGGAAGTTACAGCCGATATTTTCAAAGAAGGCCATGATTCGACTGCGCGAATCCTCCGCTATAAAATTCATGGCGACAAGCATTGGCAGGAAACGCCCATGCATCAGGTTGATAATGATCGCTGGGCAGGGGCTTTCATCCTGTCAGAAAATACCCGCTATCTCTATACCATCGGCGCCTACGTTAAAAGCTTTGAAACCTGGCGAGCCGAACTCACCAAAAAACACGGAGTGGTGCCGGATCTATCGAGTGAATTATTTGAGGGTGAAGCCCAACTCAAAGAGGCCATGAGCCAGGCCAAAGGGCCGGATACAACCATGTTAAAAGAATGGCTAGGTAAATGGGATGCCGCCTCCAGCCAGGAGGAGCGAATTGCCATCGCACTTGACACTGAACTCGCCACCCTCGTTTCCCAACATGAACAACGCGCAGCTTGGACGACTTACTCTCACGAATTAACCGTTGTCGTGGATCGGGAACGTGCCCGCTATGGGACTTGGTATGAAATCTTTCCCCGTTCGGAAGGAACAGAGGAAGGGAAAGGGGGCACGTTCAAAGATTGCGAAGCCCGTCTTCCAGCTATTCGAGATATGGGGTTTGATGTGTTGTATCTCGCCCCTATTCATCCCATCGGAGAGACCAATCGAAAAGGCCGCAATAACAGCCTGACGGCAGAACCTGGAGAGCCGGGAAGTCCCTGGGCCATCGGGAGTCGCCACGGGGGGCATGATGCCATTGAACCGGCATTGGGTACGATTGAAGAATTCGACGCATTTCAACAGGCGGTGCGCAATCATGGGATGGAAATCGCGTTGGATTTTGCCATCAATGCCACCCCGATCATCCGTACGTCACCCAACATCCCACATGGTTTAAACAACGTCCTGATGGCACGATCAAGTATGCGGAAAATCCGCCTAAAAAATATGAAGATATTTTGCGTTCGACTTTTATTCAAAAGATTGGCAAGAAATCTGGCAGGAAATGAAACGTGTACTGATATTCTGGGTTGAGCACGGGGTCAAAATTTTCCGGGTGGACAATCCTCATACGAAACCGGTGATCTTTTGGGAATGGCTGATCGAGGCGATTCAACGAGAACATCCTGATGTTCTTTTTTAGCGGAAGCCTTCACCAAGCCAAAAATGATGCAGGTCCTCGCCAAAGCAGGCTTCACGCAATCCTATACGTATTTCACTTGGCGCAACTCCAAAGATGAAATGACAGAATATCTCACTGAACTCACACAGAGTGAAATGAAGGAGTATTTTCGGCCAAACTTTTTCCCCAACACCCCGGACATTCTCCCCGAAATCCTCCAACAAGGCGGGCGGGCCGCATTTAAGTTTCGATTTGTGCTGGCCGCTACGCTTTCTCCCTCGTATGGCATCTACAATAGCTACGAACTCTGTGAAAATCGAGCCCTTCCAGGAACTGAGGAATATCAGGATTCAGAAAAATATGAAATCCGCCATTGGGACTGGGATCGCCCTGGAAACATTCGAGACTATATCACCACGCTCAATCACATACGGCGCGACAATCCTGCCTTACATACATTCACGAATTTGAAATTTCACGAATCTCATAACCGCCACATCCTTTTCTATAGCAAAATGACCACGGACAAAAGTAACATGCTGTTATTCGCTGTCAACATGGATCCTTACGCGGTACAGGAAGCCCGCCTCACCATTCCTCTAGAAGAATTCGGTATCCATGAAACGGGAACATATCACCTTCATGAACTCATTCAAGATTATCGCCACGACGTAGTGGGACCGGAATACATCATCCGTCTCGATCCCACCCAGGAACCTGCCGCTATCTTTGTCATCCACGGCTAACTGGCAACAGAAACCTCTAAAAAATGGGCTATCTTCTTTCGTTAGAAGATAGCCCGTTTTAGTAACTCGCTAAGTACTTGTGGTTAAATTTTAATGGTTAGATACAAAGCCCCTTTTCCACGGTGGATAAAGATGAGAGCATCTTGTTGCTTTTCTAAATGGGAAGCCACCTGAATAAAGTCTCTCTCAGAACCCACAGGTTTCCGGTTAATCTCACTAATGACATCACCTTGGGCCAACCCGGCTCGTTCAGCGTAACTGCCTGGAAGGACTTCCATAACCACCACGCCACTGACTTCTTCCGCCAAACCCAATTGCTGCGCAATTTGTCCATTAAGATTTTGAACGGCCACACCCGCAAGCGGGCCTTCTTGCCTCATAGAGTTGGCTTGGGATACTTGCGTCGGTTTGTTCTGCTCCCGAATCACAGGCTCAACTATGACTTTTCGTCCATCTCGCATTAAAACCAGGGAAACATAATCTCCTACAGCCGTTCCCAGAACCTGCCCTTGCAACGAACGCGGATCCACCACCGTTTGTCCCTCATATTCCATAATGACATCACCACGCTGAATCCCTGCTTGATCGGCGGGACTACCCGGTATCACGTTGGTCACTAAGGCCCCCTGTGCTTTACCCAATTGGAACGATTCGGCTAAATCGGGAGTCACAGCTTGTATGCCCACGCCCAAAAACCCTCTGACCACCGAACCGGTACTCACCAAACTGGTATAGACTGGCTTGGCCAATTTTGTCGGAACCGCAAAGCCCACCCCTTGATACCCACCGGTTCGAGAAAAAATGGCGGTATTGATCCCAACTAACTCTCCACGGGTATTCACCAGCGCGCCCCCGGAATTGCCGGGGTTAATCGCTGCGTCAGTCTGAATGAAATCCTCATACTGGGTAATGCCCATCCCGCCACGTCCCAACGCACTGACGATCCCCAGCGTCACGGTGGAATTCAATCCGAACGGATTGCCCACCGCCAGTACATACTCAGCTACCTGCAAGCGAGAAGAATCGCCCCAGGGAACAAACGGAAGATCCGTCGCGTCAACTTTTATCACAGCCAAGTCGGTTTGAGGATCAAGACCAATAACCGTACCTGAAAACTCCCGTTTATCCGGAAGGGAAACTGTAATCTCTTGGGCTCCTTCCACAACATGATAGTTTGTCATCACATACCCATCAGGTGACACAATGACACCAGAACCCGCACCTTGCACACGCGGAGAAGGCGGCATTGGAGAACGATCTTGAAATCCAGACCCGCCCGGCCGCCCAAAAAACTTTCTCATAGGATCAAACGGCAATCCTGACATTGGAACTGCCGTCTGTTTACTCACGGTAATATTCACAACCGCAGGCGTCACTTTCCGGGCAATCTCGGCAAATCCCCCTTTTTGGAAATTTGGCGGATCGGTTGCCAGCACACTGTGCTCGGATCCCGCACTATGCGCAAGAGACTGCACTGGCATATTCCACGACCCGAGCAATAGGCCCCCAAGGAGGATACCCATTCCCGCCAAGCCCAGACATTTTTTCCAGGTGTGTCCCGAGTTCCATTGATACGCTATCTCTTTTCCATTCTTACCCATGTCTCTTCCTCCTTGATGAAAATCTTTGAAAATCCCCAATATTCATACAAGGAGCATACACCTCAACTCTAACGTGGAGATTAAATACAGATTAGAATTTCTTAAGACTAAGGGTTCGCGAAACAATAACTTCCTGGAATTCGCGCCCAGATTTGGGTCAGATTGGATCGACCTGAGGGAGCAAAACCACAGGCGTAGCAAGGCCTACGCTGAGGATTTTACGAGTGAAGATCGACCCCAGATGACCTGAAGGTGGGATGCGAAAAGGGGAAGTTATTATTTCGTGAGCCCTAAGTGGGATTGAACAGAGGGGAAAAGTGTCCGAAAAGCTTGAATACTATGACTCTTTGGAATTACTAAAACTGACTGGGAGGGGCACGGCCACCAGAGAACAGTCTGACGGTTTTCTGGTGGCCTTTATCTTCGTTGCCAGTTACACGACGCCAGAGTAGTACCGAATGACATCGGAGACCGACACCACGCCTACAATTCTGCCACTTTCTGTGACACCCAAATGTCGCGTACCTTGTTCTTTCATAATACGTACGGCTTCGACAATGGTTTCACTGGTCTCAATGGTGACTAACGGTTCCCGCATACATGTTTTGACCGTCGTCGTTAACGCATCAGCCCCGGAAGCCACCACCTCACTCGTTAATTCAGTTTCGGAAATGGAGCCAATATATTCATCCCCGCTTTTGACCAACAAAGAGCCAATCTTCCATTTCTTCAAGCATTGTCCGGCTTCGCGGAGCGTCGAATCCAAAGAAATAGCACGAACGGTGCCAGCCATATAATCGGCGACACGGGGCCCCGTGGTTTTCCGTTTACGGTTTTCTTTAGCCAACGAAGCACGGCGTGCTTCCAGATCTGCAATTGCGCTTTCCAGAACACGGAGCCGTTGACGAATCGTTTCTCGTTGAGATTGGGAATTGGTGCCTTCTGGAGCTTCATCAGTAAGATTCATCAGGCCAGCCGCTTCACCAACTTCCGCATATTCATAAGTATCCAACAGGAGTGAAGAACTTCCAAAAGCTTCAGCCAACAGGTCTTCGGTTACGGCATCGAACTCGTTTAAGATTTCTGCCGATGGTTCGGTCATCAAATGTTTTTTCAGGTCTTCCAACTGCTTGCGCAATCGCTGGATATCCTGATCTAACGACTGAACCCGATCTGTTTTGGTCCCCGACTGGGTCTTCATAAAGCCTCCTCTGCTAACGAGATAAAAAGGAAATTGATCCTACCCGACTTCTTTGAAAATAGGCAACCCAAATGAATAAGAAAAATACGGTTCGGCCCCTGTGAAATGAGCCCGAACCAGATTTAGAATATTATTCGGGGAAAATACGTGAACCGGCGGATTGTTAGGTTTCCAACATACCCGAGAGAAGAGTGGCAAGACCGAGGAAGCTGAAAAATCCCACAATATCGGTGACCGTGGTAAGGACAATAGAAGAGGATTGAGCAGGGTCTTGTTTCATGGCTTTTAAGGCAATGGGAATAATGGCTCCGGATAATCCAGCGATGACCATTGAAATCACCATCGACAAGCCAATGATGACGGTTAAGCCCAAAGACCGGCTCCAGATAGCCACAGCAAGACAGGCCGTCGCAGAGACCGCCAATCCATTCCAAAAGGCCACGTAGACTTCCTTCCCACTGACACGCAACCATTGAGAAGGTCGAATATCACGCAACGCCAATCCCCGAATCACTACTGCCAAAGATTGAGCACCCGTATTCCCGGATTGCCCAGCCACCACGGGGAGCAAGACCGCCAGTGCCGTAAATTTGGCAATCGTTCCTTCAAACATCCCTACGACGAACGCAGCTAAAAATGCCGTCACCAAATTTAACTGAAGCCAGGGCAATCGCTTGCGAACAGAAAACCATACCGGCGAAAGGGCTCGTTCGTCTTTGTTTGCCCCGACCATTGTTTGAAGATCAGCCGTTGCATCTTCTTGACTCGCTTTGATGATGTCTTCATTTCGAACCACTCCTAAAAGACGATCATCCAAATCCACAACGGGAATCGTAAAGAAATGGCGCTCACCAAACAGCTCGACAATTTCTTCTCGGGACTCTGAGGGGTGAATAGTAGGCAAATCGCGAATCATCACGGCTTGCAATTTTTCTTCGGGGTCCACGAGCAGCAAATCGCGAACAGAAATTTTTCCAACCAGTTTCTGGCTGCGATCAATCACATACATATCATGGACATCCTTTTGCGCACGCGACCTGACATGCAGCATGGCCTCCCGAACCGTCAGCTCTTCTTGCAACACCAAAAATTTAGGATCCATGATACTGCCCACCGATTCGGCGGGGTAGGTCATATATGACCGAATTTCCTGAGCATAACGCTCTGGCACGCGAAACAAAATCGCCCGTTGCAGATCTTCATCTAATCGCTGAAACAATGCCGCCGCTAGAGCCGGAGACATATGCGGAATCACCTGCTTCAATAAATCGGTGGTCATCAGCGTGATGACATCGGCAGCAATTGGCGGTGTGATACTGGAGAGAAGGTTCGCCGCATTTTTGGCGCTGGTCCCCTGCAACACCCGAAGAATATCGTTCGCCGGATAGGATTCCAAAATTCGAGCCGCTTCCTGATGATGCTTTAGAAAAAACGCTTCATTCAGAATATGGGAACCGCCTCGTCCGGTCATGGTGGATTCGATGGCTCGTTCACTCATCAGACATTCTTCCGTTCAGTGACCGTCTGCGCGACATCCGTCATCAAGCGAATCCCGGTTATCGAGTAGGCCTCCCACAATTGCATAAGCGAATCACTCACCGTTCCCAAAGGCGCTTTGCCCTCCATATCTTTTTCAATACGGCGCAACATACGATACCGTAAGGCTCCAAAAAAAGTCCCCCACCGATCCACAACCGGTAAGGTATGAAACCGGCTCCACTCAGGATGTTTGATAATCTCTTCGAGATTGGCTTCAGCCGACAAGGTGGTAATCTGGTTTTCCATTAACGTCCCCACCAAGTGATCGGACGAATCAATCAGCAATTGCCTCAACGTCAGGACTCCTTCCAATTTGCCATCTCGATCAATCACATAAATATAGTACATGGCTTTCTGACCATAGGTGCGGATACGGGAGAGCGCTTCCTCTACCGAAATATCGGGAGGCAGCGTGAAGACTTGCGGGTCGGCTAAACTGCCGGCAGTGTTCGGCGAATACCGCAGAGCCCGTCGAAGCGTGGCACCCATCGAATTATCCAGCCGTTCCAAAATGTCATAACACATCGCCTCATCAAACTGCCGAAGAACGCCAATTGCAGATGTGGCATTCATGGCACTTAAAACATCCGCGCTCAATTCTTTGGGGATTTCTTCAAGTATTTTCGCCGTCGACACCGGCAAACAATGCTCCAAAACATTGGCAATTTCCTCGCCAGGCAGGGCTTCCAATAGCACCCCAGCTGCCTGTGGACCCAGCGACTCTAGATGTCGTGCGGCTTCCACCGGATGGGATTGAAAATACCCGAGCGTGAGATGGTGTTCGAGTTCCATGGCTATTTTTCTGGATGTGTAATGACTGCGGTGGCTTCAGAAAACTGGGAAGCCGGAATAATTACACGCCCCTCCCTGGTTTCCAACACCACGGAAATCGGTGTCACCGCCACGACAGTTCCCTGCGTCTCCCCGATCTTCACGGTCATGCCCACTCGTACAACTGAACCCAAATAATGCGCCGCAATCAAATTGGCCACGGCGTTGCGAGAGCCTAAGCCAAAGGACAAGGCCGCCCCGCCAATTAATCCAGCCAGTAAAATCACGATTGTATTATTCAGCAATGCAGTATCAATCCCTAAAGCATCAATGGCTGTGACCACAATCAACAACACCACAGCCACATAGATCGCCTGAGCCACCATGGTGCCATGGGTGATACCAGCGGAACTGCAGGCCATCGTAATCAGTTCACGGACAAAATTCGCCGCCATTAAACCGAGAAGCAGGACCAAGACCGCAATCCCAATTTTTGGGATATAGTTGGCAATGCCCGTCAGGGCATCCGACACCATGGTCAAGCCCAAGGTATCCGAGGCTTTAATCAGGAACACTAAAAAGATAATCCAAAATCCAATCATGCCGAGGATTTCGGAAATCTTTTGTTTCGTCCCGGCCCTTTCTAGCAAGGTCTGTACGGCCGTGCGACTCAGTAACCGGTCAAACCCCACCAACCGTAGAAGTCGGGTAGTGGCAATGGACACACCTTTGCCCAGAAGATACCCCAACCCCAGCAGCATGATGGCTAAAATAATCGTGGGCAAAAATGCCAAAATTTGACTGAGACTCGCGGTCACCGCCTCCGCCAGTCCTTCCCACCATCCAGTCATCGTCGAACCCTTTTCTTCCATGACAGTGAAAATCCTCGCATTGAATAACTTAGAGAAATATCCTGGACCCAATCGCTTTGACCCACCCCATGAAGCACAAGTCTCATCATAGACTCCCCTTAATCAGGCCGCAACCGGCATACGACATCGGCAATCATTTTTTAATGAAACGGGTCAACGCCGGAACGCGTCGCCTCCGACGCTCCAGAGAGACAACACGAGAAAATTCTGTATTGGTAGGATCTTTCAGCCACGAGGTGAGTTCTCGTTGTTGCCGCACCCGCCAAGACGGATACGCAGAGTCAGCAGCTCCAGGCAGGTTCGGAGTGTCCAACTCACCTAATAAATCTTCCAATTGCACCATTAACAGCCTGGAGGGAGTTCGTGCTAAAAACTGATAAATCATTTTCACCATTTCAGCCGAAAGACTTGACGGTATCAAATCAGGCAACCCAAACCCCTCTTGGCGTAACGCTTTCCATAAATGGCGACGATCTTCTCCACGATCTTGCGTCTCTCGAGCCATATCCTCAGCCTGCGGGTAGAGCCTCGCCTGTTCCTTCATTTCAATATCCCGTCCTGCCCAGTACCCCTTAAGCGTGGGAAGATCATGCGTCGTCGCCGACACAAGCGCCTGGCTAGGAAATTGATGCGGCAAATGAAAAGCCCCTCCACGTTCCCGTTCGAAAAACAACAGCCGATACGAAAGGAGTCCTGCACCCTCAAGCTTGCGCTGAATAGCAGGAGTCACTGTTCCTAAATCCTCCCCGACGACCATCACCTTATGCCGAACACTTTCCAAAGCTAACACCGCCAACATTTCGTCGACATAGGTTTTGATATACAACCCATCCTGCCCGCTATGTCCAAACGGAATCCAAAACATCCGAAACAATCCAAGCGCATGGTCAATACGAAGAACCCCGCCATGCTTCATGTTTTGGTGCACGGATTGGCGAAAAAATTCATAACCATGCAGACGAAGCGCGCGAGGGTTGAAAGCCAGCAGGCCCCAATTTTGCCCTTGCAAGTTAAACGAGTCCGGCGGAGCACCACTCGTGACATCCTTCGCTAATTGATCTTGAAATCCCCAGGCATCGGCACCATCAGGATGAATGCCCACCGGCAAATCATGGTAAAGGCCTAAGGGCAATGAGGCCTTTTGCGCCATCTGATCCAACCATGTGAGCTGTAATTCACAAAGCCACTGCACATAATAAAAATAGTGAATGCGATCGTCATGGCATTTCTGAAACAACTCAACCGCTGGAGACGTTGGATCGTGGTAATCAGAAGGCCATTGCCGCCATACCGCACCCTGGAAATATTCACTTAGAGCCTGAAACGTACAGAATCGTCTTAAGTAATGAGGGCTCTGCTCTAAATATCGAATAAATACTCGGCCACGCGTCGTACGCGGCTTAAGATGATGTCGTTTAAAGACACGAAAGAGATCTTCAAGGACAAACATCTTGAGTTGACTGACGGCTTCATAATCGACTAACCGGTTGGACCGCAAAGACTGTAACGTGGTTTGAAATTTTTTGGTCCGGAACATCCGTTGAAGTTTAGAGGACAAACGAAATTCGGCCACCTGCTCGATATTCAAATATAACGGGTTCCAACTCAATCGACTGGAGGGCGAATACGGGCTATGAAGGCCTGGGGGCAAACTGTTCAAGGGCTGAAGGCCAATGGTTGAAGCGTTCCAGGTCTTCCCTGCCGTTTTCATGATTCGTTCCAAATCACGAAAATCACCGATGCCCCAATTGTCTCGAGAACGAATGCCATACAATTGCACCCCTATCCCCCATTCTCTTTTTGAGCCGGGCGGGAGATAACAACGCTGCGGAGCGGCAATGACGAAGCTTTGTGCCTCCAAGACGCGAGACCCAATCCTGATCGTAAGCATCACTTCGTAATACCCCAAACGAAGACGACCAAGCAGACTCAACTGAATACGCACATAGCGTATTCCCCGAATGACGGTTTCTTCAAGAAGTGTGCATGTAGAACCCTTGACAGTAGATGATCGAATCTTCCCTTGTTCGTCCTTTAAATGGCATTCGAACACCACGGTCTCTAACGGACAATCTCCCAGCGGGAGCCCTATCGGAAAACATAAGGGGATTCGTGCTTCAGGATAATGCAACAGCACAGGTTCTACCACATTGGTCCAGCGTTCCTCCTGGATTCGTTCCCATTCTCGTTGAATATCCGATTCCGATTGAACATCGATACCCAATGCCCGCAAAAACATTCGAAGTGTGTCATCCGTTGCCTGATGATAATGATCTCTTCCGTCAACATACTCACATTCCACTCCCACTAATTCCGCCAATTCCCGTAAGCCAGGACATAGAGAGACCATGGGTCTAGCCTCAAAAGACTTGGAATCAATCCTCTTTCTCCCTGATTTTTTAACTATCACAATATCGTCTATCTTTGATTGAGTCGGAGACCAGTTAATTTCCTCGAAACTTGGCAAAAAACATAGAATTTGTAAGCACTTACTCTCTTTTGAGATACCATAAACTGCATGTTAGGGCAAGAAAAAACCCTTACACACTTTCCAGGGTAGGGTTGCCACTCCCATAGCCAGAAAGACCATCAGGAATTACCAGAATGCGCTGATATAAAATCATCATAATTGTGACTGTTCATGAATGAGGTTGCACCACATCGCAACAGCTAAAAAGCCCTCAATAGTCCCAATTGGTCATTGGTAAAAGTTCCATTTCCGTTTTATAATGAAAGGAAATCAGGGAAATGTTAAAATCCCATCTGGGATCAAGTGGAGGCGAAACCCCCAAGGACCCCAGCTTTTTCTTTCATCATAAAAAAGGAGGCATCATGGATTCAGATACACGAGTGATTCTTTGCGGAGGCTTAGCCCTATTCACGGGCATTCTTTTAGGCACGGGGTTAGGACTCTTGATGGCGCCACAAACAGGTAGGCGAACCCGCCGGCAAATCAAAAACTACTTGAACGATACTAGCGAGCGTTTTTACGATCTTGCTGACGAGAGCAAGGACCGAATGTCTGAGTTTATGGATAAAGGCAAACGGTTCGTGGAAGATCGAATTTAAGAACGTAAGCAAAGCCCCGCTCAGACCTCAACCAGACAAAATTTTTCCAAATACCCCACCCACTTCTCCCTATTTGGAAGCGGGTGGGCATGAGGGGAAAAGCGTAGCAAGCTTTTCCCGAAGAAATTATCGCAAACGCATCAGTGCCATCGCTCGCCCTTCCAATTCATACACCTTTCCTCCTCGCCAGGTTTTCGGAGTATCTTTATCGTCTGTGATTGCCGTATCAAAAATCCATTCCCACGCCACGCCTTTCTTATGCGCAGGTAAAGTAAAGGGCACGGACTCATGATAGGCATTCAACAGGAGCAAGAACGAGTCATCGATAATCGGATTCCCCAATTCATCCATTTCCTCAATGGCATCTCCAGCCAATCGAATACCCAGCGTCAACAGACCTTTCCCCCAATCTTTATCGGTCATTTCCTTTCCATCGTTGGCAAACCAGGCGATATCTTTGACCTCCGAGTCCTTAATATGTTTCCCCTGAAAAAAGCGGCGGCGATGAAAAACGGGATGCTCTTTTTTGATGACAATGAGTTGCTTGACAAAATCCAGGAGTTCGGTCTGAGCCTTCGTCACATTCCAATCAATCCAACTGATAGTGTTGTCCTGACAATAGGCATTATTGTTTCCCCCTTGCGTTCGCCCAATTTCATCACCACCACATATCATGGGGACGCCCTGGGAAAGCAATAAGGTCGCGAAGAAATTCCGTTTTTGCCGTTCACGGAGCTGTTGAATCGCTGGATCGTCCGTCGGACCTTCAACCCCACAATTCCAGCTTTCATTGTCATCCGTCCCATCTCGATTGGCTTCTTGATTGGCTTCATTATGTTTCTGGTCATAAGACACCAAATCGTTAAGCGTAAATCCATCATGCGCCGTGACAAAGTTTATACTGGCATACGGCTGACGTCCGCTTTGCCCATAGAGATCGCTACTCCCAGCCAATCGAGAGGCAAATTCACCTAACAATCGGTTGTCTCCCGTCCAATATCGCCGTACCACATCCCGATATTTTCCATTCCATTCAGCCCATCCCGGCGGAAAATTCCCTACTTGATAGCCGCCCTCTCCTAGATCCCATGGTTCGGCAATCAATTTCACCTGTGATAAAATCGGATCTTGATGAATGATATCGAAAAAAGCACTCAGTCGATCCACGTCATGCAGCTCACGCGCCAACGCCGAGGCGAGATCAAAGCGAAAACCATCCACGTGCATGTCGCACACCCAGTATCGCAAGCTATCCATGATCAATTGCAAGGTTCTCGGGTGCCGAACATTTAAGGTATTCCCACATCCCGTGTAATCCATGTAATACCGGGGATTGTCCGGTGACAGACGGTAATAGGCGGCATTATCGATTCCCCGGAAGGACAAGGTCGGCCCCAGGTGATTCCCTTCTCCGGTATGGTTGTACACCACATCCAAGATGACCTCGATACCCGCACTATGCAGCGTTTTGACCATTGTCTTAAACTCATAGACTTTTCGTCCTTCTCGAGAAAACGCGGAATACCGAATATCCGGCGCAAAATACCCGATGGAATTGTACCCCCAATAATTAGACAACCCCTTATCAATAAGAAACTGGTCATTCACAAAATGGTGAACCGGAAGGAGCTCAACCGCAGTCACGCCCAACGATTGGAGATAGGCAATAATGGGTGGAGACGCCAACCCTTCATAGGTTCCCCGAAGATGTTCAGGCACATCAGGGTGGTTCATCGTAAACCCTTTGACATGCACTTCATAAATCACCGTCTGCGCCCAAGGAATTTGAAGCAGGCGATCGTGTCCCCAAGAAAACGCCTGATCCACCACCACGCCCTTCGGCACATTGCCAGCATTATTCCGTTCATCCATTAAGAGATCTTCTTTGGCCTGACCGACTCGATACCCAAACATAGCATCCGACCATTTCACAATGCCGGTGAATGCCTTGGCATAGGGATCGATCAATAATTTCAATGGATTAAAACGATGCCCGGCAGGAGGGTCATACGGACCATGCACTCGATAGCCATACAATTGCCCCGGTCGCACTTCGGGAAGATACACATGCCACACCTGATCGGTACATTCATCAAGGGGCAGTCGATGCGATTCCTGCTCTTGGTTCCCCACATCAAACAAACACAAATCCACTCCAGTCGCATTTTCAGAGAAGAGCGCAAAATTCACCCCTTCACCATCCCACGTTGCACCTAACGGATAAGGGCGCCCAGGTCGTTGTCTCATGTATTCGGCTCCATTTTCATCAACCGTTAAAAATACAAAAAGCTATACCCTACCAGGAAAATTACCAAAAAATTTCAATGATACGGTAGCAGGCCACGCAAGAACTGGGAAACCCCAAAAGATCTCCCTTGCAAATTTTCTTATAAAATTTCGTGACGAACAGAATAATCATGCTAAAATGGTTTTTTTGCCTTTATCTACTCAATTCTTTCGTAAACCATTACAACTCGTTTTCGTTCAACCATGCCACGTCGACCATCTACACGCCTGCCTCAAACACCCGAAGCACAGCCAATTGGTGCTCTAGTCACCGGTCCGTCGCAAGTCACCTTTCGAGCCTGGGCCCCATGGGTCAAAACGTTCGCCGTAGAGATTCTTGGCAGCCAACCAGAAATTATTCCCATGCAACCACAACCCTTTGGATATTGGGAAACGACGGTTTCAAATATCGGCGTCGGGACCCGCTACCAATATATTCTGCATGAAAAATTAAACCGGCCAGATCCGGCTTCTCGCTTTCAACCCGATGGAGTGCATGGCCCATCAGAAGTAGTCGACACCTTGGCCTTTACCTGGACCGACCAAGAGTGGAAGGGACTGCCGCTGGCAGACTACATCATTTATGAACTGCATCCCGGGACATTTACCAAAACAGGGACATTTGACGACATCATTCCCTCCTTACCCTATTTACGAAATGACGTGGGCATCACCGCCATCGAATTAATGCCAATCGCGCAATTTCCAGGAGCTAGAAATTGGGGCTATGACGGCACCTATCTCTTTGCCCCCCACAACACCTACGGCGGCCCTCAGGCCCTGCATCGTCTCATTGATGCCTGTCACGCAGCGGGCCTCGCGGTGGTGTTGGATGTGGTCTATAACCACCTGGGGCCGGAAGGGAACTACTGGGGAGATTTTGGTCCGTTATTTACAGACCATTACCGCACTCCATGGGGCAGTGCGATAAACTACGATGGACCTCATAGCGATGCGGTGCGGGATCTCATCATTTCCAATGCGGTGTATTGGACGCGGGATTTCCATTTTGATGCCCTGCGACTGGATGCCGTTCACGGAATTTTCGACTCCAGCGTCACACACATTCTGAAAGATATTCGAGATACTGTTCATGGGGCCGCCAAACAAGAAGGTCGAATGGTCTCCGTCATCGCTGAAAGCGACCTCAATGACGTCAAACTCATTTCGCCTGCTTCAAAAGGCGGATATGGCCTTGATGCCCAGTGGAATGATGATTTCCATCATGCCCTCCATGCCCTCATCACCGGGGAGCGACAGGGGTACTACGCGGACTTTGGTTCTCTCGATCATGTCGCTACGGCTTTTCGCAAAAATTTTGTTCTTTCTGGCCAATATTCGCATCACCGCCACCGCCGACATGGAAATTCCGCTGCCCAATTATTACCCTCACAATTTGTGGTGTTTGCCCAAAATCATGATCAGATTGGAAATCGTGCCCAGGGCGACCGTCTTTCCACCCTTATTCCTTCTTCCGCGCTGCAAGTGATAGCCGCATCTGTTCTGCTCTCACCTTTCATCCCGCTTCTCTTCATGGGGGAGGAATATGGCGAACGAACACCGTTTCAATATTTCATCGATCATGGGGATGAGCGATTGATTGAAGCCGTCCGTAAAGGACGTCTTGCAGAATTTAAGCCCTTTGGCTGGAAAAACATTCCTGACCCCTATGCGGCCACAACCTTTGAACATTCACGATTGACGCCACCGGAGGCTCGCGACGACGCACAACTGCACATGGCAGCCTGGACCAAACAACTCATCGCGCTACGAAAACAACATGCGTCGTTAGGAACTGGAGTCAAAGGCCACCAACTACGCCTGTGGATGAACCCCGAAAAAACCATCTTAACGATCTATCGCAAAAACCCTAACGCGGACGCCATGTTGCTGATCTTGGGATTCAATGACCAACCCACCACCCTCACCCTTAGTCAACCCAAAGTCCAATGGACCCTCCTCTTGAACAACGGCCAATCCGAATATGTCGGACCGAACGGTGCCCCTTCCTCAGCAGCGCCCTTAACTCTTGATCTCACTCCCATCAAACAAACCCTCTCCCTCCCCGCCTTCCCAGCTTGGATCTACAAGCAATACTGAAGTTTTAAAAATTAGGTTACCACTTAGTGAGATCCAATTCATGAAACGGGTAATGTGGATTGAAAAAAATCTGGAAATCTAGTTGGACCTGCGAAAATTGGGTGGGTTGAAGTTAAGGAAAAAGGAAAGCGACTTGAGTATCAGAAACAGATATTTCGATCATTACGTGGACAAGGGTACAAATCAAATTTTTTTGACATGAATAC
>PVMK01143987.1_pt1 | contig 34025 bp, 33 predicted proteins | sample 1853481 | NCBI WGS metagenome assembly PVMK01 (sample SAMN08533507, study PRJNA380276) | Marine sediment metagenome, whole genome shotgun sequencing project.
CCGGCAAATCCATGCGGCCGACGCCGGGCAAGAAAAAGACGATCCTGATGGGAAAATGCATCTACCAGGCCCACAAGGACAATCCCGATATTCAGGAGGCCATCCCCATCAAAGGCTGCCCTCCCAAACCGGCCGATATGCTCAAGGCCCTGCACCAGGCCGGCATCGAAGCCGATCCCGGGTTGTTTGAAAATATTGATGCCCTGCCCGGATTTTATATGGGACGTTACAAAGATAAACCCGAATACGATGAGGCGTTTTTTCAGGTGGAATAGGGATTGGTCTCTGGTCGCTGGGCTAACATCAATTGGAAATAAAGTGCATGAAATTGTACTGGGTTACAACGGAAGACCATGACGAGGACTGGTTTGTGGTTGCTTCGAGTTCAAAAAAAGCATCAAGGTTTCACGAAAGATTGGAAGGATACGATCCAGGTGACGCAACTGCGGAAGAGATATTAAGCATCCCGCAGAAAATTGTTGCCAAACCCGGATGGCCTTCTGATGAACTCTTGCTTGCCTTAGGTGCTAAATTTGTCATCAATGATCAAACAAGAGTCGTTGAAATCGGAGGCAGGAATTTTTGCGAGGGGATGTTGGCAGCTACTCTAAATGAAATTAACGATGATGTCTTCGAGGAACTTGGCCAAGAACGGCTGAACAAAACCAAAAAAACATCCCTTCAGTAATAAATTGTATTTCTGCTGTTCTCTATATTCAGTACTGTTTTGTCTAAATAAAAGACTTCGAGAATGACTTCGTTTTGTTCCATCTCTTTTTCACTCCGGATAATTTCCCTTGCGGTTTTCTTATCCAGTGCGAGCGGCTTTCACGATTAGGCGCTGGTGAGTCGTAGTTAAAAGTTGATAAGGTGCGTTGCTCGATTTCAGAACCGATAAGTCGATTGATGGCGCGCACCATATCCCTGTCTTCTGCGGTAAAAAGGGTAAAAGCTTCGCCGCTGCGAGTTGCCCGGCCTGTCCGTCCGATGCGGTGAATGTATGCCTCGGGGGTTGAAGGGATATCATAGTTGACGACATGAGAAATCTGGGTAACGTCAATGCCGCGAGCGGCGATATCGGTGGCCACCAGGATCTGAAATGTCCCGTCGCGAAAGCCGTCCAGTGCTGCCTGGCGGCGTGTCTGCGAAAGGTTTCCCTGCAGTGAAGCCGAGCGGTATCCTGCAGCAACAAGCTTTTTCCCCAAGTTCTTGGCGCGATGTTTGGTCCGGGTAAAGACCAGCACCGATCTGGGATTGGTGTTTCCCAGCAGCTTTAACAGCAGCGCCGTTTTTAAATGCTGGGCTACCGGGTAGAGTGCGTGGCTGACAGTGTCAGCCGGTGCGGTGACTCCCACCTGGACGGTGGTCGGATCTCGCAGGCCATCCCCGGCCAAACGACGGATTACGGGGGGCATGGTAGCCGAGAAGACCAGCGTCTGGCGCTTGCTTGGAAGATGTTTTAAAATCCGGCGGATATCGGGAATAAATCCCATGTCGAGCATCTGGTCGGATTCATCTATAACCAGCACTTCCAGTTGGGAAAGATCGATGCTGTCACGTCCGATATGGTCAAGAAGCCGGCCCGGGCAGGCAACAACAATATCGGCATGCTTCAGTTTCTGAATCTGCGGATTAATTCCCACGCCACCGTAAACAGCTACACTTCTTAGGCGGGTCTTACAACCCAGGGTTTCGATAGCCTGATGAATCTGTTCGGCCAATTCACGCGTGGGGAGCGATTATCAGGGCGCGAACGCATCCGTATTTGCCCCCCACCAGTCGATTGAGTATCGGCAGAACGAATACCGCCGTTTTACCGGTGCCGGTTTGGGCCAGACCCATGACATCACGACCCTTGAGGACCTGGGGGATTGCCCGAGCCTGAATCGGGGTCGGGATTTCATAACCTGTCGCTGCGACGCCTGCGGCAACGGAGGGATGAAAATTAAATGTTTCAAAGTTCAATAAATACCTTCTTTCTATGTTCCAATAAAAAAAGCCCCGGATTATTCCGGGGCTTACGTGATTTTAAATTACAACCAGGAACACTGTTAATTTTTAATAATCATACCGGCCGTTGGAATTGCTGTCAAGATAATTATCTAATATCTTCAATATGAAATTGTTAACGCCGGTCTGTTTTGGTTGTAAGTCACGGACAAAATTTATCGGTTCAGATACCAGGTTACAATTTATAGATTAATATTTCGCAGCTGTTGCAGAATCGGCTCAATTCTTGCGCGGTGCTCGGGGGGAATCATCAGCACCTTCAGCTCCCAGTTTACGATCAACCCGTTGTCCTCGCAGTTCAATTCACCTTTCTCATAGGCCCGCCGGTTGTCCTCGGTTGCCATGAACGGCAGCAGGTCGATTAAATTACCCGAGCAGCCCTCGGCATCCAGGTGTTCAATGACCTGCAAAAACACGGTGTTCACCGATGCCGTGAAATCGTCGATATCCGCATAGCCCGTCTCTCCACAGTTTTTGCGCGAAACAAAACACCGGCAGCCAAAAGGCCGCAGGGCATAAATGGTGCAAAGGTTATTTGAAAGCAGGGCGCAGTCCTGCCATTCGTCGGCGGTATCCTCTTGCGGGACTTTGGCTTCCGCGGCACACAGCTCGGCCATCCGGTTGGTGGTGAGCAGGGGCTGAAACCGTGGCCCTCCGGCCGTATCTTTAAGCCGGTCGATGACATCCAGCTTCCCGGCTGAGATAAGTTGATCGACGATTTTGTAGCCTTCAAGGGTTGTCAGAGTTACATTGCTGGTGCAGCAATGGGCGCATTTTTCCTTGCAGGCCAGATCCAGGGTTGAACTAAACGCATCGTAAACCTCATAAACCCGGTTCAAGGCTTCCAGATTTGATTTTATTTTCATATCGGACTCTCAAACCTCCCGGCTTCAACCTGAAACGGCTAAAAAAATTCATAGACAAAATGGTTACAGCGGACTAAACATGGCCATATTATCATAAAGCTTTAGTCCTGTCGTTTATGGTCGCGGTAGGGTTAACGCTGACTCTACCACTGGAGGGTTCTTATGCCAAGCACTGTTCACTTTATCGATTTGAGAGCCACATACAAAGACAGCTTTGTCAACAAACTGGGCAAATTACTGGAGGCTGCTGCTCTGTCCGGAATTGTTAAAAAAAGAGATCTAACGGCCGTCAAGCTGCACTTCGGGGAACTGGGCAATACCGCCTTTATCCGGCCGGTTTTTATAAGGAAAATAGTTGACTGCATCAAGGAAGCCGGAGCCGTTCCCTTTTTAACCGATGCCAATACCCTGTATGTCGGCACCCGCAGCGACTCCCCCCATCATATTGCCACGGCTATCCGCAACGGGTTTGCTCTTCCGGTGGTGGATGCCCCCATAATTATTGCCGACGGCCTAAGAGGCAAAAGCGAGACGGCGGTAAGCATTAATCAGAAAAGATTTAAAAAAGTTTATATCGGGACCGAAATTGTTGAGGCCAATTCCTTTGTATCCGTTGCCCATTTCAAAGGTCATGAGCTCACCGGTTTCGGCGGCGCCCTTAAAAACACCGGCATGGGGTGCGCATCACGCAAGGGCAAGCTGGCCCAGCACTCGGTTGTGTCTCCCAAGGTTAAAGCAAAAAAGTGTGTGGGGTGCGGCGACTGTATTTTGCGCTGCTCCCCGAAAGCCATCGCCATGGTTGAAACCAAGGCCCGGATCAACCCCAAAAAATGTATCGGCTGCGGCGAGTGTATCTTAATCTGTCCCAACCAGGCGATTGCCATTCAGTGGAATGAAACAGTGCCGGTGTTTTTAGAAAAAATGGTAGAATACACCATGGGCGTGCTCAAGGGTAAAAAAGACCGGGCGTTATTTGTCAACTTTATCACGGATGTCTCCCCGGCCTGTGATTGCCCGCCTTTCAATGATGCTCCCATCGTGCGCAACATCGGGGTAGTGGCCTCAACCGATCCGGTCGCCATTGACCAGGCTTCGGTTGATCTGGTCAACCGGGAAAGGGCGCTTCCGGATTCGTGCCTTAAAAAAAATCGACTGCCGGGAAAAGACAAATTCAAAGGGTTGTACCCCGATATCGATTGGCCCATCCAACTCGATTACGGAGAAAAAATCGGGCTGGGCAGCCGGGAATATACACTCGAAAAGATATGACCTGAATCTTGCATGAAAATTAATGAGAATAATATTAAATAACAGCAAGTGGCAAGAATTAGATCAGTCAAATTCTCCGGATGTTAAGCTTTCCTTTTCAGCCGCGCAAAAGAACCCGCGCCGGTGCGCCGTCCGCGCCTTTTATTTTGAGGGGAAGACAGAAAATTTCATATTCGCCTGGGGGGATTTCAAGCAGGTGGACGCCTTCGACCACCAAAACACCGGCTTCCAATAAAAGGTGGTGGACAGGTGAACCCGGGTTCTCAGGGTGTTCAATCGAAAGATAGTCGATTCCCACCAGGCGCACCTTGTGTTCCACCAGATAGCGGGCGCCGTCTTCAGTGAGATGGACGTAGTTCTGATGAAAGGTCGATTCCAGAAGCCGCGGTCCGTTATCGGTTTTCAGCAAAACACGTTTGTGATCTCCAATATTGGATTTTTCTAAATCGTGGCGGTCAATTTGAGAGCGGCCCCTGAGATCGGCAACCACCCCCGGTCCCACCATTGATTCCAGCGGTATTTGCTCAACTGTGGCACCTGCTTCAAGATAGTGGGCCGGCGGATCCACATGGGTGCCCAGATGGGTCCCCATGGTTAGGCGGGTCAGGTTAAAGTCATCACCGGTTTGTATTTGGGAAACAGGCTCTTTTTTAAAAGGCGGATCCCCCGGAAAGACTACCATTTTTTCGTGGATCGAAAGCGTGGCGTCGTAAAGTTTCACTTTAGATTTCTTTTTTCCACAATGCCATAAAACTGTTGGGCGGCGCTTGAATATAGTTTTCGATCGGTTCGCATTTGACTTTAAACAGGAAAAAGGTTGGCGAGACCATTTCCCGGGGATAGAGGGTTTGGAAGGTGGCCATGCGCGTGGAGAGGATAAGGTCGGCAGAAGCGATCAGATCCAAAAAGTCCCTGGAAACGTTCTCCCAGTCGATACCGGCACCATCGGTGCCGGTATCCATCACGGCGTCAAACATCTTTTCCAATCCGGCTGACTTCAGTTCCGTTCTCGTCAGGTCGTTGAGAGAAGGACCGCCTTTTACGACCAGTATGGTTTTACGGGACCTGTCGCGAATGTATTCATATAGCGGCAGATCAAAGTAGATCTCACCGGCATTGTCTGTGAGATATAAAACCTTGGCAGGTTTTTCTCGCAATACGGTTTCAAGTTGATCCGTGTCATCCTGGAAATAGGAGATTTCGTTAAGAAACTGCAACGGGATATCGGCCAGCACTTGTTCCGGATTTATAAAAAAATCCAAGGTGTTGCCCAGTAGAGCCAGGCTCACGCGCGAATGCAGATCATCTCCAACAGGGGTTTTGAGCTGCAAAAAAATATTGCGGGCCTGATCCATTTCCCGGGTTTTGAATTCTGCGAAAGGGTCTTCCACACCCGAGAGACGCCTGATCTCCCGCAGGATTCGATTGGCAACCTGGGGCGAAGTGGTTACATTTTTTTCAGCCTCTGCCAGTATTTTGCGGGCGGCTGCTTCTGTTTTTTCCACCAGGCTGGTATTATCGGGCGCAGCCATCAAAGTAGCGCTTTTTGTCAGAGACAGCAGGCAGTCAATACACTGTGGGATCAGCTTTAGTGGTTCCATGAGTAATATGTTAAGGTATAAAGCGGTTGTTAAAAAAACGATCCGTTTCTCGAACGTTTTTTTCTACAACCACTTATACCAACCTTCCGTATTTCGGAACTTATTTTTGAAAAGCGGTATAAAATAGATTGGATGTTTATCAAATTAAAGGTGTCAGGTGTCAGGTTTCAGGTGTCAGGTTTCAGGCTGAACGTCGGAGCGTCCGAAAGACGCCTCTGTTTGTGGAGACTCTATAATACAATGTTAGTGCATTAGAAATTTAGCTAATAGTTGCTGACACCTGAAACCAATATTATTTGCTTATCGGCACATTCGCTGCGCCAACCGGCGCCACTTCTTCAAGGCACGGTCTTTGAAGAAGCCTAGTGCCTTTTAAGAAGAAAGTCAACCCGGCAATCATGCAAACATATCTAATCGGGGCTCCAGTTTAGCAGTTGCCAAATTAGTTGAAATGATTATGGTGTGACAACCACCGGAAATTTCCGTTAATAAATTTCCGCCGTTAGAATTAATATTTTCCACGTTGACCCATCCTTTTTAAATAAAGGAGCCGGCCGTGAGTTTCCCCAAGCATTTCCGACGAATATCCGTTATCTCAGGTTCAGTGGTGGTCGTCTTAATTGTGGGATCTGCCATCATCCTTGCCATCGGATTTACCATCAATATTGACGGTATCCGCAATAAGGTGGAAATCGTAGCCTCCGCAGCCCTTGGCAGAGAGGTCAATATTGATGGTCACCTCGCCTTTAATATAAGTTTCTGGCCGACCATTGAATTGGAGGGCTTCAGGATCGGCAACCCGCCGGCCTGGGATAAGAATGAGTTTGTCAGGATCGACCTTTTCAGGGCCCAGGTCCGCATCCTGCCGTTGCTGCGCAGCAGGGTCCGCATCAAAGAGATAACTGCAAATGGCGTTGATCTGCACCTTGAGAACAAAGCGGATGGACAAAAAAACTGGTTGTTTGAGATAACCGGCGACAAGGCGGAGCCCGCAGCGGCATCTACCGACAGGGGTGATAGTTATCGGGTGGAGTTGGTTGAAGTGGACGAATTATCACTGAACCGGATGGTAATAACCTTCTTCGATCAAGAATCGGATCAGCGGTACAAATTTGAACTGGCGTCTCTGGTAGGTTCGGCCGTGGCCGATGAGCCTTTAAAAATAGACATTGATGGCGCCTTTCAAAAGCAACGCTACTATATTTCCATCAGTGGTGATCCGATTGGTGAATTATTCAATCCCACCCAGTCATGGCATCTGGAAGCATCGGCTGAGATGGCGGGCGTCACGCTCAACGTCAGCGGCCAGGCGGACAACCCTCTGGAAGGCAAAGGAGTTGATTTTCTTATCAAATTGAATGGAGATCGTTTCGGCAATCTGGCAAAGATTATTGGTTCACAACTCCCGCCCATAGGCGCTTTTCAATTGGTGGCGCACATGAAGGAGACCGAAACGGGATACAGTTTATCCAAACTAAAGGGAAATCTGGGCAAGACTGCTTTTGACGGTAAACTCGACGTCGACCTGTCCGGAGACAAACCAGCGATTGTAGCCGAACTCATAATTCCTACCGTTGATGCCGGACCCTTGCGAGAGATTTCCGGCCAGGGATCGGGTCCGGTTGAAAATCAGAATGCCGCAGCTTCAGGTGATTTACTGCCGGAATTGAATGAGGTGGATATTTCGCTGGACATATTGAATGAAGTTGACGCTGATATTGAGCTCAAAGTAGGGCAGGTCATTAATGCGCCGGGTGACATTCGCAATGCCTCCCTGAAGGTTGGCATCCATGAAGGTGCGCTCGTATCGCCGATGCAGGTGACCTTTGCCGATGTCGCCTTTCACGGGAATCTTGATCTTAAAAATTACAATAATACGCCCGGGTTTTTGTTAAGCCTGAGCGCCGAGCAGACTGATCTGGGCAACCTGGCGCTGGTTTTTGCCAATACGGAAGGCGTTGAAGGTCATCTCACTTCATTCGAATTCAGCCTGGCAGCAAGAGGCCGGAATCTTCAGTCACTGTTGGAAAATCTCGACCTGCAGTTAACTTTAGATGACGCAGCGCTGTCCTACGGTAACGTTGCAGACGGACGTCCGGTGCGCTTCACTTTAAAGAAAGCGGAAGTCGCTCTGCTCCACGACCGGGACATGAGCCTCGATGCGGCCGGCACATTGCTGGATGTGCCGTTTAAATTACAGGTATCCGGCGGTAGTCTCAATCAATTTATATATTCAGAAAAATGGCCAATTGATCTGTCGGCCAGTGGCGGCGGCGCCAGTCTGCGCCTTAAAGGCTCAATTGCTGAACCGGATGATCCCGCCGGATCGAATCTCACTTTGAATGTATCCGGCAAGCGCATTGGCGGTCTGGCTGCATGGGTGGGCGTTTCATCTTCGGCGAAATTACCCTATGCGTTAAATGGAAAGCTCAAATTCACCAACCAGCAATGGGAGATGAACTCTCTCAGTGCTCACTTAGGCCAAACCAAACTCAAAGGACGGCTGGGGTGGAAGCCAAGTGATACCAGACCCCTGCTGACGGCCAAGCTGAAGCTGGAAAATGTCGATCCCGCCGAATTGGCAAGTATGGCCGTCACCGATCAATCACCGCAGAAAGAATCCGACGCAGAGGGCTTTACTTTCGACATGCCGGTTATGCCCCAGACAGTCGAGTTTAATGATGCCGATATCGACATCGGCATCAAACGCATTCATCTGCAAGCAGTGGACATCACAGATCTCTCTTTTTCCAGCCGAATCCGTGACGGCCGGGTGCAGAATTCACCCTTTCAGGCAACCGCAGATCAAGTTCAGTTTAAAGGTCAGCTGTCCCTTGATCTTCGCAGCCAGATGCCGGAGTTTAAATTTAAAATTGATTCCACCAAAGTTAATATCGGATTAATGCTTGCCGAACTGAACATCGCCGAGGGAATCGACGCGACCGTCGGTAGTTTCGGACTGGATCTCAATATCAAGGGCAGCAACCTGCGAACGATGCTCGATCAATCCGAATTTGCCGCCAGGATGAAAAACGGCAATTGGACATTGCGGGATCCCAACACCGGCGCCAGTTTAGAGATTCGGATCCTCGAGTGTGTTGTAAAGGCATCGGCCGGACAACCCGTGATATGGTCCATCGACGGTCGAATCAAAGATGAGCCGGTTAAAATTGAGATAAAAGGTGATCGGCTCGCAGTCCTTGCCGGTGAAAAGATCCAGCTGCCGCTAAATATACTGGCCGAAGCAGCCGGGGTAAAATTGGAATTAAGCAGTGTTGTCGACCTGCCGATTGAGCATAGTGAGTTGGATTTCAAGATGTTGCTGAGCGGAGAGCGGCTCAACAGCATCAATTCCTTTCTGGAAGTGGATTTGCCCCCCTATGGACCCTATGAACTGGGCGGCCGGTTTCAGCTGAAGGAAACCGGCTACTACCTTTCCGATTTGAATGTTCGCGTCAACCAGAGCCATATGACCGGCAAAATGAGCCTGGAAACAGTGGCCCGCCCGCCCCGTTTGGATATTGACCTGACGACCCGTACGCTGCGAATCGATGACTTCAAGGTTGGTGACTGGTCACCTCTCAAGGCGGAGGCTGAAGCGGTCAAGGAAGACACCGCCAAGGAGATGGCTGCTGAAAAAGACGTTGCTGCACAGCAGGTCCAATCCCTTTTAAGCCCGGAGTTCATGCGCAGCCTGGATGCACGGTTTAATCTTAAAGTGCAGGAAGTATTATCGGGCCAAGACACTCTCGGCAGCGGCCATTTAACAGCCGGTCTGGAAAAGGGACGCTTCTTCGTGGATCCTTTGCTGCTGAATGTTCCCGGTGGTTCGGTCAAGCTGGTGTTTGCTTTTGAACCTACCGAAACGGATGCTGCGCTGGAAGTCAGCGCCAATATCGAGCAGTTTGACTACGGTATTCTGGCCCGCAGGGTAAAACCGGAATCTGATATGGGCGGCTGGCTCAGTCTCGATATCGATCTTAAGTCCCGGGCCAAAAGCCTGGACACCATCATGCATCATGCCAACGGGCATATCGATTTTGCAATTGTTCCGGAAAATTTTGAAGCCAATCTTTTTGAACTGTGGGCTGTAAACCTTTTAACCGCAGTTCTTCCGCAACTGGATTCCGAGGCCACATCCAAAGTCAACTGCGCGGTGTTTCGGTTCGACATCAAGGACGGTGAAATGAAGGAAGATGCCATCTTTGCGGACACCACCAAAATGCAGGTTGGCGGAGAGGCCCAAGTAAATTTCAAGACCGAAACGGTATATCTGGCAATGGCGCCCAAGGCCAAAAAGCCCGAGTTTTTCAGTCTGGCGACACCGGTTCAGGTCAAGGGAACTTTTAGCGACTACAAGATTGGGGCGCAGCCGGGGGGGGTGATCGGTACGGCCATCCGGTTTATCACCAGCCCCATTGTCGTGCCCATCCAGCGAGTATTTACCGAACGGGCGCCTGCGGATGGGAAGGCTGCGTGCTCGGCGGCCATGCACCGCTCGCATGAATGAGATCGTAATCTTCGATGTATTTGGAGAACCGCTCCTGGATTTGGTACGGATCGAGTCCAAACTGAGCCAGGGCATAGTGATGGCGTCCCGGCACTTTTTTCTCCCTGGCTTTTGAGTTGGCCGGTATAGATTCTGTCCAAGCATCCGACTCACCTAAATTGATTGTATTCTGAATTTGATTAATGACTGACAGCGGATTTTTTTTCAGATCCGGGTAACGAATATCGATAACTTGATTTTCATCGGCTTTCTCACGAGCCGTTAATCCTCGCTGCAGACCCGCTTCGCAATAATCCAGCCAGAATTTCCCCAGTTCCTCATTGTCAATGCTTTCACAAAATGACGAACGTGCCAGAGCCGCCAGGCTGCACACCGATGGAAGGGCCTCCCGGGGATCCCGGTGAAGGTGAATGACGGTGGCATCCGGAAATGCCTCTATCAGTGAATCGAGATGCCAGAGATGAAACGGCCATTTCAATACCCATCGCCGGCCGGGGCTTAACCAGTTGAGCAGTTTAAGTTGATCTTTATAAAAATGGTAACCCGGGCCGACGTCCTGGTCCAGCAGCCACCAGGCAATTGATTTTGCTTCGGTGATAAAAAACGCCGTGGTTCCCATAGCGGCATTTTCAAATAAATGCAGACATTCTTCCGGCTTTTCGGCCGGCATGGCATGGGCGGCGTTGAAACCCGGCGCCAGATAGCGGTGAATTCGATTTGCCAGATTCGTTTTGTGAATCAATTTTTGGGGATTAACTTTTCTGGGATCCACCGCCGGACAGGGATGCATAAGTTCCCAATACAGTGGTGCTCTTAATTCCGGATGGGTGGCCAGCAGGTTGTGCAAATACGTGGTTCCACAACGATACCAGCCGGTGATGAAAACCGGTCGGTCTATTTTTTGGCGGGTTATTTCCGGAAAACGTTTCAGGGCCTCGATGATGCGCAGGCGGTTGCAAAGCTTGGCGATCAGAAACTGCCTGAGGGCGAACCGGCCGAAATAGGTAAGCTTACCCTCCCGGTGCACCGATTCTAATAACACTTCGAGGGCTTCCCGGGCACTTGGGTGACCCCAATCTTCCAAATGCGTTTTGCCGCAGGCCGTTTCAAGCAAATGCCGGATTTCTAAAGAGACGGGTTTAGTGGAAATGGGCCCTGATTTTCGGGCGATGGCGTTTAGCAGCCGGATCGGCAAAGGTGTAAATACACCTTTATATGTCAAGTGGTTCTTTGAGTTCATACAGACAAAGGCGACAATTTTTATAAATCAGGCGAATTAAAGTCTGGACAAGGGCTGTCGAACACCAGATCTTTGCCACTAAAATGATAGAATTCCAATTTATCGAGCATCCAGCATCGAGCATCCAGTATCGAGCATCCAGAACCGGGCTGAATCACCCTTCTTGCCGTAGCCAAATACATCATCGCCCCACAGAAACAGCTTGTTTAACCAGGGCGCGTTATTGATTCCCCAGCGGATCCCGTCATGAAGCAGGCCGGGCGGCTTGTTGAAGGGACAGGTCCGGATGCAGTTGGAACAATCGCTATGGTTATCCGCCCAGAAATTGAGACAGGTTTCGGCATTGATATGCCAGGTCATGACCCCCTCACGGTTGGAGATATTGTGCGGCTTATCCGTCGGCGCGCCAAACATAATGCTTTTACTGGGACATTTTTTGGCGCATTGCTCACAAATCAGGCAAAAATCCCGCACCCCGAATTCAATCGGTTTATCGGGAATTAACGGTAAATCCGTCAAAACTTTGGCCAGGCGTACCCGGGGTCCGTATTGCGGGGTTATCAGCAACCCGTTGCGGGCAATTTCTCCCAGCCCGGCATCGATGGCGATGGGAATGCTGCAGGCGGTATCATTGCCGCAGGGGATGGCCTGATAGCCCAAGCCCACGGATATACTGGGCCAGCAACCCGGCGGTGAAGGCCATTTTCGAATAACCCAGGCCGGTGGCAATGGATGCCGGTCCGGCCGGCGAACACCGAATGGCGTCGTAATTCATTTCCACGGCAATGGCGATAGCATATTTAAATTCCTCCGGAACAACATTGGCATCGGTTTTGCCACCTTCCGGGGTCAGTAAATAAGCCGGAGAGTATATCCACCTGCGGTCCAGTTTACATATACCCGCCAGGGAAGCCCCGAATAAGACAGCCGCTTTTTTGACTCTTCGGGTGTTGGTCCTGGGGTCGTCGATTTTAATTTTCAGGCCGGATGGGACTCGGGGATATCCAAATTTGCCGTCCCAATCCCAGGCGTAAAACCCCGTACGACCGCCGCGAACTCCCAGGGCGAATTCCCTTTCCAGGCGCCAGGAAGCATTGATCGCCGATATATCAGATAATCGATAACCGGGTTTTTCCCGGGGCTCGATCGCCGTGAAGTAGAATTTTTCCCCCAGGTCCCTCATTTCCGGGTCCCAGAACGGACGCTTGAACATTTCATTTTTCTGGTCATAGGGTTCAACATTGCCGACAACATAGCGGCTGGCACCCTGATCAGCGAAATTAACACTTCTCATTTTCAACAAACCTCATCAATTTTGGTTCCGGCTTATCCGGGCCAGGATGTTAAATAGACTCAATAATCCGCTCTTCCAATTTTTCTGCAACTTCCATCGCTTCCTGCATATTGGGAATGCCGTTTCTGCCGCCGTATTCCCTGCAGGATAAAGATGCTACTGCCACCGACAATTTGACCGAGCGGTGCAGATCAAATCCTTTTGCCAGGGCCAGAGCAAAGGCTGCGTGAAAATTGTCACCGGCGCCGATCGTATCAATCGCATGCACCGCGGGCGCGGCCACCTGATAGAGTGTATCAGCACTAAAATAATAGGCGCCTTTCTCACCCCGGGTAACGATTAATTTGCCGGCCACCCTGCGATTTAATTCAGCCAATTTCTGATGGAACCTTAAGTCGCCGAAATTCAACTTATCAGAATCCAGGAAATCAGAAGAGGGGATAAAATAATCGGCGGTATCCATGATATCTTCAATGCCCTGGCGCCACCTTTCGCAATCATATACAAGTTCGATGCGGTCTCCCGCGGCCTCTTTTAAGGGCCCACTCAGATAGGTGACTTCAGGATCCAGCAGCACAACCTTCGATCGCGCGGCCAGATTTTCAAGCCGTTCGTCAACGGTAATTTTGGGCAAGGCATTGCGTTCGTATATGATGGTGCGCTGACCGCTGCCGGCGGTCACAAAAACATAGGCTACCGGTGTCTTTCCGTCCCTGACAATTTCGATATAATCTGTGCCCACACCGAAGTCTTTCAGCCTTTTCAGGCAAAAGCGGCCTTCGTCGTCATCACCGAGCTTGCCGGTATAAGCAAGCTTTCCACCCAGCCGGGATATGCAGCAGGATGCCGTTCCCCCTTGACCACCGCCTTCTGACAACCGAAACTCCAGGGGCACTTTCCGGTTCTCTTCCGGAAACCGATTGATAACGGCGATATAATCCAGACAGCTCCGTCCGATGACCAATACATCAATGTTTTTCATAATTATTTCGCATGAGATTACCGGTTGTCAGTCTAATTTGGGAGTTCATTAATTTCAATCAGGAGAGCATATCGGAATGAGGCCTGGTTGTCAAAATTAGCAAAGCTAGGCCTTGATTTTAAAGATGACCGGGTGCCTTAGTTGCCGGATATCTCAGATTTCCATTGCCGCAGCTGTTTGCGGTGAGAGGGATCAATATCCCCGGCTTTCTGAAGGGTCGTAATGGCCTCCTGTTGGCGGCCGGTCTTAAATTGAATTTCAGCCAGGGTGTGCAGGTATTGCGAATTTTGCGGTTTCATCGCGACGGCTGTTTCGGCCAGCAGAAGTGTCTGGCGCAAATCCGGGTCGGTCTCCCGCAGCACCCAGGCATAGTTATTGATATGCTTTGCAAGGAAATACAGTTCTTGCATTACAATTTTGCGTGCCTGTAAAAGATCTCCCCTGTCCAGGTAGTCAATTGCCTGCTCGGAACGGGATTGGAACCCTTCCGAACCCTTTGCTCTTCCAAATGGATTGATCATTTATCGAAACGAGACCTCGCCAGAGATTTGTCTGTTCGTTCCCCAAACCGAGATGCTCGATAATTAGCGGATCTATACTATGTTCAGCGACCTAAGATTTCGTTGTTATTAAAGATGTTTATGGAGGCGGGTGTTGTCAAGTCGGAATGAATAGTAGGTCCTACTTTAAATCAGGCAATCCGCTGGTAAGAAACCAGTTTTCCTTTTCCTGGTCGTATTCCCATACCTGTCGGTGAGTGATATTATTGACAATCAACCCATTTTTTTTAAAGTATTGAACTTCGGCAAATATAAGGATCTGTGACTTGTCCGCGGAAGGAAGAAAGCGTTTAATCGTGTAAGACGTAATCTTGAACTGCTTAAGATGTTCTATTTGAGTGGCAATATCCGGGTCCTGCTGATTTTTCAAAAAAGAGCTGGCCATGTCAAAGTCCGACCATCGAATAGCAAGCTCATACCCATCCGCTTTCTGCTCGAACTTATCCATTTTTTTCATCTCATTTACAGAAGCACAGCTGACGGCCAGGATCGAAAACCCAATTATGATTAGTTTCAATTTGACCATGGAGACCTCCGGTTTTTATTGTATAACCTGGATTTTGCACGAGTCGGAGGCTTTCATATGCAAGGCACTTAAGGGCGAGGCCATAGTGTACTATGCCGAGCCCTTAATAATGAATGGCGCTGTAAGCGCGGCCCGTAGGGTCATGAAAGCCTCCGGCTCGCCCGCAGGGTGAAAATTAATGAGATCAAATCGACCAGCTTCCTTTTTACTTATTAGATAATTGGCTTTGCGGCTCTAATTCTCACCACTTGCTGTGATTAAAATTATACTAACTTCTCAATAATTTTCATGCAAGATTCAGGTTTGAGATTCTGCTCCCTACTTTTAAGCGAGAACCCGATCAAAAGTCAAGCCTCTGCAATTACCATCGGAATTCAGCCGCGAGTTCAAACCGATTCATCGGCTTGAAGAGCTATCCTCGGCAATATTTAAAGCGTCAGTTTCAAACCCCAGCGATTGAGTTTGCCTATATCGCGGCCGGCCAAATCAAGGACGCGCAGGATCCAGGTTCCTTGCGCCGACTGGCCTATCAGCGTTTTCATTGCCGTAAGGTTTTCCTGCGAGTATGTTTTAATCAGATTGAGATTATTTACCAGCACTGACCCGGGATAGTCGCTGTAAGCCATCACCACGCGAAGCGGGATAGCGGCTGATTTAACATCGATATCCGTTGTGTAAACCTCTCCCGTGCGCAGTCCCGGCGTGATTTCGCTAAACGCGCCTTCGGTCGTCCTAGGCGGCGCCAATACTGCATCCAGATTTACGCGACCATCGCGGGTCGGTCCCCGGCTGCTAAAGGCGGCAACCTGATCGGCATTATTGGCCATGGGATCGTTGCGATACGGTGCCACGGGATAGTCCGAAGGCCACCAGGACACAGAAATCCTTGTGTTCCCAAACGAAACGATCCAGCTGCTCGCTTTGGCTGTCGTATTCGCCGGGGGCACCGCCGCCCCAGGAATTGGAATGAATGCGTGCCTTTTGCCGATAGGCATCGGAAAACAAACGGGTCAGGTCCAGAGGTATTCCGCTTAATAGATATCTTCCGTACTTTTGATAATAAGCGGGGTTTTTCCATTTCATTTCCTGCTCGATGGCCTGGAATACCAGTTTGGCTTTATAGGCCAGCCCCCGGATAGGCGTTGTATGGCCGGGGAGATCGAGACTGGCCGACCCATTGCCCAGCACGGATCCGGCCACATGGGTGCCGTGGCCGCTATCCAAATCTGCGGCGCCGTCATCTCCGCCGGGATTGTTGACATAGGATGCAAAATCCCTGGTAATGGGATAACTGATAGTCGCTTTAATGCGGCCGGCAAAATCTTTGTGGATCGTTTGGGTGTCGGCCGTATCGATTCCGGTATCGCAGACCGCAATCACCTCACCCTTGCCGCTGAGGCCCAATTCGGAGGAATCCAAGGTAGCGCGGGTTCCCATAATTTTTTCGGCCACATCATTGGAGGTTCGTTTAAAAACCCGTTCGCGGATAAACCGAACACCGTGAATGGCCGATAATTCCCGCAATCGCTTGGCCGCGGCCACTCCGCCTTTTGGATCTTCGATCACAACCAGGGCCGCTTTCCTGTCCTGGTCTTTGATTTCAAAACCCAGCCCTTTAATATTTTTCTCATGGTGGTTCTCCTTTCCCATCAGTTTTAGAAGCGGAAAATCAATAAAACCAATACATTGACACTTAAAACATGTTTGCTTTGATGTGTCAAGCAGGCCCTGGCAGGCTTGACAAAAATGCCGGCCAAGGGTTATAGCCCAGGTAATCATTTCCAGGCAAATGCCTTTTGAAGACAGCTGCTAGTTTTTTCACCCGATCGCAGACAGGTCCGGGATATAGTGGTTGTCAAACAAACGTTCCGTTATTCGAACGTTTGTTTGACAACCACTTATACCGCAAATCCGTATTTCGGAACATAATTATGACAAGCGATATAAAAGCCATGCTGATATTTGATTTTGACGGTGTATTGATTAACTCTGTGGACGAAGTGGTGTTGACCACCTACAATGCCGCCGCAGGCAGTCTCTGTACTTGCCTGGCACAAGTTCCGGCTGACCTCCGGCAGATGTTTAAAAACAACCGTTTCCACGTTCAAGCGATCGGGGATGCCATTGCGCTAATGAACTGGTGTCTTGCAAACCGGCAGGGAGATTTGAATAAAATACTCACCCCGGAAGAATACGGTACCATTACCAACGGCACAGACATTGCGCTGACCGATAGAACCAACCTGATCTATGATACGCGCAAGCGCTTTATAGAAAAAGATATAGAGCGTTGGTTCGCCCTGCATCAAACCTATCAGCCCCTCTGGGATGAATTGATTCGACGCCAAAATCACCCATTTGTTATTTTGACGAACAAAAACCACGACGCCACCTTGCGGCTCTGCCGCCATTTCGGCCTTCAAATAAATGCCGATGATATATACAGCGGAGATCATGGCGTAACCAAGATCGAGAATATGCTGCGGATTCAGGAGCGCTTCGGCCAGCTGCAATTTTCCTTCATTGATGATTCCGTAAAAAATCTGAAGGAACTCGACCTTTATTTTAATGCCAAAAACAAGACGCTCACGCTGCTGCTGGCAACCTGGGGCTACACGGGAGCACAAGACGAAAGGATCGCACGGAAATCCGGATATCCGGCCCTCCAGCAGACCGATGTGGTTCGGCTTTTAGACGTTTCAGATTCCAATCATTTGATTTGAATTTAGATACATGAATGTGTTACGAACAAGCTTGAAGGGGAGTGATCTAAAATAATTTGACTTTGACATTCTCATAAAACGCTGTGGGATATGGCCGCAAAGGTGTTCAATTATAAAATATGAGGAGGACCGCAATCGATGAATGAGACAGAAATTTTAAGCCGGGTTTCACTTTTCTCCCATCTGAAGAACAGGGATCTGAAACGAATCGCCAAACTGAGCCGTCATTGCACCTACCCCAAGGGAGAAAAGATCATCAGCGAGGGTGAGCAAGACGGAAGGCTTTTTGTCATCCTTAGCGGCGAAGTAGAGGTTATCAAAAATTTAGGTCAAAAAGGCGAAAAATGCCTGCGAAGACTCGGCGCTCTCTGCTATTTCGGTGAGATGGCCCTGATTGATGATTTTATCAGGTCAGCCAGTGTCATTGCCAGAGTGGATACCAGGGCTCTTTGCATCGATCAATGGGACCTGCGCAAAGAAATTGTAAAATATCCGGTTTTGGCTATCGAGCTGCTGCAAATGCTGAACAGACGCCTGCGGGCGCTTGAAAAAAGCTTTGCAAATACGATTGGCACGTTTTTGCCCATATGTGCAGATTGTAAAAAAATAAAGGATCAAAAGGGCCGTTGGATATCGATAGAAGAATATATTACGGATCATACCGACTCTGAATTCAATCACGAAGTCTGCCCGGAGTGCACGGATAAACTTTGCCCCGCACCCTGACAGAAACAACCCGAAAGAGTAGGCTCACGTCTTAAATATTTAATATTCGCTTTTTAACCTTTTCTATTCTTCGTTTAAATCGTCGATTTTGTGCTGCCTCGGCTGCTATTCGATTATCATAATGGTAATTAGTGCGCCGCTGACCCCACCGAAATTATTTCCAAAATCTTTCTATCGTTTAGCAACCAGCCGCGGAAATTTAGCAGCAATTTAGGGCTTGAGTATATCCAGTGCACCTGCAAAGGCTGCAACCGTCTTATCGATCTCTTTTTTTAACTATTTGTGAATATTATATTTTTTTAGCTAAAAATAATATTCTAAAGGAAAAAATATAAGTGCCGATAGACTAATTTGAATGGCTTATATTTTACCGAATTTGTCTGCGGCTCATAATTTTGGCAGGCTTATAATGCCAATTTGATAAACAAACATTGGGTCCGGATTCAGAGGCACTGAAGGTAACCCCTTTGGCTTTTTCTATCGTCCGTTTTTTAACCGGGAGGAGATAAAAAATGTACAGCAAGAAAGAAGTACAACAAAACGCTATTGTCGATGCAAAGAATAATATTCCCAGCAGAGATGATACGAATTTCTCTCAATTCGAGCAGGAGTGCATGGCCATGGCCAATAACGAAGCGCGCCAGATAATGACCAAGTATGAGCCTCAATTGGAGATCCTCAATGGAAAACACAAACCTCTGCTCAAGGAATATGAGCGCATCTCCAAGGACTATGATGCTCACTCCAAAAAAATTGAGCGAAGCGAACCCAGTGTGGAGTTGTCCAGGGGTAAGTACTATGTGTTGATGTTTCTTTTTGTTATGGGTGAAATACCCATGAATTCACTGGCTTTCTCAGTATTTGGTGAAAGCCAGATATTTACCTGGATTATGGCCCTTGGTGTGGCCGTTGCCATTCCGTGGATCGCCCATGCCGTGGGCATTCTCATTAAGAGAGGATCTGTGCCCTGGTGGAAGAACGGCATTGGTGTAGCAACACTTCTGCTCCTTACCGTTTCCGGTCTGATGGCCATCGGCTACGTTCGCGTCATGTACCTGGGCGATCTCAGCACAGCAGGAGCGGTCGGGAGTTTCGGCAACAGCAAATTTATCGGCGCCGCATTCGTGGGCTTGAACCTGGTGATTTTAGCCGCCGCCACCTTGTGCTCCTATTTTGCCCATGACACGGATCCCCTTGCTGGAGCATTTACACCGCAAAACCAACCAGATCAACAAGACGATGCGGGACCATCGAGGCCAAACACAATAAAATTGTTTCCGAGCAGGAACAAAAAATCAACCGGATTCATCAGCAAACCCAGGAAAACATCTATTACTATCGCAAAATCAATCAGCGCGAACGTCCTGACCATGAAAAGCCCAAGTCTTTTGAAATGGAACATGCGGTGATCCTGGACTATGAAAAACAGGGTCGTACCCAAAAAGTTCAAAAAATGCTGGACGCGACCACTCAATTGCGCGTTCAGGCGGCTAGGGCGAATAGTAAAAAAACAGTCCCTTTAATGGGATTTGAGGAGGTAACCCCCAATGAAGCGGTGGAGTCTAAAAATATTGTGTGTCATCGTTCTCAGTAACATGATGTTATTGAGCTCCGTGGAAGCAAAAAGTGACGCCTTCTGGAAGTTCGGCAAGGACAAAAAACAACCCCGGGTAATGGCTGTATTTGTCGATATGTCGGGCAGCACCAACCGGGCCCGGCGAACGCTTTACCGGAATGCGTTTGAAAAAATCTATCAAAATCTTCAGCAAGGCGATCGTATTATCGTGGGAACCATCACCGGTCGGTCCTATATCGACTTTAAACCGGTGGTGGATGCCGAAATTCCCAAACAAAGTTTATGGGTAAATCGTATATCCTATGAACAAAACATGGCTAAAACTAAAAAAGACATTCAAACGGAAGTAGCAGAAACTCTTATCGCGCAGGCGCGGAACTCCACGCACAGAGATAATAAATTCGCTGAATATCGCCGATAAAATCTTCCATAACGAAAAACGTCAAAAGATCCTGATTATCCTCTCCGACATGATCCAGGATTCAAAAGAATACAATTTTGAGCGGGTCAAGGTTACCAATCAATACACCTCCCAGATCATCAGGAAACGGCAGAAGCAAAACCTTATCCCCAAGCTCGACAGTGTCAAGGTCTATGTGGCCGGCGCCAGCGCAGCTGATCCCAAAAAATTTCGTTCAATAGAAAAGTTCTGGAATCGTTATTTTCTCGCCTGTGGAGCAGATTTTTCGCTTCATCGATACGGCCATTCCCTGCTTGAGTTTGAGAAGGAGACCTAGCAATAAGTAAGGGTTCAAGGTTGATTGCCTTCACCGTTCAGATGTGATCCTCACTTGGGGGCGAGGGATTGGAAATGAGGAAAGGGTGCTCAAATGTCGAAAAGGTAGTGGCATACGTTACACCCTTGCGGCGCTTCGGGCATAGCTTCTTTGGCTGCCTGCAAGGCCTTCTGGTATTGGCGCCATGAGGCTTCGAAAGAACTTCCGGCAATTTCGGTTTCGTGAGCATGGACTCGATGCTGAAACCGTTCCCGGTAAAACTTGCAGCGCTCTGTTTTCCACAAATCCAACAGGCTATGCTCCGGGAGACGACCGTAATGAACCGTCGGCAGGGTTACTTGCTGGCCCACAAAGTCGGTGGGCCCCCCCCTGGCAAGGTTGATGCAGGGGGCGACGAATCCATCGTGGCGGATGAAGAGTGAATCCCGGGGGTCCTGGTCGCAGACCGGTTGTTCGTCCGGAGTGAAGGAGGGGAGGGTGATATGAAGCTCGTATTTTCTCGTAGATATCTGCGGTGGCGCCATCCATGGAAAAAGCGATCCAATCCAGGCCCGCACTGATCATCTGCTCCGCGGTTTCTTTTTTCAGAAGGAACCCATTGGTTAGAAACCCTGTTTCGCACCCAGCGGTGTTTGCCTCGGTGATCCATTCCACCAACCGGGGCTGAAGCAAAGGTTCACCGCCGCCGCTAAAATCGATGGATTGAACTTCATCCAAATGAGGACGTAGCGCTTGCCAGACCTCTGGGGGCATATCCCCGCGTTCCTGTTTTTCTTTATGGATTTTCGTCCAGGGGCACATGACGCAATTTAGATGTTCATGCAATATCCGAATTGGCTGCAGCACTTGCCCCTTCGCTTGCGATTATGGCCGTCACTGCATAATTGGGGTATGTGCTGACCAGGGTGATAACCGGGTCTACGATCGGATCTATGGCCAACAGAATTACGATTATCGCTTCGGCCGGAATGCCCAATGGCGCGAGCACCATACTTATCATGCTCCTTGACACGATACTCGGCGCTCCTGAGGCGGCCATACCCGCCAGTATTGAACCAATAATAATAACAATATAGCTTTCTATGGCTAAGGAATAGTCATACAGGTAGGCCGCGAAAACCGAACCTATACAAAAAATCAAGATTTTACCATATTTGCACAAAGTAAAACCCAAAGATACGGTTAATTTCGTCCGCTCTTTATTTAATCCCAATCCGTCAGCCAAGCCGGATATCGCTGAAGGAAGCGCTGTGAAGCTGCTTCTGGTTCCCAATGCGATCATAATGGCATCTTTTAAAGCGGTATACTGCTTTAAATAGGACCCGCCGGTATATTGCCATATTATCACCGTGCTGATGATAAATATGGCCAAAGAGGATACATAAATCAAAATTACGAGTGTGAGCAATGAAGTCAGTACCGAGAATCCGACTTTGGAAAACTGATCCGCTAAAAGCGCACATAAGCCGAAAGGTAGAAAATACATGGCCAATTTAATTAAGGCCTGAAATGCTTCGAAGATACCATCAAAGGACTTTATTAAAATATCGCTGGATTTCTTAGATGTAAATTTGAGCATGATGCCGAAGACAATAGAGAAAAAAATAATTTTCAGTGTTTTCCCCTCGGTTAACGCCGTGAATATATTTACCGGAATAAGGTCTAAAACAAAGGCTGATAACAGCCTGGAATCCTTTTTCTCGGCTGCGTAGAATCTTGAATCTATTTCCTTTATTACGGATTTAAATTCAAACTCGCCGTCGATACTCTCGTTCTCATCTTTGTCTATCATCAAGCGGCCGATGCTTTTTTTCATGGCGGCATCGCCCTGCGATAGGGGTTTTAAAACTGTTCCGGTAAGTATCCCGATGACCGCCGTGCCCAGGAAAAATAGTGCGGAAATCATCACTATTTTATTCAGGTATTTACTGGTCTCCTTTGAGCGTAAAAGCTTGGCGAGGCTCACTATTACCGCCGAAACCATTATTGGTATAACACTCATCTTTAGAATCGATAAGTATATCTCACCTATAGGGGCAAGATATGTGACAAGGCCTTGAAAAAAAACACCGATAATTATTCCCGCAGCCATCCCGATAACGACGGTCCATGGATTTAACAGCAAGTTGAGAAAGTTTCTAGGCATTATTTGCTTTTCTGCCATAATATCCCGTGCTAAAGCGGTAAACAAATTAAACTTTACTGAACCGATGTGCCGAATCAATTCCGATTGAAGTTTTTTACTTCCAGGCTTCCGGGTATTTTTTGATGATATCTTTTGCCGTTAGTATTTCCTGCCTTGACTCCAAATACATATTGAGCCAGGCCAATAAATTAATACTGTCACAGGGGACAGCCATCGCAATATGATCCTTTCTGTCCTTGAGTATGTAGACCGAAATTTTAATAGCCAGCTCGGGATTTCTTTTAACAAGTTTCATTATCTCATATTCATCTCGGAGGGCGGCCGTCACCTTACCTTCCACAACCATCTTTACGATGTCTTCCCATTTCCCCTCAATAATTTCGGCATTTTTAAACAATTCCCCGGCATATTCCACATAGGAAGTTTTTTCTCTAACACCTATCTTTACTTTCGCCTGTCTTAAATAGTCCATGGGATAGTCTTCAATTTTATTTTTCGTGGCCTGAATTTTATTGACGATCAAGGCCTGTCGCAAGGTAAGATAGGGCTGGGTGTAGCGCACGCTTTTTGCTCTTTCATAGGTTCTGCTGAATTTGGAAATCACCACATCTACGGGGTTTCCTCGAGCGGTTTTCCCGGTTGAGGCGATTTCATGCAGTTCTTTATATGACCCGGCCTCCCTGTTAAATTCAATATCTACCCCCAAACTTTTGGCAATGTTGCTGGCCAGATCGATGTCAAGACCATAGAGTCCCCCTTTTGGGTTTGTCATAATAAATGGTGGCTTATCTTTATAGTACAGGCCGACGACAATTTTGCCCCTGTCGATTATTTTCTGAATATCGGGAGGGTATTGAACCGTTTTTTTATTTGCAGGTGTTGAAGGCCAAACCTCGTTTGTTTTCTTTTTTTCCGCGCCCGGTATAGGTGTCGACGGAAACAGGAAAAAGAGGATAATCAACAGGCACACAACTTTTTTCATAGCCAAAACCTTTGCGATAACCTTAAACGAGCGAAAAAGTTCGATGAAGGCGTCGATGGATAATGGTCAGTGGTCCGTTGTTTCAAGGGCCGTTGAACCGTATCATCATCATGGCAATGTCATCAGATTGGGGAGCAGAATCCGTATACTCCCTGACTTTTGTCCGGATCTCAAGCGTAATACCCTCTACGTCCTTTTCAGCGGTATTGCCGATTTCCGCAAGAAGCCGTTCGTCTGAAAAAAATTCATTTTTGCTGTTTAAGGCTTCGGTAACACCGTCGGTATATAAAAACAGAAAATCTCCGGGATTCATTTTTAGCGCAAGATCTTTAAAAGGGAGTCCTTCCATGTGGCCGACAAGGGGTCCGCTGAGCTCTTTTTTAAAAACCGGCCTGTCATTATCCCTGATCAAAATCGGAGGATTATGCCCCCCATTGGCGTAAAGGACCTCACCCGTTCGGATATTCAGTATGCCGATGATCAAGGTGACGAACATGGAGCGAGGATTGTCAGCGCTGAGGGTATCGTTGATTTTCGACATCATGAATGCCGGATTGAATGACTCTTGTGCGGTGTTTCGTATCAGGGCCATTGTAATTGTCATAAAGAGCGCTGCCGGTACACCCTTATCGGCAACATCTCCGAGAGCGAAACAAAGGTGGTCGTCATCCATAAAAAAGAAATCATAAAGATCTCCGCCCACTTCTTTGGCCGGTTCAAGCATCGCATAAAGATCGAACTGGCTGCAATCCGGAAATGGAGGGAAAATCTTGTGCAGAAGTCCGAGTTGAATTTCCCTTGCCACATTGAGTTCGCTTTGTATCTTTTCCTTGGCCGCCGTGGTTTCCTGCAAGTTCTTAATATAGATTTTTAGATCATACGCCATTTTATTAAAAGCGTCGGCGAGATCTTCAAGCTCATCGCCGGTCTTGATATCTATCTTATGATCGAGTTGTCCATTGCCGATGACATGTGCGCCTTTATTCAAGGAAAGCAGGGGTTTTGTGATCGTGTTCGATAATTTTACTGCGATTATGGATATTGTAATGATGATTCCTAAAAAAAATCCCAGGGAGTGCCACTTCATCGATGTCAGTCGCTTTTTTATATCTTTTTCCGTGTATTTTCTGCGTGAAATGATTTTTTCTTTTGTAATTTTTGCCGGCATCACGATTTCATCCACCGGCATCACGATTCCGATACTCCAATTCGTTGCCTTAATGGGGGCATAGGCAATATATTTTTCGCCCCCGTCGAAGTTGCACTGCTGGACACCGTACTCACCCATCGTCATTTCAAGGGCGATCATTCTCAGCCGTCTGTTGGGGCCGGTTAGCCAATTTTCCGTCTTAAAGGATTCATTCCATTGCTGGTTGCCTTTGGATAATTTTGGATGAGCAATTACCTTGCCGTTTTTATCCAGCAAAAGAGCGTATCCCTTTTTGCCGACCTGGGTGTTGATGATTCTGTCGTTTAACGATGAAAGGGTGATATCCAGACCGATTACGCCGATCAAATTCTTTTTTGAATCATAAGCGGACCGGTAGCAAGTCACCATTAAGATTTCTTCAGAGGCGCTGATATACAGGTCCGTCCATCCGGCATCCCTGGTTTTTGCTCCCAGTTTATACCACTCGCGCTTGCGCGGGTCATATGAAATTTTTCTTTTGGAAGTAAACGGAGATCTACGTTGAAGTCCGGATTTCGTTCCGATATAAACACTTTTTATGTTCGGATCGTTTTCACGAACTAATTGAAACAAATCATCCAAATTACTGGAAAGATGAATATCCTGTGTAATTTTAGGCCTGGTCGCCCCGGGCGCAATTCTTATTACTGTCTGTGGTTCACCGCTTTTAGGTCTTTGATTCCATTCATAGGACGGTTTGCCGATTACACTGGAGGGATTATTCCAGGTTTTTTCCGTATACCGGGCAATTATATTGGTGGCCGATTCAACTTTCTGAAACAGAGCATTGCTTATGGCGGCCTGGTCCACAGCAGTTCGAATAAGATATTTTCGAGCTTGCTCTCTTAGAGCCTCGGCGCTGTCGCCGGCTGCAGTATCACCCAGGGCAATAATGTTTTCGATGCTCGACTTTCCCAGCTGATGCAGGGTGAAAAAAGATTGGGAATTAAATAAAACAATGGATACGACCGGAAGTCCCAAAATAATTATCATCATTTTCGTTTTTATTTTAAATTTACGCATCGATAATACACCTTTAATCCTTCCTTGCCGATACTATTACAATTTAAACATCTCAGTCTATCGACAGTTATCGGGCATAAACATCTTAAAGGCTATCATTAATCCTGTCCACAGTATGCTTTTGAGACATTTTCTTGTCAAGAAATTTTAAATCCGTAAGCCTTCTCAGGTTGTAACAGGTTAGCCCCTATGAAGGAACTATCTTGCTGGCAAGGCAGAATGGGAAGATGCCGTCCGATAAAATTGTCATATGTAACCCGAACACAAATCACGCCAACCCCTTGTGCCTGTACCTTACAAAACCAATAATCGATATTGAAGAGTAAAGGTTCTTCCGGCGCCCTCTCTGAAGCCACTATGATAATCAATTACTTCCAAATGATCGATCGAACTTATAAATCTTGAAAGGCGGTGGGGTGATGAAGACTAAAAAAGAAAGTTTAATCTGTTTTATCGTATTATCTATATTCTCAGAATTTTTTTATAGCGGATATGCCCTGGGCCAGTCTGCGACCGTTGACTGTGAGGCTACAAGGAAGGCGTGGGCAATCGATCCTAACTTGAAAAATTACCGCTGCACGTGTCCCCGACCCAATCAACAACCTGTGTGAAAACCAAAATCTACGGCCCGGTCGGGGTCAGTGCCGCACACTGGAGGATATGGAAGTTCCAATGATTTTGCGAGACAGATGATGGGCACTCTGCTGGGCAATCTGTTGCAGGCCGCGCTCACGCCTTCACCTCCGCAAATTGATACCGCCTACCAGCAGCAGCTGCTCATGCAGCAGAAGGCAGCGGCGGCCAAAAAAAAAGAAGCGCAGCGCAAGCAAGACCTGCTGATATGGCAAAAGCGACAGGACGACGACGCTGTACAAAGGGAAGCGGAACAAAAACGGAAGGAAACGGAGGGCGCAGATTTGTTTGCGAGGATGGATCCCGTGGGCTCGCACGGTTCCCTCAGTATGGACGGTATGGAGTCAACAACAGAAGGCGGACTTGAAGCCTTTAACTGGGACAGGCCCGAAATTGCGGAAAACGAATTACAGCCTTTGGGGACAGGCAGATATGACACCTCCGCGCTGTCTTTATGGCAGAGGCTTTTGTGCGCGACCCATTTTTCGGAGCTCGCACTTGCTGCTGCCAAAAGGGGTGACGATGTAAACACAAGATACCTGAATGAGCAGGCCGAAAAGGTTATGTCGGGCCAGATGACCGATCTCGAGTGCCGGTTCCCTGGCCCGCCCGACGTGCCGACACTGGCAAAGTTTCAGCCACAGGAACTCCAGGGAGAAATGGCATTCTTCGAGAACATGCTTAAATCGGTTCAGCAGGATGCCAGAAAGCTTCAGGAAATCGAGAAAAACCTGCAGCATACAGACAAAAAAATCAGGCAGGCGGAAGAAAAGAAGGGGCAAGCAGAGCAGATAATTGCGGATGTCCGGGGCCGTGCCGCTGCAGGCGAAAAACCTGATGAAAAGCAAAAAGACGACGATCTTCTGGTGCAGGCTCAGGCGCTTCTTCAGGAAGCCGAGGCCGAACTTAAGGAGACGAACCACGCCAAACAGACGCTCCTTGGGCAAAAGGAAGAAATAAGAGACCAATTGAAAGAGATGCAGGGAAAAATCAACCCGAAAACCGGTGTACAGTAGGAGGAAAATTCTATGAACGGAATGGCGCGAAAAAGAATATTTATCATTGTTTTGATGGTGTCGGGTTTTGTAGCTGGCTGTGTCAGTATGCCTGAGATTAATGAGATTAACTATGAGGCCGGCAAAAAATTGTATCAGCAAGGGAATTATGAGGGTGCAATCAAACACTTCAAGGCCTCTGCAGATGAGCGATCCTATTGCAGGGATTTCGAATTGTTGGGCAATGCCTATTACGCAAATGGCAACTACAGGGAGGCTTTAGATACATATAGACGAGCCATGGATAGGTGTAATATTCACGCCTATTCAGTGATGAATGGCATGCTGAAATCCGCCAGGGTGCTGGGAGAGTGTGACAACGCCATCCCCCTCATTGAACAACTGATAAGCAAGGAGCCCGCCAATCCAACATTCTTTGTACTTTTGTCATTTGCCTACAACTGTTCCGGACAATATGACCAGGCCTTAACCGCGGCCAAGAGAGCTGTTGAGCTGAACCCTCAATACAGTTCAGCTTATCAGTGGCTCGGGTACGCATACTCGAAGAAAAAGCAGTACAACAAAGCGATCGCGGCCCTGAAAAGGGCGGTTGCCATAAACCCTAAAGACTACTATTGCTTCTGGGAGATGGGATACTGTCTATCAAAAAATGGGGATTATAGAGAAGCGGCCAAAGCTTACAGAAAGGCTGCACAGCTCAACCCCGATGACATGAACTATTGGACAGATCTATCTTTGGCTTATTTCCGTATGGGTGGTTACGATGATGCCCGCAAAGCCATTGAGAATGCCCTGATTTCTGGGGTCGGAATTGAAATCAAGATGGAAGACTATGCTTTGGTGGTGAAAGTTTTTAAAGAAGGGCCGGCCGGTGCCGCGGGCATAGAAGCGGCCGACAAGATCACCCGCATTGACGGCGTATCAACAAAAGGGTTGGATCTTAAGACGTTTGTGAAAAATTGCAGGGGCCCGGCAGGCTCACAGGTTGTCCTGAAAATCAACAGGAACGGGAAGCGTTTTGAAAAGCGTCTTACAAGGGCGCTTATCCCCACAGAGAAATCAGGTGAGGCTCTAGGGATAAGAAGTCTGGTGTACCGGAAGCAGGGGCGGCTTGAAGATGCCTGGAAGGACGCTGAAAAGGCATTTGAATTTGCCCCAGCTGACGAGAACGCTCAGATCGCAATGGCGGCCGCTCATCTTGACAGGGGAAATTATGATGAGGCCATAAAACTCCTTTCAGCCATAAAAGACATCACGCCCGCCAGGATTTTCGAAGCCACGGCCCACGCCAAAAAAGGCAATGCCAAAAAGGCAATAGCGATATACCTGGATATACCTGATAAAGACTTATCACCCGGCAATGTCCCGCTGCGAAATGACCACAAAGACTTGTTGTTGGCTCTCAAGCCGGTTGCTTTGGTTTACGAAGAGAATGCCCGGCAGTTTGAGGTCCAGGGGCGTTTCCAAGAGGCCCTGGCAGAATATGCCGGTGCGCTGGCGCTGGCGACAGATGATAATGAAGAGGAAATGCTAAGAAACAGTATGTTTCAAATGGTGAGAAGGATGCCCCGCCCCTGCCAGCTTCCGGAGAATGCCCACCGGCATGCTGTGAGGGGAGAAACCCTTGTTAAGGAAGGAAGTTACAAAGAGGCCTCCTCCGAGTTTAACAAGGCGATCAAGCTGGCTCCGTTTTCAGCCAGGCTCTATTTCAATTCGGCCCTTGTATGCGTAAAGTTTGAAGACTATGCCGAAGCGATCCGCAACATGAAGATCTATCTTCAGGCCGCCCCTGACGCACCCAATGCCCGGGCCGCCAAAGATGAGATTATCAAATGGGAGCTGATGCTGGAAAAGAAGGGCGTGAAGAGCTGAGTAAACAGCCGAGCCCAGATCTATATGTTTGACCGCCACGGCATCGAAAGCAATGTGACCATAGGAGAATATTCGCGGCTTCATCTGGAAAAGGACGAATCAAGACTGTCACAATTTGAGAATTTAAAATTAACCCTTATGAAGGGATGTCTCCACCTGCAGGAAAAAATGGATAAGCGCGTAGGGTTGAAGCACAATAAAAGGGCTGCATTGACAGAGGAATGGGAGGATTGCGCCCAAAAATACGGGCTTGCTTCCCTGGCATGCAGAGGTTATTTTAGGCGCATAAGCAATACTATATGGACGCCGTCCGTCACTTGCAGCGTGCGAGGCACGGAATTAATCAAACAGCGGTGCCAGTCATGCAAGCGTATTCAATCCCGGTTGTTGGTCTGTATATGATAGCCTATAGAATTCCAGCGGTAGTCTTCAAGGCGCTTAACGATGCCGGCACGCAACGGGTTTAAATTTATTCTGATCAATCGTTGTGTGCGCGGCAGGGTTGACTGCTTTGGTTTCGGTTTGAAATTGTTGCCCATAAATTACATAAGATTCTCTTCGGGCAAAGTATAAAATACCCCCTATCTACCCCAGGCTAATTTTACTTCGTCCTTTTAGAAATCTCAAGCTTGCCTAAATCAATTCCGATGTTAATGCCCCTGCCGGAACCTGTCATCGCCAGTGAAATCTCGCCCTTGGTGTAAACGGAGGCCTGGACTGACTTGACAGCTCCTGCATGAGCCTCCGCTGCTAGGTAGGCACCGAAGATCTCATCTATATTTAGGACCTCGGAGAACCTGCCCTTTCCGTCTAAAATTTCCATTTTGCCAAAGCTGAGACCACCCCCAGTGACCTTTAATTTGACATTAGCGTGCTGGCCATTACTGCAAGTCACCCTGCCATTGCCCTCAGCTGTTTTATAGAAGACGGACCACCCTTTGAGGTTGAAGTCCATATGGCACTTGGCTGTGGTTTTGGTCTTATCCGCGGCGAAAACGACAGCTGAGACAAGGAGTTGCAGAACTATCACACCGGTTATAATAATATTTTTCATTAGGTCTCCCAATTATCAATAATAAATTATTTTTTATTTTTTTTAGCCCATTTTTTACTCTTTTTACTCTTGGATTTTTTGGGCGGATATTGTTTAATATGTTCAGTATGATGGATGTAAGGTTTATCAGTTTCCAATTCAAAGCTTACTGATTCTCCCAACCCCTCTCGAAGCGGTAGCGGCAAGGATGCGCCAACCTCCCACTTGTCTCCTTTCAGGTAAAAATAGATTCCTCTTTCAGTATCTTTATAGACGTTGCTTGAAGGATAATAGCGGTATTGATGCTTGGCGCGATATCCATGAGCCGGAGCATGGGGAGGCGGTCCCCCCTTTTTTTTGTGCTTATATGTATGTTTCACCTGATTATTCTCAGGCTCTTTGTCTTTGCCCCACTTAAATGTAAAGCTGCCTCCGGCAAACACAGTGCTGCTGAAAAAGATAACCAGCGAAAAGATTACAAAAAAAATAGCCACGCCGTTCAATTTTTTGATATTCATGAGATTACCCCTTAGAAAAGTAACGTAAAAAATAAATTATCTCCGATTAATATTATTCCATGTTATTAGATCGGTAATTGTACTGGAAACTTTAATGTTGCCACTATCCGATCCCCCCCTACCACAAGCAAAAAAGCTAATGGAGCGAATAACAAAATTGTAAGCCCGCAGAATTATAGAAACTTCATTTGCCTCTCCTTTTTGAATGTAACTAAGCCAAAACATCTAATCATACGCACAAATCGAGCCTTTTTATTTACAAATGACTAAATATCAATAATATCATACAGTTAAATCAAAATTGAATCCGTTATGCCGGATATTACGATATATAAGTCAGAAATCTTTGATGATTTTGTGTACTCCAGTTTATACTTTTGTATAAAAAGGGTTCTGATTCATATTTGGAAAGCTATTGATAGGACTAATGGGGACAGGCACTTAATGATGTTGCTGAATTCAATGGGGTTAGTTCAAGGAAATACAGGGAGAAAAGCAGAACGAATCTATTATGATCAATCGTTGTGTGCGCGGCAGGGTTGACTGCTTTGGTTTTGGTTTGAAATTGTTGCCCATAAATGAAAGTGATTGGGGATCAGCCCCCAGGCAAAGCAGGCGGTTTGGGTTTCTGAAAGGATATTTCCAATTCGGGTATCATTATTCAATCTTCACATCAACTTATAATCTAATGTACCCAAAACCCGTTCATTTCATTTCCCCCACCAGTTCAGTGGAGTCTCACCATCTTCGGTATCATAAACATTCCCGTAGTACCATTCAAAATCCGGGTGGTTATCTGAAAAGCCATTCATTACCTTTTCAATGGATTGAAAACCATCTTTATAGGGAAACGTGAGAACCATTTGTTTTTCGGACAAACCATCGAGTCGGCCACCCAAAGGTTGACTCAATTCAATACATTCATTTTTAATATCCTGGGTCCCGGAGTTTTTGAATATTTGGATACATATATTTCCGCCTCGGGAGATCAGTTCAAATTTTCCGGATGAAAATGGAATAAGTTTTATAACATCTCCAGCTGCAATTCCCAAAACGAAACCCGGAGATTGCAATACTTTGTATTGTTCACCTTCCAAAGGTTGAACAAGCACCTCTTCCTGAACAGGTTTGCCATTGGATTTTGTACCGGCAAATAACTCAATCGTTGTCTCATTAGCCATATCATACGTCCTGTAAGTGATTATGTCCCGAAGGTTTAAAATGGCAGGTCATTTAGATCAACGCCTCCATATACTCCTTTTTGTTCTTTGATATCAAGCTGATTCTCATGGATCAGGTTCACATAATTATAGACAAGGTTTTGGCTTACCGTATCGGAAGCATAATAAATCAATCCGTTCTCCCATAGGGCGTACCACACCCTCCTCTCTCGGCGCAGGAGCGCCCTTCCTTTACTCCTCCACGATTACCTGCGCTTAAATTCAGGGCTCTTGACCTCGCGTAATTTCAATTGCAACTTATTGCGCCGTGAAGACCAATGTCATCCGGGTGCCGGGGTAGGCGTATGACTCCTGATTCATGACATCGCATAATTGTTTGAGAGCTCGATTTGATCGGGGTGTAGACATCGTATGAAACTTTACGTTTATAATTCTTTGCTCCTTGTCGGGTAGTATATCGGCTGGTTGCTGAAAGACACTTTTTAAAAATGCACGGCCTTCGTCATTGTTGCGGGCAAAAAATGGCGCTATTAAATTATACAAGCAGGTCTCGGTCCGATAGCAAATCATTTTAATCCCATCTGTAAACATTTTGCGCTCAGTTTCAAGACGAACGATTTCATGCTCAGCCAGTAATTGTTTTACAGGTACTTTACCCGGTATTTGTTTCAGGTCAATTTCTGATTTCTCGATCTCTTTTTCAAGCTTGAGTATTTTCTTCTTATAACCAGGATTTGCAATATTAAAGCCTCTTATGGTAGGACGGCACCTTTCCTGTGCCTTGGGGTCGGACCAAGATAATATATTGATTTCAAGAGACTTATTGTATAAAAGTGGTTGAAATATTGTCTTAAAGCAGTCATTTTGGGGTCAAAATAAGCTGTTTAACGAGGTATCCTTATGGCGCGTGCAAATCGGCATTACATACCCGGATATGTCTGGCATATTACACATAGATGCCACCAAAAAGAATTTCTATTGAAGTTTGTACGCGATCGAAGACGGTGGATGGATTGGCTTTTTGAAGCAAAAAAACGCTTTAACTTGAGTGTTCTCAACTACATGGTCACTTCAAATCACGTCCATCTTTTGGTTTACGATAACAACGGCCCGGATGTGATTCCAAAATCTATGCAGCTAATAGCGGCTAGAACCGCGCAGGAATACAACATCAGAAAGAAAAGAAAAGGCGCCTTTTGGGAAGATCGCTATCATGCTACTGCTATCGAAAAAAGTACCCATTTACAGCGTTGCCTGGTCTACATTGATTTAAATATGCTCAGAGCCGGGGTTGTGGATCATCCGCAAAAGTGGCCCTTTTGTGGGTATAACCAGATTCAAAACCCGCCTGGCAGCTACCGCATATTAGATCTTGATAGCTTGGTAAGATTGATGGGATTTGCGAGTTTGAATGACTTTCAGTCGGCTCATAAAAAATGGATAGAAGCATCCTTGTCGACCGGTGGTTCTGAAAGACAAAGTGATTGGAGCCAGAGTATTGCAGTGGGCAGCCAGTCATTTATTGAAAAAGTAAAGAACCGTCTTGGATTTAAAGCAAAAGGCAAAACCATCACAGGCAATGAGGATCATTATCAGCTCCGGGAAAATATCTCCGATTTTGGCCACGCTTGTATGCAGGGGTTTGGATATGATACAGGGGCCGATGATGCAAAGCTCAATGGCTTCTTTTGGCAGGATAATTCTTAAACGTCGTATTTTCCTATCAAAATGGGGTGTTTAAGATAAAATTGGAGCAAGAATTTCCAACCTTTTTGTTTATTTTCAATCGCTTAGCTTGGTCCGACCCCATTC
>PVMK01136319.1_pt1 | contig 34023 bp, 32 predicted proteins | sample 1853481 | NCBI WGS metagenome assembly PVMK01 (sample SAMN08533507, study PRJNA380276) | Marine sediment metagenome, whole genome shotgun sequencing project.
ATGGCTTGGATTTTCTATTACTGTTCTCATGTATCAGCTGCGCTATCAGTTCTTTTCCAGTACCACTTTCTCCATAAACAAGAACAGTTGAATCACTTTTCGCGATTTCAACTGCCATATTAAGTATTCTTAGAAAAATCTTATCTTTGGTTACGATCTCTTTTACTTCATCACCGATATTCTTGTTTGTCTGCATTGTCGAACTTCTTAAGAGAGCGCTGGGTTTGCCTGATGAAGCAAAACCGCCCTTTACTATTTGTAAAAGACTTTCAAATGAAAAAGGTTTAAGCAAAAAATCACTGGCGCCTTCCTTCATTGCTTCAACAGCGCAATCAACTGTTCCATACGCAGTAACAAGAATTACTTTTGTATCAGGAGATATTTTCTTTATCTCTCTCAACAGATCCATACCCGTAACCTTGGGCATTTTCATGTCAGTGATGACCATTGAATATTTTTCAGATTCTAACTTTGACAATGCAGATATTCCGTCAACACTGGTTTCTGTAATGTAGCCGGCTCGTTTAAGAGCCTCAGACATGGCCAGTCTCATTCCCTCTTCATCATCTACAATTAATATCTTTTCCATAATTCAGAAAACCCGTTAAAATTTAAAATTCAAAAAGTATTATTAATTAGGCATTTGAGCAGGAAGTGATATTTGAAAACAGGCACCTCTGCCTTTTTCACTTCTTGCTTCAATTAACCCGTTATGCCCTTCAATTATATTATGTACAATTGCAAGACCCAGCCCCGTTCCTTTTTCTCTTGTGGTATAAAATGGATTAAAAATCTTATTCAAAATTACACTGTCCATTCCTGGCCCATTATCTTCAAAACATATCTCGACCCAATTTTCATTGTTAATACTTTCAAGACATAAATCTATTTTGACTTTAAGAATTCCGCCATTAGACATTGCCTGAAAAGAGTTAATTGTCAGGTTAATAAAAACCTGCTTCAAAAGGTCTTTATCAGCATGAACAATAATATCCATATCTGGTTCTTTATAAATCAAGTCAACACCATTTTTATTAAGAAGAGGTTTCATGAATTCAATATAATCAATCATCAGAGAATTTATATTAACCTTATGAAATACAAGGTCCTGTGGCAGCGTAAACTGAAGCAGATTTGAAATCGAATTATCAAGCCTTTTAACTTCGTCAACGATATGATTTGTCATTTTTTTCAAATCAGGTTTATATTCAAGCTCATTTCTTAGAATTGAAGCAAAGAGTTCTATGCTACCCAGCGGATTTCTAACCTCATGTGCAACCTGAATAGCCATTTCACCCATGGCTTTAAGTCTTTTATCTCTTTCTGACTGTTCACCAATTTTAGCGATTCTGGTGACATCCTGAACAATATGTAGAAGACCTAAGGTTTCTTTATCTTTACCAATAACGTTTGACCTTGAAACTTTAAGCTGTTTTATGTCTGACTTGGCTGTTTTAAATTCAACATTGTAAGTAACAGGATTCTTGCTTGTGCCAGCATTCAGTATTTCAAGAAACAAATTAAATTCATCTTTGTTAATTTTATATATATTTCGGCCAATTATTTTAGATATAGCCTGATTTGCCATTAAAAGTTTTCTGTCACAATTAGTTACAAACACCCCTGTAGGCAAGCTCTCAAGTATTGAATTTAAAAAGTTCTTTGTGACCTCGTTTTCACGCAGGTTATTTTCCAGTTGGGAATTCTTCTTTTCAAGTTCAATATTTAATCTTTTAACCTGTTCCTGGAGAAGTTTATATGAAGCTTCAAGTTCATGAGCTGAGGTATTAAACGCATTAAAAGATTTATTTAAAAACAAAACCTCTTCAGCAGCTCCAGAAAACCGTTTATTTCCTACTATTGTACTATCATTATCTGCAAAACAATTTGATGTCTTCATTTGCATCCATTAATATAATTTATAAAAATTCCTTGAGAATTTCCGTATTTTTGCGATCCCATTTCATACTGTTGAGTTTATTAATTGCAACCGTTCCATAAAAGTTATAAGGTCCTGTTTTTGCGACTTCATCATAAGCATTAACCGATTCATAATATTTGCCTGTTTTAAAGAGTAATTCAGCTTTTTTAACTCCTGCAAGCAGCTTAATATCCTCATTTCTAGTTGAACTCACAATTTTATTAAGAACATTAACAGCAGCAGAATAGTTCTTTGTTTTAGAAAAATAATCTGCAGAAATCATCATTGCATTTTCTTTCAGTTCTTCAACAGCATCTTCGTCAAGACCGGACTTATCAACAAATTCAAGATAACGCTTAATAGTATGTATTCCATTAAAATAATAACCGAGGCGGCCAAATGACTTGCCCAGTCTAAGGACTCTGTTAAAGTTCTTTTCAGCAACCTCTGTCTTTTTTAAGGTTTCTGTATATACACTTACTGCATCCTGATATTCACCAACAGCAAAATACACATCCCCTAAAATAAGATTTGCCTCATCCTCAATTTGCTGATCAAGAGTTTCACCGCCATAAAGAAGGGTCTTCATTTTGCGAGAAGCCTTGAAATAGTGGTCCCTTTCAAGATCTATAGTTGCCAGACTAAGAGCTGCCCGATGTCTGCATCCTGCCTGTTCAGAATTATTATATATGTCATCTAACAGGACTTCAGCCCTTTCCAGGAACCCATATTTAACATAACTCAAAGATACCTGGTTAAGAAAGACACAGTCATCTACCGGTTTTAAAAACAATTCCTCGTTTTTAGAGTAGAGATCCAGGACACTCAAGTAATCATTTTCATCTGAAGCCTCGTTTATGAGATGAACAAGCATTTTACCTATATTGTCAATTGATTTTCTATGGTATGTTCCCTTTTTTTTCTGGTTCATTGATTTTTCAAAATACTTAAGCGCTGTTTTGTAATTTCCTTTTTTTGCATTTAAAAACCCAATTTTATAGTTAGCTTCTGTCCAGGTTTTTTGTGAAGTATCATTTTCAAGCAACCATCTATATGCTTTTTCAGGTTTGTAATAAGGGTTAAAGCCTTTAAAAATACAATTTTCCGCACTAAGGCCGGACACATTAACACCAATATCAGCAATTCTAACAACAGACAGCATGGTATCATCTGAATCAGGAAATAACTCAAGCTGGAGCCCGTAAAGATTTAGCGCTTTCTGCATATCACCTTCCCATTGATATGAATCAGCACAGTATCTAAGCAGCATGTCTCTCCTGTCCTGTTCCGGAAAACGGTTAAAAGAAAGCATAAAAATCTCTCTACTCTTTTTAAACCTGCCTTTATAATAAAAAGTAATTGCGATATTATTTAAGGCCTCTGGGCTAAGTTCTGCCATTTCCGGCCATTTCTTAAAAGCTTTCTCATAGAAATATTCAGCTCTGTCAAAATCATTAAGCTTTAAATAACAATCCCCTATCCTGAAATATGATTCTTTCAAATAAGGACCATTCGGATAATCCTTAATTAAAGATTCAAATCCATTAAGTGCATTTTCATACTCTTTCATTCTATAATTATGTTCAGCAATCCAGTATCTGGCATTAGAATCATTTCCACTTTTTGGATATTTATTTAAGTAATATTTATACTGTGTAATAGCCTCTATTATTAAATTGTCTTTTCTCTTGCATTCACCAATGCGGAAAACAGCAAAAGAAGCTCTTTTAGAATCAGGAAATTTCAAGAGGGCCGCCTGATAGGATTTGGCAGCATTATGATAGGTTTTACCCTGTTTTTTTTCTGCTAAATTATAAGTCGCATCAGCAATCCTAAACAGGATATGCTCTTTTAAAGTTGAATCGGGAAATTTCAAGAGAACGTCATTATATACCTTTAAGGACTGGGAGTAGTCACCTGACTCAAAAAACTTATTTGCATTTTTATACATCACCTTTTCTTCGATTGGTATATTGTCAGGATAATCTAAATTCATCTTAATATACTCTTCAGGCATAACCTCTGTAACAGCCTTTTTCTTTTTAACTTGAGGAATCCTTGATTTTATTATTCGAGTAACTTCTGATTTTTTATCTTTTTTTTCATTGATTTTACTTGTTTTTTTAACTATGGATTGTTTTGGTGCATCATCTTTTTTCTTAGGCATTGCATAAAAATCCAGGTAGATCCTTGGAGGAGAATTAAGCGTGCCGTCTTTTACCTTTATATTATTTCTATTAAACTTGATTACACTTACAAGGTCTTTATTTCTTATCTTTCTCCAGCTATAGCTTTCAATAAATACAGTGTTAATTTTTTTCTGTATCAAAAGGTCTTTTTTTACAGTTATTGGTTTTTTCCACTTAATTTCCAGTTCATTTTTTAACTCATCATAATTGATTTCATAATTGACTATACTGGTAAACTCAAAAACTATTCTGTCAAATTTATCTGCATGCCTGGCAAAACGTATATCATTAAGAACCGGCCCCTTGATTTTGGATTTATTTTTTGATTTTAAGCTCACTTTTTTTCTTTTATTTTTTTCAAAATCTTTCTTTTTCAAAAACTTTTTCTTATCCACAGGCGTTCTTAATTCAACACTAATTCCGCCTTTATAAGAGTTTTTTAGATTGTGGGTTATTTTTAATCTGGTTCCGGATTTTTGAACCTGGTAATTTTTTGGGATTACTTTAAGTATATTTTTCTCAGAAAAACCTTGCGGAAGAATAATGCTGACATTGGAATTTAATACTTTATTATCCCAATTGCCAAGCCAGTCAAGGTTGACAACCATTTTATCCTTTACAGCCTTTACCCCATCTCTTATCATGAAACTTATTTTTACGCTTCTAACACCATTTTCCGGGTTTGGATATTCCCAGATCAATCTTTTATCAGGAGAAGCCTTAACCGTATACAAAAGACGGTTATTGTTCTTATCCGTAATTTTTAGCGAGTCAATATCTTCATTACATATTATTTTAGACCCATTAAGTTTTTCTTCAAAACTGTTTTGAATCGTAATATCTAATTTAACGCCTAAATCAAATTTAGATTTGTCTGCCGTTTTAATAACATCAAATTCTGCATTAATAGAATCAGTGTTGTCCGCACAAAACCCGACTGAACCGGTTATTAAAAGTGCGCAGCTTAACATAAATACCAATAGTATTATTTTTTTAGTTTTTGTTATTATCATGTTATCAATTTCCAGATTCATATTTATCGTCATCAAATTGACACCGGTCCCCATATTCACTTCAATTTTTACCGTGATATTTCAAATGGTTACAGACTCAATTAATTTGATGATTATTTATGCACAATAATGAGCAAGTAATATGCCAACAGAACGTACACCTATTTACAATTATAGAACATTTTGCCCTGTGGGATATCCTAGAAATACTTGTAATCGGGGATCATTGGAACCGGTATGATATTCAAGAGAACTTTCTGCTACTGCGGGGTAATTCAATTCACGACTTGTTGCAGGAATGATGAATTATAAATTTTATGCTTTTAAGAATTAAGAAATATTCGGTTATTAATTCTCAAGTTTTAACTTTTTAATTTTTTCAACCAATGTTGTCCTGTTCATATTTAACAGTTTTGCAGCTTTATTTTTCACACCGTTTGATTTAGTTAATGCCTGTTGAATCAACTGTTTTTCAAAGTTTGTAACCATTGAATTAAAAGAGGCGCCATTTTCCGGAAGCTTAACCTCGGTAGAATCTTTATCCAGCCTGCCGGACAAAATCTTGTCAGGCAAATCTTCGACATCAATCATACCCTCCATTTTTAATACTACCATTCTTTCAATAATATTCTGAAGCTCCCTTATATTTCCAGGCCAGGGGTATGCTTTTAAACATTCCAGAGCTTCTTTAGTTACACCCTGAATGTCCCTTGACTTCTGAATATTAAATAAATTTATAAAATAATTTACGAGGAGGGAAATATCCGTATTCCTATCCCTTAAGGAGGGTAACGTGACAGGTATGACATTTAAACGATAGTAGAGATCTTCCCTGAACGTTGAATCTGCCACAGCCTTTTCAAGATCCATGTGCGTAGCTGCAATAATTCTAATATCAACCTTAACAGGCCCTACCCCCCCTACTCTTTCAAGTTCCTGTTCCTGAAGGACTCGCAATATTTTAACCTGTAACTTCGGACTCATATCACCAATTTCATCCAGGAAAACAGTACCCGTATCTGCCAACTCAAAACGACCGGTTCTGGCCTTATGAGCTCCCGGTAAAAGATCCCTTTTCATGACCAAAAAGTTCGCTTTCAAGCAGTTCCTCAGGAATAGCACCACAATTAACAGGTATAAATGGCCTGTCTTTTCTGTAACTTGAATAATGAATTGCTTTAGCTATTAGCTCCTTTCCAGTACCGCTCTCACCAGTGATGATAACAGTACTGTCAGTATCAGCAATTTTCCCTATAAGTTCAAAGATATCTTTAAGTTCTTTACTGTCACCAATAATATTCTCTCTAATCTTACGGAATGTTGTCGTCTGCTCTGCCTTTATATGTTTTTGTTTCGTTTTTTTAATGGACAGTTTAATTTTCTCAGTTAATTTCTCAGGTATAACCGGTTTCGTCAAAAACTCTTCAGCCCCAATCTTCATAGCATTAACTGCAATATCAACAGATGCATTTTTCGCCATCATAAAGACAATTATATCCTGATTTGCGTCCCTGGCATTAGTCAAAAGCGACATGCCATCAATTTTAGGAATTTCAAGTTCCGTAATAAGAACATCGATATTCTTACTGCATATTATGGAAAGAGCTTCCTCTCCATCCATTACACCTGAAACCTTAAAACCATCATTTTCGAGACTATCAACCAGCATTCGCCTTGAATCATGGTCTTTCTCAACGACCAGTATATTGTGTTCATTCATAGTCTTAGATATTCTAGTGGGATTGTGTGAAGATGTTAATAACATATATCAACGATATATAGATTTCAAGCATGTTTTAAAATAAATACAAAAATAAAGGGACCCTATGGCATAGGGCCCCTTAAACATAACACTCAAATTTTCAAACATAAATAAAATACAGGAGTTATTTTACAGTTATTTCAAAAACAGTTTGGCTGTCACCTTTAGCAATATGAGACTTAATTTTAACTTTTGCTTTTTTAGCCATTTTTGTTTCGCTAAAAATGTTTTCGATGAAATCTTTATCCATAGCTACCAAAGCCTCATTGTATGCCTTTGGACCCCTGGAACATTTCAGCAACCTGTACAAAAGGATCAGCAGAAGCTGTCAATACTGCAGTCTTATCATCGCCTTCTACAGAAAAAGCAACATATTTTTTCTTCTGACAGTATGCCACAATAGCACCAAGTTCCTGTGCAGTTTTGACCTTACCGATCTCAAGATCAATTTTTGCATCTTTTACCCACATTGGAGGGAAAGTCTTCCACAGGTCAAGATAAATCTGTTTAGCTTTTGGTTTTACATTAACAAAAAGCTGAATAAAAGCTATAAGGTCAACAGCAAGAAAGCCGGAAAATGATGCAGGACCCTGCTCGTCAAAACTTCTTTTCTGTTTTTTAAGTATATATGAAACCGGCTCCTGTTTTCCCATTTCAAGGTCAACAAACCTGTTTTCAACTTCAGGAAGATGTCTGTCCGGATCAGCAGCTTTGGTTCTAAGAATAATCTGGCAGGCACATGCAGCACCGTCACGGCATCGACCAGAGGGCAGTTCAACCAGGATTTCTTCTTTTAAACCTTTAAGTTTAGCCTGATTAATCAATTCCCAGATATATACATATGTGAGATAAACTTCCTGTCTATAATAGTCATGTCTGCAGTATGTGCAGTCACCGGGACCATAAGCTGGGTTTGCGCACCAGAGTATATGTCCGACATGTTCGTTTTTGGTGTTTCTCTTTGTCTTATAAAGCGCAGGACACCGGTAAAACAGTCCTGGACGATCTTTCCAAGGGTGGGCAGATCCTTCACCTCTTTAAGTCCGAATTTTTCCATTGAGCCTGCAAAACCAAGTTTTGCGAGCTCAGCCCATACATTTCCATAATATTTCAGACCATCTTCTTCGCCGAGTGCAGGTTTGAAAGTTCTCCAGATATAATAAACATGACCAAAAAGAGATTTTAATGATTCAACTGTCAGGTCCTTTACATTTGTGCCCAGCGCCTTTGCATGGGCTTCCATAAAGGGTAATAAGGGATGCTTTGCCATTGGTTTTCCTCCTTGCTTTAATGATTTATTTTTTTAGGTGTCTTAGATTGATAATATTTGGTAAAATAATAATTATATAAAGACCTGTATATAATTGTCAAGCTATAACAATACTTGAGGCCCCTGAAAAATAACGAAAGCATAAGTGTCGCAAAAACAAAAGGATCTAAAATGATATTATGTGTAGGTTCAACCGGACTCTTAGGCAGAAAGATCGTAAATGACCTCACATCAAAACAATTTAAGGTCAGATGTCTGGTAAGGAATTCTTCTAATACTTCATTTCTTGGAAAAACCGGCGCAGAAATAATCCCGACTGATTTTAAAGATAAGGAATTATTAAATCGGGCTTTTAATGGAGTTGATACTGTCATAAGTACTTTCTCAACCAACATAGCCAAACAACCCGAAACTAAAGGACTCTGGTTAAACGATTATAAGATAAATTTAGAACTTATTAAGAAGGCAAAAGAACACGGAGTAAGAAAATTTGTATTCACCAGTTACTGGGGACTGGCAAAGTTCGGAGCCTTTGAGCACGGAATGATTAAAAAAATGATTGAGGATCTGCTGATTATAAGCGGACTTGATTATACGGTACTGAGGATAACAAGTCTTGCAACCGACATGTCATTACTCCTCGGTTCTTCACTTAAAAAGCGGGGGTTTGCGCCCGTGATAATGAAAAGGCTTGAAAGGATTAGTCCAATTCTATTAGAAGATCTTTCATTCTGCATAACCGACTCAATCCATAACCCGAAAGCCTCAAATAATATAATAGAAGTTGCCGGAAATGAAGAATACACATTTCTTGAACTACAGGACCTTTTTTCAGAAGCAATTGGAAAGAAGATCCGCTTAATATTTGTTCCGCTTCTGATTGCAAATATCATTGCTTATATTATGGATTCAATAACCATAAATAAATTTAATGCCCGCGGCCTTGTGTCGGCTTTTACAGGAGGAAGCACCTGTGATATCTCAATCATGAATGATATTTTCAGACTGGAACAGGGCAGTTTTAAAGAATACCTGACTGAACATTTTAAGGACAGTGATTATCCCCATGGATAGATTAATAGATTAAAGTGTATCACTTTTTAAAAGTTTGTAAAATTAACCTCTTTTCAATGTAACATAAAAGCCTGCTGCAAACCTGACCAACATATAATGTCTGCTATTAAAATAATAAGATTAAGACCCTTAATAAAAATTATTATAAAAAACACAAATGTTTAAGTTTTAATCACCTCAATATTCTTGACAAAAACATATATTCATCTATCATTGAAAGGTCATCTCCGAGCCGCCTTTCCTAAAGACTAGAACTCAATGGAAATAAGGCCGATAGGGTTAAACGGGAAACCGCGTAACCTCCCTGATTTGGAAAGGAGATCCCAGGTAAACTACCCGGAATCTTCTTGCAATAGCAAAGGTTCCGGTTTTTTATTTTAGAAAACAGTAAATGACAAAACTTATAGATAATTTCAACCGACATATAAATTACCTGAGAATTTCTGTAACAGACAGATGCAATCTCCGCTGCGTATACTGTATGCCCAAAGAAGGCATGTCTCAGATAGGCCATGAGGATGTGCTTCGTTATGAAGAGATCCTTAAAATTACAAAAATTGCGGCAAAAAAAGGTATCTCAAAGATAAGGATAACTGGTGGTGAACCTTTGGTCAGAAAAAATATCATCAGCCTGATCTCTGACATTAATAACATAGACGGAATAAAAGACATCAGCATAACAACCAACGGAATACTCCTTAAAAAATGTGCCTCCGAACTTAAAAAGGCAGGTTTAAAAAGAATAAACATCAGTCTCGACAGCCTGGAAAAAAACAAGTACTCAGAAATTACACGGGGCGGTTGTTTAGATGATGTCCTGTCGGGAATCACAGCAGCAAAATTAAATGGCTTCAATCCTATAAAAATTAATTTTGTCCCTTTAAAAGGAATAAATGATAATGAGCTTGCGACCATAGCCAAACTCACCATGGAACGGCCGGTTCACATCCGATTTATTGAATTCATGCCTGTAAACGTGAAAAATGAGTGGAACAATGATCATTACATTCCCAGCGAAAAGATAAAAAAAGAACTGGAAGAAATCGCTCCCACTGCTTTCCTGTGAAAGAGATGAGCATACCGGGCCCTGCCCGCATGTTTCAGTTCCAAGAATGCCAAAGGTACAGATAGGCTTCATCTCCCCCTTAAGCAATCATTTCTGTGATTCATGCAACAGGTTACGACTTACAGCTGACGGGCAAACTGCGCACATGTCTTTTCTCAGACAATGAAACAGACCTAAAAACGCCCCTTAGAAACGGCTGCAGCGACAAAGAACTGGAAGAAATAATTACCACAGCTATCTTAAATAAACCTGAAAAACATAAAGTTTTAGACCCTTCTTTTGAGAAATGTCACCGGGGCATGTCTGCCATAGGAGGCTAATTCTAAATGGTTTAAAAAATCTAATCAGGCTCTTAATATAACCACATCACGTTTTCTTGACATTTCTCATATTAATCTGCCAAAAAATATTAAAACCATAACCGTATCCGGCCTTCACTCAAATATTGGAAAAACACTCCTTTCACAATACCTGCTCGGCCTGCTCGAAAACACAGCAGCAATTAAAATAACCACCACTGATTTTGAGACCTTCATCACTGACAAAGAGGATGTAATCATGGTTAAAGGAAAAGACACCTGGCGTTTGAAAAATGGCGGGGCATCAAAGGTCGTATGGATAAACTCAACTGAACAAAATACCCTGGACTCTTTTAAGACAAGCCTCAGTCTGGTTGCGAATTATCAGATAATACTTATTGAAGGAAACAGTATTTTAAAATATTTAAATCCTGTTCTTTCATTTTTTATCTGTGACGCTAAAATTTTTGACTATGCGAATTTAAAACCCGGCAGGAAACTTGCTTTAAGCAAAACTGATATTATTATAAATAACTTGAGAGAGGGTCTTTATAGATTATCTGGAAAATAGAAAAATTAAAGAATTCTGCGCCAGCATAAACAGCAAAGCAGAATTTATTAATCTTGACCTTAAACCGCCACAGGAAACAACCGGCATACTCAAAATATTACTAATCAGATACAGCCTGTAAATAAATTACAGAACCTTGTCCATCATTTCTTTGATCTTATCTTTTGACTGAACCCCGACCATATTCTCAACCACTTCTCCGTTTTTAAATAGGTAAAGTGCGGGTATACCTGAGATACCATACCTTGATGCAATCTCAGGAGCAGAATCAACATTCAGCTTCATAACCTTAACTCTTCCGGAATAATCTAAGCTGAGATCCTCGATTATCGGAGTAAGCCTCTTACAGGGCACACACCATTCAGCCCAAAAATCAACCAGCACAGGAATTGAGGAATTCAAGACTTCATTGTCAAAATTTTCTTCAGTTAATAGCATTTCATCACTCATCATCATCTCCAGTTCTGTGTTTTATGTTCTATTCGTTATACCAAAAAAAAATAGATTAATCCAGTGTATGAATATCTCTGAATTTAAAAAAACTAACATATCTTAACTTTTCAAGTTGTGTTTAATATGAATATTACCTTGATTTTTAGACACAATAATAATATATTTAAAAATTAATATAAAACGTATGGAGGAATAAAACGAATGAAAAAACCTGTGATTGTAAGCGCAGTAAGAACTGCAGTTGGTAAATTTGGAGGGACTCTAAAAGATGTTTCGGCGATAACCTTAGGTTCAGCTGCAATCAAGGAAGCAGTAAATAGAGCTGGGATAAAACCTGAGCAGGTAGATGAAGTTATTTACGGCAATGTTCTGACAACCGGCCTGGGGCAGAACCCAGCTCGTCAGTCATCAATGGGAGCAGGTCTTCCTAAGGAGGTCCCTGCATTTACCATTAATAAACTATGTGCATCCGGTCTTAAGTCTGTAGCCCTGGCTGCTCAAAGCGTAAAAGCAGAAGATAACGAAATTGTTGTTTGCGGTGGACAGGAAAATATGAGTGCTGCCCCTTACGCACTTCCAACGGCACGCTGGGGAAGCAGAATGGGCAACACAAAAATGATAGACTGCATGATAAATGACGGCCTATGGGAAGGGTTCAATGATTATCACATGGGAATGACAGCCGAAAATATAGCTGAAAAATACGGTATCTCCCGTGAAGAACAGGATCGTTTTGCAGAGGACAGCCAAAAAAAAGCAGAAAAAGCTATAAAAGGCGGCATATTCAAAGACGAGATTGTACCTGTTGAAGTACCTCAAAGGAAGGGAGATCCTTTAATATTTGATACAGATGAACATCCAACCTTTGGATCTAATATTGAAAAAATGGCAAAACTTCGTCCAGCCTTTAAAAAAGACGGAACAGTAACAGCTGCCAACGCTTCCGGAATAAACGACAGTGCTGCTGCTCTTGTAGTAATGTCTGAGGATAAGGCTAACGAACTCGGCTGTGAAATAATGGGAACTATTGTTTCTTATGCATCAGGTGGTGTTGACCCGGCTTTCATGGGAATGGGTCCGGTTCCAGCTGTTAAAAACGCTCTTGATAAAGCCGGACTCAAAATTGAAGATATCGATTACTGGGAGCTGAATGAGGCTTTTGCAGCACAATCATTAGGCTGTATAAAAGAACTCCGGATTGATCCTGCAAAAATAAATCATCATGGAGGCGCTATCGCACTTGGACACCCAATCGGTGCAAGCGGAGCCAGGATTCTGGTAACCATGCTTTATGAAATGAAAAGAATTGACGCTAAACTGGGTCTTGCAACACTCTGCATCGGTGGTGGCATGGGCCATGCCCTTATTGTACAACGTTAATGTATTATTCAGTGGGGTAGTGTTTACAAACACTCCCGCTTTCTTTTTAGCTGCCTCACAGTCAATACACTTAGAAATTTTAAAACGGTGAAAACATGATTGAAATAATTTTAAACGGCGGCTTCTTCATGCTACCAATACTGCTCTGTTCAATATTATCTTTAGCCATATTCATAGAAAAATTATGGGTACTCCAGAAAAAAAGAGTAGTTCCTCACCAGTTTATTATTAGAATAGAACACCTGCTGCGTTCTGAAAAAATTGATGAAGCAATTGATCTTTCAAAAAAATCAGACTCGCCCATTTCAAGGATACTTATAAACGGAATTAAGAATTTCGGAAAAAAGAGAGAAGAAATAAAAGAAATTGTTGAAGAAGTTGGAAAAAGAGAGGCTGCATACCTTGACCGCCACGTGGAAAACCTTTCTACAATTGCCAGCGTCAGTACGCTATTGGGCCTACTTGGTACAATAGCCGGAATGATAAAAGTTTTCGGAGTAATCTCTGCTCAGAAAGTTGTAAACCCTTCAATGCTTGCCGGAGGTATTTCAGAAGCTTTATATACCACTGGCGCCGGACTTAGCGTTGCAATACCCACTCTTATTTTTTACAGATATTTATCAGGTAAATCAGACCAGCTTATACTTGAAATGGAGGAGTACTGTATGAGAATGGTCGAACTGCTAAAAGAAAGAAAAAAATAATCTAAAAATGGAATTTAAAAAAAAAGAAAAAAAGATATTCACATAGACATAACCCCTCTGGTTGACACAGTATTTATACTGCTCATATTCTTTGCACTGTCTCTAAACTTTACTAAAAACTACCGCCTTAGACATAGAACTTCCCGAAATAACATCAAAAAAACCCACTTCTCAAGAAGATAAGATTCTAATTAATATTACCAAAGATGAAATTATTTATTTAAACAACAAACCTGTCGATAACATAAATAATCTCAAAAAAATGCTCCCAAAGTTACAAAACCATAAAAAAATATGGTCTGATAATTGAAGCTGATCTAAATGTTAGACACGGAAAAATCGTTGAGATTATGGACATTTGCAAAACATCAGGTATCGATAATATAGCAATTGCTGCGCATATAAAATAATTTTAAATTCTGATATTATTTTTCTTTATTAAAAAACAAAATAAAACTTTACTTTAAACTCATGATGCCGATAAAGAATTATATAGTAATATTATTACTCGTATGTTCTCTTGTCATTAATCACTTATCAAACAATATTTGGGGAAAAAGGACTTATTCATCTGAACCAGTTAGAAGATGAACTAAACAATATCAAAAAAATCATAATAATCATCGTTTAGAGAACAAATTATTAAGAGAAGAGATTGATTTACTAAAATACAACAATCTCTACATAGAAGAAAAAGCAAGAAAAGAATTAGGCCTTATTAAAAATAAAGAAATTATCTATCATATAAAAAAGAAAAATAAGTAATAGAGAATTTAATTAAATTATTGACAAACCAGAATTATAAATAGTAAATAAGTCTAAAATAATTTACAGAAAAACCAAAGGCGATCTAAATGCTCTTCGGATCAAAAAACCTAATAGGACTAGACATTGGAACAAGCGCCATAAAGATGGTCTAAAATGGAGGAAATAAAAGGCGATTACAAGCTCAAAAATTTCGGAATTGCCAAACTGCCAAAAGAAACAATCGTAAATGGCGTTATTATTAATAGTGAACCAATAATAAACTCGATAAAAGCACTGATCTCCAGCCTTAAAATAGACAATAATAACGCAGCAATTTCGGTCTCGGGTCATCCAGTAATTATTAAAAAAATAACCATCCCAATGATGTCTGAAGAAGAACTGGAAGCTAATATAGAAGCTGAAGTTGAGCAGTATATACCTTTCGACCTTGATGAAGTTAATATAGATTTTCAAATTCTGCAAGTAAACCCAGAACAGACTGACCATATAGATGTGATGCTTGTTGCTGCAAAAAAACAAATGATTGAAGAATACTCAGATATATTAAAAACAGCTGGCATTAAACCTCTTGTAGTAGATATAGATGTTTTTGCTCTTGAAAACATGTTTAACTTAAATTATTCCCTTGAAGAAGACGCAATTGCCGCACTTATAGATATTGGAGCAAGCATTACCAACATTAATATAATTAAAAATGAAACATCCGTATTTAACAGGGACATATTCCTCGGCGGCAACCAGATCACAGAAAATATTCAAAAAGATTTATCAGTAAGTTTTGAAGAAGCTGAAGCATTAAAAACAGGCACCCAAATAGAGGGTATAAGTCCGGAAGTCATCGACGAACAGATTCAAAAAGGTGCATCACTAATTGCAAGAGAGATAAAGAGGACTCTGGACTTCTACACCGGATCAAATTATACCGAAATAAAACATATTTTCCTTAGCGGGGGCGGTTCAAAAACAAAGAATTTAAATGAAATAATTAAAGAACAAACTAATTCAGAAGTTGAATTCACTGATCCTTTCAAAACAATTAAGTATGATAAAAAAACCTTTGACACAGAATATATAAAAGAAATCTCAGTACTATCTTCAATAGGCGTAGGCCTTGCAACAAGAAAATTCGGGGACTGATGATTAAAATAAACCTACTACCATATCGCGAAGAAAAAAAGAAACAGTTCATAAAAAACCAACTGTCTATCGCCGGACTATGCGTAGCTCCTACAATCCTGATAATAATAATACTCTTGTTTTTAATCAGCACAAAAATCTCAAACACAAACACACAAATTGTTAATGTAAAGGCTGAAATTAAAAAACAAAAAGTTTCTCTTGATGAAATAAATGCTTTTAAAAAAGAAAAAGAAACCCTGAAAAACAAAATGCTGGTCATTAAAAAACTGGAAAAAGGTAAATATGGTCCAGTACATATAATAGACCACCTTGCAATCAATTTACCCGGAAGAATTTGGTTAACTAAAATTGATCAGAAAAGTATGTCAATGACCATAGACGGCAAAGCCCTTGACAACATCTCAATATCTGAGTATATGGTCAATCTCTCTAAATCCGATTATTTCAAGAGTGTGGATCTTAAGACGATTAAAACAGACAAGAAAAAAGGCCCTACGGGAATACAATTAAAGAATTTCAGCTTAACATCCACGATTACATATACACCTGGCATAGAAGAGAAAAAAGAAGACACGACAAAGAAAAAAAAGAGAAGAAGAAGAAAATAATTAAAAACCAACTGTCTATCGCCGGACTATGCGTAGCTCCTACAATCCTGATAATAATAATACTCTTGTTTTTAATCAGCACAAAAATCTCAAACACAAACACACAAATTGTTAATGTAAAGGCTGAAATTAAAAAACAAAAAGTTTCTCTTGATGAAATAAATGCTTTTAAAAAAGAAAAAGAAACCCTGAAAAACAAAATGCTGGTCATTAAAAAACTGGAAAAAGGTAAATATGGTCCAGTACATATAATAGACCACCTTGCAATCAATTTACCCGGAAGAATTTGGTTAACTAAAATTGATCAGAAAAGTATGTCAATGACCATAGACGGCAAAGCCCTTGACAACATCTCAATATCTGAGTATATGGTCAATCTCTCTAAATCCGATTATTTCAAGAGTGTGGATCTTAAGACGATTAAAACAGACAAGAAAAAAGGCCCTACGGGAATACAATTAAAGAATTTCAGCTTAACATCCACAGTTACAAATACACCCGGAATAGAAGAAAAAAAAGAAGTCTCAACAAAGAAAAAAAAGAGAAGAAGAAGAAGAAAATAATTACTAGAAAAACATGGATAATTTAAATCTAGAAAAAATATTAAAACTGCCACTAGCTCAAAAAATTATAATATTGATAGTTATTAGTATTGTACTGCTGGGATTGTTTTACTATATGTTTTACAAAAGTAAATTAGAAGAATCATCAATTTTACAAGAAGAGCTGATAAAACTCCAGGCAAAACATGCTGAACAAAAGAAGGTAATTGAAGACCTCCCAAAATGGAGAAAAGAAAACGAAGAACTCAAGGTTAAATTTAAAGAACTTTTAAAATTACTGCCGAATACAAAAGAAATTCCAAGCTTACTCACAAACATCACATACCTTGCGCAGGACTGCGGTCTTGAAATATTACTTTTCCAACCAAAAAACGAGGTAGTCAGAGGATTCTATGCTGACATACCGGTTGAGATGCAGGTGTTAGGAAATTACCACAATATCGGATATTTTTTCGACAAAGTATCCAAACTAAAAAGAATTGTAAATATTGCCGACTTAAAAATAAGTACTGAAAAGAAAAAACAATCTGGCACTGACAAACCAAATCTAAACTCAAAGTTTAAAGTAATAACTTTCAAATTTATTGAGAAAGACACATCAAGTGTTAAAAAGAAAAAGAAGAAAAGGAAGTAAACGTAAGATGCTGAAAAAATTTCCGAATCTTCAGACCACAACATTAATAATACTCTTCAGCCTGCAAAGTATAATGACAACAGGCTGCGGTTCTAGTGATCAAAAACCGGAAAACAAAACTATTGCCTTAAAAAAGATTAAAATAAATAAAAAGAAACCTACGTCAACAATCAAAAAAGAAATCAAAGAAACTATAGATAACGAAACTCTTAATGTGTACTCTTATGATGCAACTGGAAAACCGGATCCTTTTGTACCATTAATAACAGAAATACGCCCTGAAAGAAAAACAAACGATAAAGAAACCATAGCCGGCCCTTTAACTCCTTTACAAAAATATAAACTTGAGGAATTAAATCTTGTAGCAATTATAAAATCAGGAGACAAATTATCCGCCCTTTTTGAAGATATGGATGAATTTGGATATATAGTTGTTGAAAACACTTTGATCGGCAGCAATGGAGGAGTTGTTAAAAAAATTACTCCGGACAAAGTAATAATTGAAGAAGATGTATACAATTCTTCTGGAAAATCAGAAAAAAATATCAGATCTATAAAAATTCAATCTCAAGAATAGAGGGAAATATGAACTCTCAAAAGTCTACATCATATAAATATTTACTTATATTTATCACAATTATCCTCATCTTAATAGGCTGTACTGTTAAGAATGATATAAAAACCTCTCAAAAGTCCGGTGAAATAACATCAACTCAAGATGAACCGGCAAAACTATTAAAGGACATTAATCTCACAAAAACAGGTAATCAAAACACAGTTACGCTGCTTGCAAACAACACTCTAACCTATACTGTTTTTAAACTAAGCAAACCAGACAGGATACTGATTGACCTGCAGGATATAACCGCTGCACCCAGCCTCGCTGGTAAATTAATAAAAAATAAATTAATCACAAACATAACCTGGTCTGAGAAACAATATAATAATGATAAATTTTTAAGACTCGAAATTGAACTTTCGTCTGATGTCACTTACAACGCATCCAGCAAAGGAAATTTATTGGATATTGTCATATCACCCAAGGATAGTATTCTCACAAACAAATCTGCTGCTGAAGAAATTAATAAACCTAAATCAAATCCAGAAAAGATCAAAACAATAAGCCTTAAAAGTATCAACATCTCAAAAAATGATCATGACAAAATTTCTATAGAAACAAGCGCTAAGTTAACAAATTATTCAACATACACACTTAATAATCCCAATCGAATCATAATTAATCTGAATGAAACCAGAAACACGTTAAAAAATAATCTAATATTTAATAGAGGTGAAATAGTAAATAAAATAAAGGTTGGTGCAACACCAAACAACCTGAGTGTTACAGTTGAACTAAAAGGTAACACCTTCCCTCTTTATCAGGTCTCACAACAACAAGAAACATTAAACATCACATTTGAGAATAAAAGTATCAGTTCAGCCCCTGAAAACACAGAACAAAATGAGCTTAACGATAAAGATGATGACACAGAAACAAGTAATTATACTGGCGAAAAAATATCACTGGATTTCAAAGATGCTGACATAAAAAACATTTTGCGACTGATCGCCGACATAAGTGGACAAAATATGATTATCAGTGACAACGCAAAAGGCAAAATCACATTAAAACTCGAAGATATTCCATGGGACGAAGCACTGGATATAATCCTTGAAACAAACCGGCTCGGTAAAATCGTTACCAACACCGTAACAAGAATTGAAACAAACGATCAAATCAAAAGAATTAATGAAGAAAAACTGATGGCTCAAAAATCAGAAGAAAACATTGCTGAACTTATCATTAAATCCTATGAAATCAGCTATGCAAAAGCCAGTGACCTGGCAGGTTTTATAAGAAAAATGGGTGTACTTTCAGACAGAGGAAATGTTAACTCGTTTGATCTAACAAATAAATTATCAGTACAGGACATTGAAGAAAATTTACCCAGGGTTGAACAGATAATAAAAGAACAGGATATCGCCACACGTCAGGTATTAATCGAAGCTAAAATTGTCCAGTCAAACCCTACTTATTTAAAAGAATTAGGTGTGAAGTGGACAGCTGACTATACAACCACCTCTAATGGTGACATTGTATCTGGAGGGGCTGAGGTTAATCTTGGGGGAGCAAATAATGGATTAATAAATTTCGGCTATTTGTCAGACAGTCTTGATCTAGATGTAACACTAACAGCACTTGAAAACGAGGGTGAGTTAAAAATACTTTCCAGCCCTAAAGTTCTTGGGCTGGATAACATGGAAGCAAGAATTAAGCAGGGTGTGGCTCTGCCCTACCTTGAACTGAGCGAGGAAGGAGTCACCTCAACTGAATTTAAAGATATGGTACTGGAACTAAAGGTAACCCCTAAAATAACACCTGCAGGTACAATATCAATACATGTCTTTGTAACCAAGAACCAGCCTTCTGCACAAACAGGTTTTGCCGGTGAACCAGGAATTGATATTAGAGAAGTTGAAACCGATCTGCTGGTTGAAAGCGGTAGAACAATTGTAATTGGCGGGATATATGAAACTGAAGAACAAATAATAAACCAAAAAGTTCCATTTTTCGGTGATATACCTTATTTAAAAAGGTTCTTCACCTTTGAACAAACAAGAGAATCTCTTGTGGAAATGCTGGTGTTTCTAACCGTAACCATAGTAGAGCAGCCTTCAAGACTTGAAGGTTAAAATAAATATCTGTAATTAAACAGGAGGCCAAATCAAGATGAAAAAATTTCCTTTAATTATATTAATAATGACCATAGCCTGCATAACATCCTGCAAGAGTGGTGGTGGTGGCGAAAATCTCAAATGTAATATTGCGCCGACACCAACGCCAAATATTAAATTCTACCCTGCTGAAAACACGGTCCAGATAAAAGGAATAAGAAGAGCAGCTATACTGCCCTTTGCAGACTATTCCGCTCAACAGGAACCCATAGCATACCGTGAGTGGGGGGGGAATATTAAAATTATGGAGGAAATTATAGACCAGCTGACTTCCCGTGGCATCACTGTCGTGATACAGGAAGATATTAACTCCCTACTGTTAGACAACGATATAATTAAACCAATAGATAAAAAATATCTGATAAATGGTACATTAGATGAAAGCGTAAGTAATGAAAATGGGATCGAATCACCTTCATATGAACTGGATAATTATCCGCACAGCGAAGGCATGCAGGAAGAGTTAAGAAAGATAATAGGTGAATCAACGGAAGCAACTGATAACCAGGCATCCCCTGTATTACAGGGAGCAACCGTGGGCCTCACCAAAGAAAAAATAATAGAAATTGGACAGATCCTCGCTGCAGATATAATATTCAGAGGGAGAATACTCGATTATGGTTTTAAGGATGTTGAAACAAACGATCTTGCATACCGCGGCATAGGCGAGATCATAGGTCAGTTTTTTGTTAATATGTTCAGTTCTTCAAAAGAATATAACCAGGCCGATAGAAAAAATGCAAAGAGATCTGCTGTAGTACAGATTAGAATCTATGCCCAGGACACCTCAACCGGTGATATGGTATGGACTAACCGTACTGAAATTGAATACACGCCAAAAAGCAGAAAAGATTATAACTCAAAACATCCTAAAGTTATGTTTGATGCAGCCGTTAAAAAAGGAATAGACGAGCTAATGGGAAATTTTTTCAGTAACACATCTTCTCAGGCAGCAGCTTTATAATTTACAAAACAAGCAAATATTAATATAAAATAAATCGCTGGCTGTGAATTCACATCTGGCGATTTATTTATATATAACAAACTCTTATATTATCCGTAATCTTCACATAAACAAATAAAATAATAATCTTTAAGTAGTTCATCCTTAAATAATTTTAAAACAAAATTAATTTATGCAAACTGTAAAAGTTGATCTAAAAGATAGAACCTATAATATTCACATTGGAAACGGTCTGCTTAATAAAACCGGAGACCTGATTTCCGCCCTTCCTGTCCGCAAAAACATTGCAATTATAACAAACACAACGATTGCTCCGCTTTATCTTGATAAGGTAAAAACAAAACTTATAAAAGCAGATTTTAATGTTCATAAAATAATCCTGCCTGATGGAGAAGAGCACAAAAATCTTAAAACAATATCAAATATCTATAATGAACTTATAAGGATGGATTTTGATCGCAACTCATCTATTATTGCTCTTGGCGGAGGAGTTATTGGAGATATGGCTGGTTTTGCTGCAGCAACTTTTTTTAGAGGTATTCCCTATATTCAGATTCCGACGACCCTTCTTTCACAGGTTGACAGCAGTGTGGGCGGTAAAACTGGGGTAAATTTACCGGCTGGAAAAAACCTTATTGGGGCTTTTTATCAGCCACAACTTGTAATCATAGACCCTGAAGTTTTAAAAACACTTGAAATTACCGAGCTTAGAGCCGGAATTGCTGAAGTGATTAAGTACGGTGTTATTCTTGATCAAGAATTCTTTAAATATCTTGAATTAAATATTGATAAAGCTGTTAAACTTGATGATGAAACTATTACCTATATCATAAAAACATGCTGCAGCATTAAAGCCGATATCACCACACAAGATGAAAAAGAAAAAGGTATCCGGTCTTACCTTAATTTCGGGCATACCATGGGTCATGCGGTTGAAACACTGACCCACTACAATAAATTTATCCATGGTGAGGCTGTTGCAATAGGCATGGCCGCAATTTCAAAGATATCTGAATTTTGGAAATTTACTGATATAGAAAATTCTGATCGATTAATATCACTGCTGAAAAAATCAGGTCTACCCACAGAACTTCCTGCTTTTTCATTAAAAGACTATATTGATACTATGCTGAAAGATAAAAAACGTGCAGAAGCCGGTATTAATATGGTGTTAATGAAACAAATCGGTGAAGTCTTCTTAAAGGTGAAGACAGCTGATGAGCTGAGTTTAGCAATGCAGACGGTGCTGAATCTAAAGTAAATCCTCTCACATTACGATTCACTTTTTCTGCTGGCAAACTGCAGACATACCGGAACACCGTTAAACTCGAATTCATCCCGGATTGAACGTTCCAGATATTTCAAATAATGATCAGGAAAAGAACCTGGATTGTTAGTAAAGATCTTGAATATTGGAGGTGATGACTTTACCTGTGTACCATAATAGAGTCTGGTCCTGTTTCTCCTGTTTTTCGGTGATGGGTTCCTGTCATAGATCTCCATTAATTTCTTATTGAAAACTGAAGTCGGCACCCTCTTTTTATATGTCTCACCAATTTCGAGAATCAGATCAAGAATTTTTCTAACTCTCTGCCCGGTTAATGCTGACACCGGAACTACAGGAGCAAAATCCATAAAAGACAGATCATCCCTGACCTTCTTTACAAAGTCCTCATAAGATTTATTATCCTTTTCAATCAGATCCCATTTGTTTACTGCAATTATACAGGCCTTTTTTCTATCAAAAATTTGAGATGCAAGCTTCATATCCTGAGATGTTACGCCATCTTCAGCGTTCAGGAGCAATATGGTAAGATCTGAGGTATTTATTGACCTCAAAGCTGTAATAACACTATATTTTTCAAGTTTGAAGCTTATACGGCTTTTCCTGCGAATACCGGCAGTGTCAATTATACGGATTGATCTGTTATTATATTTAAAGATTGTGTCAACAGAGTCTCTGGTAGTTCCAGCGATATCACTGACGATGAACCTTTCCTTTCCAAGAATCTTATTAATGATTGATGATTTGCCGACATTCGGTCTACCCACAATTGCCACGACTGTCTCATTTACATCTTTATCAGTGTCTTCATTTTCCTGAAAATCTGCTGTTATATCATCAAAAAGATCATTTATTCCGATATTATTTCTTTGGCTGAAACTGCATATATTCTGTCAACACCCAGACTGTAAAATTCAAAAGCACTATCCCTTTCCTTTTCTTTCTCCAGCTTATTGACCGCATAATAAACTTTTTTATTTGACCTTTGAATAATCCTGTGGATCTCTTCATCAGAATGATGAAGACCTGTCTGACCATCCATTAAAAAAACAATAGCATCTGCCTCTTCAGCCGCTATCTGAGCATGTTCTTTGACAACAGTAGAAAGTTTATCATCATCAAATGGGTCAAAACCACCGGTATCAATCAGAATAAAAGGTTTATTGTCATATGTTACATCCAAATAATTCCTGTCTCTGGTAACGCCTGGAAGGTCATCGACTATCGCTATATTTTTTTTTGCCAGCTGATTAAAAAGTGTCGACTTTCCCACATTAGGTCTGCCTATTATCGCAACTACGGGTATCATTTAAATTCCTTTAACAAACTGTTAAGTGTTTTCATGGCAGCTTCCTGCTCTGCAGATTTCTTATTTTTACCAATTCCTTTTTCATACTTAATGTTATTAATAATCACAACTGATTCAAACTGTGTAATATGATCAGGCCCTTCTTCACTTTCAATAGTATATTTCGGGAGAGTATTAAAAGTTTTTTGGCAATACTCCTGGAGCCGGCTCTTATAATCATTCATATAACCGCCCTCTTGTTCAGCAATATTAAGAACCTCTTCAAAATGAGCACTGATCATATTGAAGATACTGTTATAACCTCCATCGAAATAAACTGCAGCAATTATTGACTCGTAAACATTTGCCAAAATAGAATCTTTATCACGACCGTTATTTTCCTGCTCACCTTTACCCAGTATAATAAATCTATTTATTCCAAGTTTTTTTAGAATACCTGCAAGAGCCTCTTTATTTACAACAGCGGCCCTCATTTTTGAGAGGTCTCCCTCAGAGAAGACTTCATATCTTTTCATAATAATATGACTTATGACTGCCCCAAGTACAGCATCACCCATAAATTCCAAACGTTCATTACCATAAATATTTTTTAATGCCATTTCATTAGCATATGATTTATGTGTCAGAGCAAGCTCAAGTATGCCGGGATCTTTAAAATCATACTCAATAATTTTATTTATTTCATTAATAACTTCTCTGTTCAGCATCTTACAATTACCTTTTGATGTAACAATTTTTGGTTAATAATTATACTATAATTTTAAATTATCTGCTAATCACATATTCAATTTTTGAAATAAATAAAATTTTATTATATAATTAAGAAATACATTGACAATAACAAATATCAGGCTTTATATATAAATATACATACAATTTTTAAAGGAGCTATAAATATGGACATCTCAGAACTACTCATCTTTGGCCAGGAACAAGGAGCTTCTGACGTTCACATTAGTGCAGAAGAACCGCCAATGATACGCCTGCATGGAGAATTACGAAAACTAGAAATGGACAAAATTTCAAAAGATGATATGCACAAAATGATCTATGAACTTTTAAATGACCGACAGAGAAAAACCCTGGAAGAAACCAAGGAACTTGATTTTTCAATGGCAATGGGTAAATACGGCCGTTTCAGAGTTAACTGTTTTTATCAGCAGCGAGGTGAAGCTGCCGTTTTCAGAACAATTCCAACAGAAATACTATCTTTCGAACAGCTGGGTCTGCCAAATATCTGCCGGAAAATATGTGATTATAAAAATGGACTTGTTCTTGTAACAGGACCAACCGGTAGCGGTAAGTCAACCACTCTTGCGGCAATGATAGACTACATAAATAAAAGCAGAAAAGAACATATCATAACAATTGAAGATCCTGTTGAATTTATTCACCAGTCCAAAAATTGCCTTATAAATCAAAGAGAACTTGGTGCAGACACCCATAGCTTTGCCAATGCGCTTCGTGGCTCACTCCGAGAAGATCCTGATATCATACTAGTGGGTGAGATGAGAGATCTGGAGACTATTCAGCTTGCAATAACCGCCGCAGAGACTGGCCATCTGGTCTTTGCGACACTTCATACCAACAGTGCCCCAAAAACTATTGACCGAATAATAGACGTGTTCCCTGCCGGTCAGCAGGCCCAGATAAGGGCCCAATTTTCAGAAACAATACAGGCGGTAGTCTCACAGACCCTGCTTAAAACCAGAGATGAAAAAGGAAGAGTTGCGGCACTTGAAATCATGATCGGCACACCCGCTATTAGAAACCTCATACGCGAGGGAAAGATTACCCAAATACCCTCATCAATTCAGACAGGCCAGAAATTCGGTATGCAGACAATGGATGCTGCAATTAAGAGTCTGGTTGCCAAAAGAATTGTCGACCCGGAAGTCGCTGAAGGTTATTTAAAAGAAGCAGGCTCTTAAATAATTCAAAGGAGATTACAATGACCGTTAAAGAATTACTTGGACTCATGGCACAGTCAAACTCCTCTGATCTTTATCTCACTGTCGACAGTCCTCCAATGTTCAAAACCGAAGGAATAATTAAACCCTATGGCAATTCAAGCCTTAATGCTCATCAAGTTGAAGAGATTGCCAACTCACTGATGAACGAACGCCAGAAAGCAATTTTTGCTGAAACTTTTGAGATGAACCTTGCGCTATACTATCCTGACATTGGACGTTTCAGAGTGAATATTTACAGGCAAAAAAACTATGTGGGGCTTGTTTTCAGGATGATCAAGATGGAGATCGAAACATTAGAAGATCTGGGCATGCCTGAAATTTTAAAAGATATCAGTATGACAAAACGCGGTCTCGTGTTACTGGTGGGCGGTACCGGAACCGGTAAATCAACAACCATGGCAGCAATGGTTGATGAAAGAAATAGAACAACTACCGGCCACATTATAACAGTAGAAGACCCGGTTGAATTTATACACCACCACAAAAAATGTATTATATCACAGCGTGAAATTGGGATGGATACTCTTAATTACAGCAATGCACTTAAAAACACAATGAGGCAGGCCCCTGATATTATACAAATTGGTGAAATTCGTGATGCTGAAACAATGGAAGCAGCAATTGCATTTGCTGAAACCGGTCATCTGTGTATTTCAACGCTCCATGCGAATAACGCGAACCAGGCCATAGAAAGAATCATGAACTTTTTCCCTCATGAAAAACATAACCAGATGTATTTTCAGCTCAGCCTGAACATGAGAGCCTTCATCTCACAAAGACTGATTCCAACTGTTGATAATAAACGTGTCGCAGCAATTGAAGTCCTTCTTGACACACCCCGGGTTAAAGACCTGATTATGAAAAAAAGCATTGATGTATTAAAAGAAGCAATGGCCGCTGGCAATGAGGAAGGTATGCAGACTTTTGATCAGGGAATTTTTAAATTATATAAAGAAGGAACAATCACCTATGAAAATGCAATGGCATATTCAGACAGTGCTAACGATCTGAGGCTAAAAATTAAAATTGACGAAGTTGGCGGAACCCCGGATGAAAATGAACCTGAGACTGAAGATACAGATGAAAATTCTTTTAGGCTGAAAGCTGATGAAAGACAAGAATTCTAATTATTTTTAATTTTCAGAAAAACACCCTGTTCAGGGTGTTTTTTTTATTATTGATAATCATTATAACTACAACACATACATTAGGATATGAAATGCTGAGCAAGACAATCTATATAAATGAAATAAAAGAGAACACTAAAATAGATGATATATTTCTAGTACAAAACAAGAATATTGCGGCTACCAAAAACGGCAAACCCTATATCGCGCTTTACCTCTCAGACAAAACAGGAACTGTCAAATCAAGGGTTTGGGACAATGCGGAAAAACTGTCCAAACAGTTTGATGCAGGAGATATCGTTACGGTAAAAGCATATTCTGTTATCTATCAGGGCGAGATCCAGCTTAATATTAATAATATTCTAAGAATTGCAGATGACGATACGGATCTCACCTTTTTCCTGCCCTCTTCTGAGAATGATCCTGAAGAGTCAATTAAAGAGCTCTTCATAATTATTGACAGCATAAAGAACCCTCATCTAAAAAAACTTTTACACACAATTTTTAATGATGAAACCATATTATCAAGCTTTAAAAAAGCACCGGCTGCGAAAACAATACATCATGATTATCTAGGCGGTCTGCTGGATCATACCCTAAGTGTCACCCGCCTTGCGTTAGATATTTCAAAACATTATAATCATATTGATCCGGACCTTTTAATCACCGGCGCCATCTTACATGATATCGGTAAAACACAAGAGCTCTCATATGAAAGAAATTTTGACTATACTGATGTTGGACGTCTGGTCGGTCATATATCCATCGGGGTTGAGATGATAAATGATAAGATTGCACAATTGCCTGATTTTCCAACAGACCTTGCGATTATCCTTAAACATTTAATACTCAGCCATCACGGTAAATTTGAATTTGGCTCCCCCAAAAGACCCAAAACACTTGAAGCCATGATGCTGCATTATCTTGATGATATTGATTCGAAGATATGTGCGGTTACAGACTATATTGAAAAAGAGTCCACCCCGGACTCTAAATGGACAGCTTACAACAGACTGATGGAAAGATTTTTCTATACAGAGACTTATAATAAAAATAACTCCTCAGAAGATTAACTTTACTACAGTTTAATCATCATTGCTTCTTCATCACAGTCAGGAAACTTTACACAGTTCATACAGTCCGCCCACACCTTATGAGGAAGAACCTTCTTGTCCACATTTTCAAAACCAAGCTTTTTGAAAAAATCAGGGACATAGGTGAGTACAAACAGTTTATTTAACCCAAAATCCTCAGCCTCTCTCATACAGGCTTTTACCAGCTCAAGCCCCCTGTCCTGCCCTTTATATTCATCCTTCACTGCAAGAGATCGTATCTCGCCGAGATCACCCCAGCAGACGTGTAAACCGCAGATTCCCTCCAGGATATTATTTTCATCAACTGACACATAAAAATCCCTGATCTGATCATATAAATCACTTAATGATCTGCCTAATAACACACCTGTTTCAGAGTAATTTAAAAGCAGTGAATGGATTGCTTTAATATCTGATACTTTCGCTTTTCTAATCATAATTTATTCCTGTAGATTCAAACATTTTGTGCGGTTTTAAGCATTTCAACTGCATGGGCAATAGTCTTATCCGTAATATTTTTCCCGCCAAGCATTCTTGATATTTCATCAATACGGCTCTGTTCGCCCAAGAGTTCAACTTTTGTAACGGTTCGGTTATCCGCTAAACTTTTAGTAACATTAAAATGGTGGTCTCCAAAACAGGCAATCTGAGGTAAATGCGTAATACACAGTACCTGATGAGACATGGATATTTCATTTAATTTTGTTCCGACTGAATCAGCCACAGAACCGCCAATTCCGGTATCAACCTCATCAAATAGCAGCGTTGGAATCAGATACTTTTCAGCCATAATTTTTTTAATTGCAAGTACGATTCTTGAAAGCTCTCCACCGGATGCGATTTTTGAAAGCGGTTTTTTTTCTTCTCCCCTGTTTGGTGAAATGAAAAAATTCAACCTCGTCTTTACCCGATATGTCCAGTCCAATAACATAAGACTTGGGATCTTCAGTATCACTTCTTGTCTGGCTCTTTATTTCAACATAAAAATCAGTCTTCTCCATGCCAATGGATTTGAGTTCTTTTTCAACTCTTTTTCTTAAAATAGCCGATGCCTTTTTACGTTTTTCAGACAGCTTGTCAGCAATAGCCCATAGCTTGTTTGAATTTATTTTAAGTTTATCTTTTAATTTATTGATGTCATCAGAAAATGATTCAATTTTATTCAAATCAGCCTCCATCATTTTCTGATAATCAATAAGCTCAAAAATGGTCTTATTATATTTTTTCTTCAACCTGTATATGACATCAAGTCTTGACTCAACCTGCTCAAGTCTTTCAGGATCAATATTAATTTTGTCTGCATAAGCCCTTAATGACAAAGCGTTATCTTCAAGTTCAAGGATAATTGACTCAAGACTTTTTCGCTGTTCCTCAAGGGCCTCATCTATTGCCGAAGCCTCTTCAATACTTTTATATGCGCTTTTTAAGGCAGAAATATATGAAACATCATTCTCATACATTTCAACATAAACACCATAGGTTTTATCATGCAGGTCCTTTGCATTAATCAGAATGTTTTTTTCTTTTAACAAACCATCCTCTTCCTCAGGCACAAGAGAAGCTTTATTCAGTTCATCATTTTGAAAAACATACAAATCTTTTTTACTTTTAAGTTCATCTTCTTTTTTAACAAGTGTATTTAATTCATCAAGAGTATCCAGGAACTCATCATAACATTCTCTATACTGCTCACGTATCTCATCATGAGCACCAAAGATATCTACAATATTTATATGCCCTTCAGTCTGAAGCAGTAACTGCTGTGAGTACTGTCCTGAAATATCAATTAATGCGCCGCCAATTTGAGAAAGCATCTGAATATTTCCAAGCTGATCAGTTGATATAGATCCTGTTCTTTCCGCTTCTTGAAATTATCCGCCTGATAATTAACTGATCATCTTCTGCAGTAATACCCAGTGTGTTTAAAAGTCTTTTAACTTCAGAAGAATCATTGATATCAAAAACAGCTTCAACCACAGCAGCATCTTTTTCAGAGCGGATCAATTCTGAATATGCCCTTCCCCCTAGAAGCAGACTTACCGCTCCAACAATAATTGACTTACCAGCGCCTGTCTCACCGGAAAGAATATTCAGGCCTTTTTTGAATGCCAGGTTCAGTGAATCTATAATTGCGAAATCTTTAATAACAAGTTCAAGAAGCATAATAATCTTAAAGACTATCTTTCCCCCCATTTAAGTTTCTCTTTTAAAACCTCAAAATAATTTCTAAAAGGGGATTTTATTAAGGTAATATTCTTTAGATTTACAAACCTTTACCTGATCTCCAATCTTCATAACCACACCCACCTGACCATCCATCGTCAGGTACACATCATCATCCCCGGACCTTAAGGTGACCATAATTTCTTTTTCATCGTCGAGTATAATTGGACGGTTTGTCAGTGTGTGCGGACAAATCGGAATAATTGCAATCACCTTTAAAGACGGATAAATAATAGGACCGCCGGCAGACAGGGAATATCCGGTAGAACCGGTAGGCGTTGATATGATCAAACCATCAACCCTATATGAATTTAAGAACATCTCATTCACATAGGTGTCAAGATCAATCATTCTTGCAAGAGCACCTTTATTTACAACGACATCATTTAATGCAATAAACTTCTCAACCTCGCCATCCCAGCCCTTTTTAACTGAACATCAAACATCATTCTTTTTTCAATATCATAATCAGAATCAAGAACTTTAGCCAGCACATCCTCTATCTCTTCAACCCTGATCTCGGTTAAAAAACCCAAACCTCCAAGATTTACAGCAAGGATTGGAATATCTGTTACATTATCAAGCCTGGATACACTTAAAAGTGTCCCGTCTCCGCCGAAAACAATAATCAGATCAGATTCCTGTGGAATATTTTCTTTTTCAGTTATGGTTATTTTCCCCGGAATCCGTGCGAATTCTTTCTCAATCAGCAAATTTATGTCTCTGCTTTGTAAAAAAGCAATGACCCGGTTGATAATTTCCTTAACATCAGGATGGCTTTTCTTTGCAAATATGCCGATATTTTTTATCATTATCAATTCCTAACAGTATTTTAAGAATAGAAGTAAAGGTAGACGTTCAATTTAAAGTATTAATGACAGCGTGAAACAGAGTTTTTTTAATTAATGTTACATCAAATATCATGAATATTAAATCGTGTCCATGTTTAAGAAACCTTAAAATATTTTAGATCAGCCAATTTAAATATGCAAACTATTATAATATTTATTAAAAATAATACACATTTAACCTAATTAGTATCTCTAAATATCGTTTAGACACATAAATTAGATATGGGATATATGCGCAGGAATATTAAGCAACATAATGATATTACTTGACAAATAATTTTAAAAATATTATAAATATTATTTAACTTTATATGGGAGAAAGAATTGAAAACCTTTAGCGCAAAAAAAGAAGAAGTCGTACACGATTGGTTCCAGGTAGACGCAGAAACACAGACACTCGGCCATCTCGCTACCAAAATCGCACATGTCCTGAGGGGAAAACATAAACCAATATATACCCCCCATGTAGATACTGGAGATTTTATAGTCGTCACAAACGCGGATAAAATTAAACTTACCGGAAATAAGGTGCAGGATAAACAATACTACAGACACTCAGGTTATCCGGGCGGTATAAAATCAATGAATGCAGAAGAAATGCTTGAAAAAAAACCGGAAATGGTAATCATGAAAGCAGTTAGAGGTATGCTTCCCAAAAACCGGCTTGGCAGGCAAATGATTAAAAAACTTAAGATATACGCTGGAAAAGATCATCCACATTTGGCTCAGCAGCCTAAACCCTTAATCTGAAAGGCACACATATAACCATGGCAGAGCAAGCATTTATAGCAACAGGTAAAAGAAAAACATCCATTGCCAGAGTGCGTATGGTACCGGGTAAAGGCAATATACTAATAAATAAAAAATCACTTGATGATTTTTTCGGCGGACTGGAGCAGAAAAAAACCCGTAGTAAAACAGCCTCTAGTTCTGATAGATTTCAATAATACATATGATATCCACGTAAATGTACAGGGCGGCGGAACAACCGGTCAGGCTGAAGCAATCAGACATGGTATATCAAAAACACTCCTTCTGATGAATCCTGACTTAAGAGAGACCCTAAAAAAAGGATCACTTCTTACCAGAGACTCAAGAAAAGTCGAACGGCAAAAATATGGTCAAAAGGGTGCAAGAGCACGCTTCCAGTTCTCAAAGAGATAAATTCCAAAGGGAAGGACAAATGTCCTTCCCTTTTTTTTTGTCTAATTCGAAAATAGATTTAAAGGAGAACAACAATGGAATGTTATATTAACAAAAACACCAAAAACTGCACCTGTACATATAACTGTGAAAAAAAAGGGAAATGCTGCGAGTGTGTGGCATATCACAAATCAAGAAATGAAGTTCCCGGCTGTCTCTTCAGCACAGCAGCAGAAGCAAAATATGACCGCTCAATTGAACATTTCATCAGTTCATCTTCCAAATAAAACCAAGATCTTGAAGAGTGTTTCACTTTAAGCGCATCGATTCTCCGGCGACTGGTAGCTATAATTACTTCGCAATTTAAAACTAGTACGGTGCCTCCGAATTTCCGATATGCGTCTATTCACCTACATCCCCTTCTTCTGTATTTTTGTTGTCATTCTTTATTTTGTTACGTATAGTTAGAAGTAATGTTGATTATGGCAATTCTCGAAGACCTAAACAAAGGAGATCGACCTGATGAAGAATCTAACAATTATTGTTGTTAAAAACAATATCGAGATGCTTAGATTAATTTCTTACAAAAGGCTGTTGATCTTAATCTTTTTGGTTTTACTGTTGATGCCCAGAGCATCAAGAGCTGATATTATGCAGGAGTTTGTAGTTGCAGCTTACAATGGAGATTTGTTACGAGTTAACGAAATTTTGGCTAAAGGTGTTAATGTTAATAAGAGGCTCAATAATGACTACACAGTATTAATATTAGCATCTCAAAAGGGTCATGCTGAGGTAGTAAAGGCCCTTTTAGCCAAAGGAGCTGATGTTAATGAGAAAGCCAGCAAGAATGGTATGTCAGTGTTAATAGAGGCATCTCAAAATGGCTATACTGAGATAGTAAAAACTCTTTTAGCCAAAGAAGCTGACGTTAATGCAAAAGCCAATGATGGAGTGACAGCATTAATACTGGCATCTAAAAATGGCCATACTGAGATAGTAAATACCCTTTTAGCCAAAGGAGCTGATGTTAATGCGAAAAAAGATAATAGAATGACAGCAGTTATGTGGGCATCCATAAAGGGCTATACTGAGATAGTAAATGCCCTTTTAGACAAAGGAGCTGATGTTAATGCGAAAGCCGCGGATGGTTCGACAGCATTAATACTGGCATCTAAAAATGGCCATACTGAGACAGTAAAGGCCCTTTTAGCCAATGACGCTGATGTTAATGCGAAGGAAGACAGAGGCTACACAGCATTAGTATTTGCAGCTAATACAGAAATAGAAAATTTATTAATAGAAAAAGGCGCAAACACAACAACTTCAATAAAACAAAATATACTGATGCGCGACCTTGATATGGTCAAGTAAAATACAGACTCCGTCACACAGCAAAAGGGATTAAACTTGAAGACTATATATATTGTTATCGGTTTCAGAAGACTGCCTCAACAAAATTACGCTTGGAGTTTTTACTCTGATTTATACAAAATACTCCACATAACCACAAGTAATCTTTACAAAACCCAAAGCAACAGATACGTACCAGAAGCTTGAGTGACATTCTGCAAAAATTTATTCACATTGTTCTGGTAATCTGAATTATTTTTGTGTTACTTTTCTTAAAGTTCTTATCGCTTATATAAACTTTTAAAGCGTGTTGAAAAGATAAGAGTATTAGAAGTAATGTTGATTCTAGCAATTATGGACTCTCTGCCTACAAATATAGTACGCGATATAATCTATAAGTTAGACAACTGAGAAAACAGCAAAGGGGGAAATTAACCATGAACTGTTGGGAATCAAAAAAGTGTGGTCGAGAAGCAAAAGGTTCAAAGGTAGCTGAACTTGGAGTTTGTCCTGCCTATACCAAGGATGCAGGGCAAGCCTGCTGGATGGTAGC
>PVMK01125674.1_pt1 | contig 34019 bp, 28 predicted proteins | sample 1853481 | NCBI WGS metagenome assembly PVMK01 (sample SAMN08533507, study PRJNA380276) | Marine sediment metagenome, whole genome shotgun sequencing project.
CAGATCGAGGGGGGTGCGGCGGAGGGTTCCATCTGCAGCTGGAGCCAGAATGCTTGCCCCAGCGTCCGCAGACGCGACGAACCAGACGTAGCTTCCATTTTCTTCGACATCGAGCAGCGTGGCAGCGACTGCGGGTGCGGTCTGCTCGAACTCGTCGGGGATCATCTCACGCGTCGCATCGTGAAATTGCACGGCGTCCCCGCGCGGCTTACCGGCTACGCGCGACGCGGCAGCGACGGCGGGCTCGGTTCGCGTGTAGACACAGGCCTCGAGCAACTCGGCAGCCATGCTCTGCTCGCCGAACAGGCTCTTGAGGCGCTTGACCTCCCTCGATCGGGTTTCGAACTCCTGGGTGTCTCCGGTTTCGCGCGCATAGCCCGCCAACCGGTGATGGGCGGCAGCGTGTAGCGGATCCAACTTGGCTGTGGCGCGAAACTGCTCGGCAGCCTCCTCGCGGCGTCCCGCTGCCTGATAGGCGTTTGCCAGTTGAAAGCGCAGCGCGGCCGTCTGGGGGTCGAGCCGCACCGCCTCTTCGAAGTTCGGGATCGCCTGCTCGAATTCTGCGAGTCGGGCGTGTCGCAATCCGCTCAGGTAGTGGGTCGCGATCGAGTCGGGTTCGAGCGCTCGCACTCTCTCGAGGGTCTCGGCGAAGGACGCGAGGTCGAGCGCCATGAAATGGCTGCGCGCCAGATTTCTCAGTGCTGGCGCCGAGTTCGGCGCGTGGGTCACGGCCTGTTCGAAGGCCTGGACCGCCATGGTCGGGTCCTGGTTCTCGAGGTAGGCCTTGCCGCGATTCATCGCGCCGATGAACTCGGGCGGGTTCTCGACCGAGGTTTCCGGGCCGCACTGCAGAAGACACAGAAAAGCAGCAAGTGGGGCAATTCGCCACGCCTTGGCTGCCGTGAATCCGAGCATGCGTTTGCGTCCTAACGGTGGCTCGCAGGTGAAGGCGATTCAGCCTGTTTCTCGTTATGTTGCATAACGAGAAACAGCGAACAACGCTACGCCTTGCGAACCCGCCTGCCGATGGCTTCGGGAGGATAAACCGCGGGCCCTCCTGCCAAAAGACTTCAGGAGAAGAGATGACCGCTCAATCTCAGCCATCCAGCGCTCAAAGCAGCCGCGCCCTTGAGTGGGGCTCCCAACTTTCGATCTTTGTCGGAGGGCTGCTGTTATTCGAAACCATCACCGGCCTGTGGATCTGGCTGCTGCCCTTCAGCGTTTCCTCCCAGGTCTCGGTACTGGTCCACACCGCGGCTGGAATCCTGTTTCTGGTGCCGTATCTGGTCTATCAGGGGCGCCACTGGTGGATTTACCGCGGGCGCCCGCTCTCCCACTATCTGATCACCGGTTACATCGCATTCGCGATGGTCGCGCTCAACGCGGTGTCCGGCGTGGTGCTCACGTGTCAGGCGCTTTTCGGCACGATGATCTCTTACACCTGGGACACCATTCACATCGTCACCACGCTCGCGATCATCGCCTTTGTGATTCCCCATGTGGCTCTGCTGATCTTTCGCGATCGGAAGGGCCGGACCGAGCACGCGCAGGGGGTGATGGCCGCAGCGAAGCGCTGGGTTCGGGGCGCGCTGGTCTGGTCGATTGCTGGGCTCGCAGTCGTGGCCGTACTGTCTGCGCTGCACGAACCCGTTCAATGGGCGAACGAATTTCCCGAGGATTACCACTACGACGAGGGCCACAGCCCCTTCAGCCCCAGCCTGGCCAGGACGACTTCAGGTGGTGCCTTCGACGATCGTTCGCTGACCGGCAGCAAGAACTGCGGAACCTCCGGCTGCCACGCCGAGATCTATCGCGAGTGGTCGATCAGTGCGCACCGATGGTCCTCGATGGATCCCGCGTTCCAGGCCATCCAGGAGGTCATGGCCAAACAGAACGGACCCGAGAGCACGCGCTACTGCGGGGGGTGTCACGATCCCGCATCGCTGTTCGCGGGAACCAAGAACATCTTTGCGGAAGATCTCTCCAGCGTCCGCGGCTATGACGAGGGCGTCTCGTGTCTCGTCTGCCACTCCATTCGCGAGACCGACCTGAAGGGAAATGCGAACTACACCATCGATCAACCGGCTCGCTACATGTACGAACTCGAGGAGAGCGCTCTGGCAAAGGGTGTCTCCGACTTCTTGATCCGCGCCTACCCGCGGAAGCATCAGGAGGTCTTCTCGAAGCGCCTGTTCAAGACGCCCGAATACTGTGCAGCCTGTCACAAGCAGTTCATCGACGAAGAGGTGAACAAGGTCGGGTGGGTGCAGCTCCAGAACCAGTACGACAACTGGCGAAAGAGCAAGTGGAACCCGGAGGGTGAGCCCGACAAGGTGGTCGAGTGTCGAGAATGTCACATGCCGCTGCAGGCCTCCAACGATCCGGCCTCCGGTGACGACATGGATAGCTATCGCACGAAGGACGACGGCCAGCACCGCGATCACCGTTTCATCGCCTCCAACTCGTTCGTTCCGATGGTGCTCGAGCTCGAAGGCTGGGAGGAGCAACACGATCTCACGGTGGCCTGGCTGCAGGGCAAACGCGAGATCCCCGAGATCGCATACAAATGGGCCAGCGGTCCGGCGGTCAATATCGAAATTCAATCGCCCGATTCGATCCGGCCCGGTGAGGAGATCGACATTCGTGTCGTCATCTCCTCCAACAAGGTCGGCCACGACTTTCCCACGGGACCGTTGGACATCATCCAGTCGTGGATCAACCTGGAGGTGACCGACGATCAGGGAAACGTCGTGATGTCGAGCGGAAGCGTGGATTCGGAGCACTTCATCGAGCCCGGCGCCTTCATGTTCAAGGCCGAGCCCGTGGATCGCTACGGAAACCTGATTGACCGGCACAACCTCTGGGAGATGGTGGGCGTGCGGTACCGGCGCGCGATCTTTCCGGGGTTCAGCGATGTTGCGCGCTACACAGTCATCTGCCCGTCTTCGTCGGGCTCTCCCGCTGGAGAGGAGCGCGGCAGCGAGGATCCGCATAAGGACTTCACGGTAAGCACACCCGGCGAGTCGGGGGCGCTTCACGTGAAGGCGTCGCTCGACTATCGCAAAGTCGATCAATTTCTCCTGAACTTCATGTTTGGTGACGACAGCGGACTCACTGCTCCCGTGATCCAGATGTCTGTAGACGAGAAGACGATTCGGATCGAGGAAGGCTAGTTGTCCAAGCGCGGCAGCTTGATCCGAAAGACCCTGCTTCTGTGCTCGCTGCCCGTTCTGCTGATTGCGTTGTTCATCATAGTCAGGCAGTGGAGGGGCGACGATCGGTACGTGGCGGGCCAGGAGCGGGAGGGGATCACCCGAAGCCTGGACCGAAGCCTCGAACGGCCATCAACCAGCCTGCGCTTCACGGAGGTGTCCGAGCAGGCGGGCATCCGCTTCGAGCACTTCCCATTCCAACGCACGAGCCAAATCCCCGAGGACATGGGGTCCGGCGGAGCTTGGGGCGATTACGACGGAGATGGATGGCCCGATCTGTTTCTGGTCAACTTCGCCGCGCCACTGGGAGTGTCCGACGCGGATATGGCCGCGTCGTCTGCGACGGATCGCCTCTATCGCAATCGGGGCGACGGGACTTTCGAGGATGTCACCGAGGCGGCAGGTGTCGGCGCCGCGCACCGGGGAATGGGTGCGAGCTTTGGCGACTACGACGCCGATGGCGATGAGGACCTCTTCGTTACATCGTGGGGGCGCAATATCCTCTGGGAGAATCAGGGAGACGGGACGTTCCGCGATGTCACCACACGCGCGGGCCTGGGTGCCGAGGCGTTCTGGGCCGGTGCCTCCTGGGCGGACTTCGATCTCGACGGCGACCTCGATCTCTACGTGTGCGCCTACGTGAGCTACATCCCCGAGCCGCCCGGCAGCGATTCCGCGCGGATGGGCGATGCGGAGAATCCCTTCACCATCAATCCATCTTCGCATCCGCCCCAGCGGAATCACCTCTACGTCAATCGCGGCGATGGCAGCTTCGACGAGCGCGCCGAATACGCCGGCGTTCAGGCCGAAATCGGTCGCAGCCTGTCCGCCGCATGGGCGGACTTCGATGGCGATGGCCTGTTGGATCTGTACGTGGCGAACGACGTGTCGGACAACGGGATGTACTGGAACCGCGGCGACGGAACCTTCCAGGATGTCAGCTACGAATCGCTCGTGGCCGACTACCGCAGCTCGATGGGAATCGGGGTGGGCGACTGGAATGGGGATCTCGAACTCGATCTGTTCCTCACGCACTGGGTCGCGCAAGAAAATGCCCTGTTTTCGAATCTGACCGCTGCGAGTCGGGCCGAGGGTTCGGAGGGCAGGCTTCGGTTCAGAGACGACGCCGACCGCTTTGGCCTCGGTCAAATCGCACTCGATCTGGTCGGATGGGGAACCGCGTTCGTCGATTTCGACAACGACGGCTGGTTGGATCTGTTCGTCGCCAACGGCAGCACGCTGCAAAAGCGAGGCAATCCGACCGAGATGGTGCCCATGAACCCACACCTGTACTGGAACAGGGGGCCTGACGAGGGGTTCTTCGAGGTGGGGGAGGAAGCGGGTTTCCGCGCCGAGGTGCCGGGCGTCGGGCGGGGCGCCGCGTTCGCCGACTACGATGCAGACGGGGACGCCGATTTGTTCATCATCCGTCACGGGGGGAGGGCGCGACTGTTGCGCAACGACTCGCCCACCGGAAACTGGGTTGGATTCAGGCTCCGGGCCCACTCCGGCCACCCGTCGGGCATCGGCGCGCGCATCGTGGTTCGCGCGGGGGATCGCGCCTACCTGCGGGAGGCCGGTGCGGGCCCTTCGTATCTCTCGCAACATTTCTCCGACGTGTTGTTCGGGCTCGGTGAGGCGGCGAAGCTGGATCGCGTCGAGATCACCTGGCCAGGTGGGCACCGGGAGGAGTGGAGCGATCTGGAGTTGAATCGCCTGTGGCGGCTGGAGGAAGGGAGTGCACCACGGCCCATCGACAGATCCGCAGCGACGCGTGTTGCGAGCGAGCCGGCCGCACCACGACACTCTGCCATTTCGAAACGCGCGTTGGTTTCGGACGTGGCCTCGGACCTCACGCGTGAGGAGAAGCAGCGCTTCTGGAAGCTCAATCGGCGCGCCCAGGGCCTCTTCGTCGACGGGAGCTGGGAAGAGACAATCGCCGTCTACACCGAGATGGCGGCCATCGATCCCCTGCACGAGGACACGCACTACTACCGTGGCAACAGCCTGCTCGAGCTCGAGCGGTACGCCGAAGCCGGCGCGAGTTGGGAGGAGCTGATTCGCCTCAACGCCGGGAGTTCTCGTGCGTGGGTCCAGCTCGGCATCCTGCATACGCTCCCCGCTGCGGGCGAATTCTTCGATCTGGATGCCGCGTCGAATGCGTTCGAAACCGCGCACCGCATCAATCGGGAAGAAAGTCGCCCGCCGATGCTCTGGGGGGAGGTGGAAGTCGCGCAGGGCAAGCTCGACGCCGCCCAGAAGAATCTCGAAATCGCCTATCGAATGAATCCGAGGTCGACGAGCGCCCTCTATCTGGGCGGGTACATCGCCTGGAAGCGCGGAGACGCGGACGACGCGCAGGATCTGCTCGAGCGGGCAAGTGCGTCATTCGAAAAGGAGGTGGCGGTTCGCGGAGTTCTCGGCGAGGGAGATACGCGTTCTGAGGAGATGAACGTCGCGCGCCGCAAGGCGGCGCGGCGCAGGTTGTTTGGAGGCTGTATCGAGGGGCTTCGCAGCGCTCCGGAGCCGCTGAATCCAGAACAGGTCTTTCCCTGTGTCGACGAAACGCGAGCCCGGTTGCCCAAACCAGATGGGCCGCATGCCCATCTGGCGCCGTCGCGCCGCTCGTCGCGGCCGCTTCTGGCTCACATCCGTTCGATCGCGTAGATTTCTCGGTCTAGAGGAAGAAATTTTCCACTCAGAGCGGGAGGTCCGTCATGGTCGAACCCCAGGTCATCCGTGAGGTTTTCGATCTCACCGATCCCGATCGCAACGCCATTTTCGGCATGTCACTCGAAGAAGCCCGCGAGCGCGTGGCCGATGGGGACGTTCAGCGAATTCGCGAAATCGACGGCCACTTCGCGTTGGTCGCGCGGCGCGGGCAGTCTGTCCGGCTGGCGCGCTCGCTTCAGCTGCCGATGCGATATTTCATCGTCAAGCAGAGCGAAGGCCCCGCATTGTTGGTCGCGCACCGGATCGACACGATCAAGGCGTGGCTCGACGAGCACGGCTTTGGCGATCAATTCCATCCCAGCTACACGCGCATGGTTCCCGCACATCATCTTACGGAGATTCAACTGATCGGTTGTCCGGATCCCAATCCCACTTATCGGCGCTTCTTTGCACCCGCGCGCGAGATCCTTCCCAGCGACACCGCAGAGATCGGTCGGCGATACGTCGGCGCACTGGCGGGAGAGATCGAGAAATGGTTGAAGACGATTCCCGCAGAGGAGCCGATCGGTGTGAGTTTTTCCGGCGGGATCGATAGCGGGGCGGTCTTCCTGGTGCTCTATCACACGATCTGCGAGCTCGGGATGAACCCCGGGCGGCTCAAGGCCTTCACGCTCAGCGTGGATCGGTCGGGTGCCGATCTCGACCAGGCGAGGCGCTTTCTCGCCGCGTTGGATCTCCAGATCTTCCACGAACCGATCGAGGTGCCGCTCGATTACATCGACCTCGCGCAAGCGATCCGTGTGATCGAAGACTACAAACCGCTCGACGTTCAGGCGGGGGCGATGGCGCTGGCGCTGAGTCGCGGCATTCGCGATCGCTATCCCGATTGGCGTTATCTCGTCGACGGCGAGGGCGGCGACGAAAACCTCAAGGATTACCCGATCGAGGAGAATCCGGAGCTGACGATTCGAAGCGTCCTGAACAACACGATGCTGTATCACGAAGGTTGGGGTGTCGATTCCATCAAGCACTCGCTGACCTATTCGGGGGGGATGAGCCGGGGCTGCGCGCGGAGCCACGCACCGGCCGACCATTACGGCTTGCGGGGTTTCAGCCCGTTCACGCTGCCCAATGTCATCGAGGTTTCGGAGGGGATCCCGTTCATCGAACTCACGAACTGGGACCACGAGGTGCTCTATCGCCTCAAGGGAGAGGTGGTTTCGCAGGGTGTGCGGGCCGTGACGGGCCTCGAGATGCCGGTGTTCGAGAAGCGCCGTTTCCAGCACGGTGTTGCGCACGAGAGCCTGCTCAAGGACCACTTCCCCGAACGTCCTGCGGAGTATCGGGCGCTCTATCAATCGATTTTTGATGGCTCTGCTGCCGCGCATCCCTGATCGGGAGATCATCGCTGCGCGCGGCGCGCGCTCTTCACTGGATCCCGCGAAGCCCTACGCGTACTTCGTAGAGCGCGAATACTCCCGCGCCGGCGAGATCGAGGATGTCGCCACAGTCTTCTTGACCAACAAAGAGTGCCCGTTTCGCTGCGTCTTCTGCGACTTGTGGCAGAAGACATTGACGGACCGCATCGGCGACGGCCTGGTGGCGGGGCAGGTCGAGTGGGCGCTCGCGAACCTCCCCGAGACTTCCCACGTCAAGCTCTACAACGCGGGCAGTTTCTTCGACCCCGAGGCGATTCCGAGCGCTGATCTGCCGCGCATCGCGGAGCGGCTGGCGGGCAAGCGCTCTGTCATCGTGGAGTGTCACCCTCGGTTCGTCGACGAGCGCTGCATCTCGTTTGCAAAAGCGATTGCGCCGGTGAAGCTCGAAGTCGCCATCGGCCTCGAAACAGTGGATCCGCAGGTGCTGCCGCGGATCAAGCCCAGCATGTCCCTCGAAGATTTCGAAAGCGCCGCCCGCTTGCTGACCGACAACGGCATCGAGCTGCGGGCCTTCATCCTGTTGGGCCCACCCGGCCACTGTGGCCCGGAGCGGGTCGACTGGGCGAAGCGTTCGATCGACTACGCATTTTCGCTGGGTGTCGAATGCTGTGTGGTCATTCCGGTTCGCCCCGGAAATGGGATCATCGATGCGCTCGAGGAGCAGGGGCTCTACGCCAGGACAAATCTGGCTGAACTCCAATCTGCGGTCGAGTATGGAATCCGCGCGGGGCGCGGCCGCGTATTCGCAGATCTGTGGGATGTCGAACGGATCGCCGGCTGCCCCCACTGCAGCGAGGCGCGGTCCGCGGCCCTCGAGCAGGCGAACTCGACGCAGCGCCCATCGGCGCCAATCGACTGTTCGTGTACCCGCGTCATCGAACCGAAGCGCGTCGCGGAGCGGCCACCTCTTTGAGTCACCGCGCGATCGATTCTCCGTTCAGCCGAGCCCCCTCAATCGGGCCCGGTCGAAATGTTAGGATTTCGGCCGGTTCGAGGGATTGAATCAGGGGGGGGGCTGATTGCGTTCGCTTGCCGCGCTCTGGACAAACGCGAAGGAATTCGGGGCCGACGCGAACCGCTTCTGCCTGAGCCATCCGCGACTCACAGCGTTTGGGGCTGCACTCGCGGTCTACGCCGCGTACGAGGGCGTGCTCCGCGCGCTCCGAATGCCCATGGTGCTCTACTGGGGCAAGATGCAGCTCCTCGACCGCAGCTTTCTGCTCGAGCATCCTCTCAACAGTCTGCTCTACCTGCATTCGCAACCGCCCGTGCTCAATGCACTCGCGCTGGTTGTTCTGCACGGTTCCCGCCTTACGGGCCTGTCTGAGGCCGCTGTCGCGAGTGGTCTTTTTGCGCTGCTCGGATGGGGTTGTTTCTTCGCGCTGCTTCAGGTGGCGCGTCTTGCAACCGGGTCTTGGGTCGCCAGCGCGGCGTGTGGCGCGCTGTTGTTGCTGAATCCGGCGTTCGCCTTCTACCGCTATCGCCTCCTGTACGAAACCCCTGCGATGTTGGCGGTGCTGTTGACGAGCTGGAGTTGGCTTCTCTTCGTCAAAAAGGGGAGGCTCGTGCACTGGTTGGGTCTGATGTTCAGTCTGGCCTTGCTCTGCCTGACGAAGAGCTTGTTTCACCCTCTATTCGCGCTGCTGGTTGCGCTGCTCGCACTCGCAGCGCGGCGTGCTGTCGATGAGCTTGCCTGGTCCGATCTCCTGCGCCGCTACGCGGGCGGCTTCGCACTCGGGGTGGTGCTGGTGCTGCTGTGGCCGGCCAAGAACCAACTCGTGTTCGATCATTTCGTCTACAGCTCGTGGCTCGGTTTCAACTTGACCGTGCGAACGCCCATCGAGCACTACGAACCCTTCGACGACTTTATTTTCAGAGGAAAGATCCATCCGAGCCTCGAGGAGCAGATCGAAGCCTTCGAAGGCGTGTCGGCGGAGGACGACCTGTCGATCGTGCGCGCGATGAAGAAGCCTTCGTTCGAGCAGATCCCCAACTGGAACCATCTCGCCGTGTTGTATACGGCGGCTGAACTCGAGCGGCGTGGCATTGAATGGCGCCTGCAGCACACCGCGGAGTGGATGTTCACGGCGGCTGGGCGTTACTTCATGACGATGCGGCCGTCTTTCGTGTTCCCCTACAGTGCGAATACTGTCTTCACGGGAGGGCCGCGCTACGACGCCTACGCGGCCCGCTACCGCGACATCGTTCACCCGGACCTGCGCCCGTGGTTCGAGCGCGCAATGCCCGGTTGGTTCGTGCACCGCCACGCGGTCCTGCTGAATGATCGCATTCCCTACACGCCGTTTGCGTTCGTCTATCCCGCGTTCTTGCTCGCGTGCGCGGTCTTCGCCGTGCGCAGGCGTGGCGAGCCGGTCGGCTGGTTCCTGGCGTACTGCGCGCTTGCATCGGCTTGGACGATCGTCGTGCCCGTACTCACGGATGGAGTGGAGGGCAATCGGATGCGTTTGGCAACGGCGCCTTTGATTTGTGTGGGCGGAGTCGTGCTGCTTCAGTGCGCAGCACGTCGGCTGCAGCGTCGGCGAGGTGCCTGAGGGCCCACAGCGCTCGCCCGGAAACCGCTCGGCCGCGTGGGGCCTCCTGGCCCGCGCGGCGTCAAGTGGCGCCGCGCAACGGCCGATGACACCAGCGATGATCAAATCGCTGACTCAAAAGTGGAAACGCGGTAGAGGGGCCGGAGAGAGCGTCGACCCGTCCGGCTTCGACGATCCGGTGGCGCTCCAGACGGATTGGTTTCCGGCGGCGCCTGGAGGCGCGAGCTTCGGTACGCATCGTTTGGTTCGGGTTTCCGCCAATCGCATCGAATTTTCAGCGACGCTCGGCGCAAAATTCTTCTTCCTGGTCTTCCTGTTTGCGGGATTGGGCGTGCTCTGCTTTCAAGTCAATCGCATCCGCATCGGGCAGGCCTACCTCTTGTCGCAGGACTCGTTGATTCCGATCCTCGTCGGTTCTGTATTCGCGGTTGTCGGCGGCTGCATGTATTGGTTTGGAAGCGCGCCGCGGGTATTCGATCAATCGCGGGCGTCCTTCTGGCACGGCCGCAAAGAGCCGGCGATGTTGAATGCAGCCGGTCGGTCAGAGAACTCGACGCCACTGGCTTCGATTCACGCACTGCAGCTATTGACCGAGTACGTCTCGGGCAACAAGAACTCCTATTACAGCTACGAGCTGAATCTCGTGCTCAACGACGGCAGCCGGATCAATGTCGTGGATCACGGAAATCTCAAGCGGCTCCGCAGCGACACACAGACCCTCTCGCAATTCCTCGGCAAACCGGTCTGGGACGCGATTCGGAATGCACCCGCCTCAGGCCTTCAGGCCCTGAAGAGCCCTTCGCGAAGGCAGCTCACCAAATAGTCCGATCTCGCAGATGCCGTTCAACGGCAACCCTGGCTCGTTCTAGAGCAGTTCCCCGAACAGTACGGGGAGATGGACGGTGAGATCATCGCCGGCGTTCAACACGTCGACGCGAGAGCCACTGCCGACCGGAAAGTCGAGCGGCCATTCGTCTTCACCCACGTCCGGTGTCGGGTCGAAGCGCACGAAACCCGCGACCGTGCCAGAACCGTCGTCTGCGGCGTCGAAGGTCGCGACGAATACGTCGTCCACGTAGAGGTCGTACGAACCCACAGCCACATCCCAGATTTCGACATCGAACGCCGTCTCGCAGTTCTCCTCGATTTCGAGCGCGGCCACGCCAGATCCAGTGTCGGTCGCCGTGAGCGGCGTATCGCTCGAGGACAGCGAGCACGCGTTCAGTCCGTCGATCTGGGCGATCATGGGCCCGGAGAACATCGGAGTCCCGTCGGTGAGCTGGACGAGGATTTCCTTGCGGCGCGGATCGAAGTCGAGCTGCTGCTTCTTGTGGTGCGGCTTGACCTTGCCCGAGCCGTTCCCGCGAATTGGCTTTGTCCGGAAGTCGGCCTTTGCATTACCCGCCGGGTTTGGGGTGAGCGTCGCGGCCAGCACACCGTCGACGAGGACTTCGTAATCCTCGGCGGGTACGTGGCGCAGTGAGATCGAGAGTTTACCGCGACCGTTGGGTCGCATGTCGTAGCGCGCGGCGACGCTGCCCGAGGGGGAAGCGTCTCCGTCCGGTGTGAGATCGGTGACTTCTTTGATCTTGGTCATCGGGCCGTCGTTTTGCGGCTCGCCGTAGAGCCAGCCGCCGAGGATCTCGATCGACTCATCGGCAGCGTCCGCGATTACGAGGAACTTGCCCCGGGGATCAGCCGGTGTCTCCGGATCATCGGTCTTGGAGAGATTCTGGGTCACGTTGGCCGAGCCGTTCGAACCGCTCGTGAAGCGCGTGAGCTCCGCAGAATCGGTTGTGCCCTCGTCATCCTTGCAGAGCAGCACGTACTCGGTATCCGCGTCGAGGCCTCGTGCGCGCAACTTCAACACGACCTTGGTTCCCTGCAGCAGGGTACGGACGTCGGCACGCACGGCGCCGCCGCCGCGGCCGTTTCCATTTCCGTTCTCGCTCAGGTCGGTCAGTCGGATCTGGATTTTCGATTCTTCCTTGGCGCCAGCCGTGAAGGGGAGCGTGATCAGCGCGAGAGCCAGTATCAGGATCTCCGCGCGAAAGCGGAGGGCGGGTCGAAGCATGGAGAATTCTCCTCGGATGGTGAAATTTCCTGTGCGCGTAAGAGCTTGTATAAGATGCGAAATGCAAGACAAGGATCGTCCAAAAAGGGCTACTTGATCCGTGAGTTACATCACGATTTCTAAAGTAAAATCAGATAGCGCTGTGGGTGGTGCTCATCGCCGGCGAGAGCTGCCCGGCTGTGATTTATCGGTGGGGTTCGGCATGGCCGGACGATCGATCGCCAACTCTACCGTCTCGCCTTTGCCGAAGTCGATCGATCATCCGCCGCGGGAACGCACTCGTTCGATTGTTCCTCACTGGTGATCTACGGTGAGATTTGTTCAGCTGAGCGTTCGATCTTGCGCAGTGTCCTCTCCAGCATCTGTTGGTTGAGTGGGTTGCGGGGTTCCACTTCGACTGCCCGGGCGAGCAGTTCCATCGCGCGCCCGTATTCGCCGAGTTTGGATCGGGTGACGGCGGCGCTGCGGAGTAGTGCCGCGTCGTTGGGGTCGAGTGCGAGGCCCGCCTCGTAGGCTTCAGCGGCTCCCGGGAGGTTTTGCTCGCCCTCGAGTGCACGCTCCAACCCTCCCCAGGCGCCCACAGCCGGTTGGGCTCGAACGCTCTGTTCGAATGCGATCCGCGCGCCCGCGTAATCTCCCTGCTTGAGCAGCGCCCGGCCAAATCGAACGCGCTGAATCGGGTGTTCCCGGCCGGCCCAACCGAGCGCTTCGAACATCGCCTTTGTGGTGCGGTTCGCGCCCCATTGCTGCGATTGGTGGCGCACGAGTTCGCCGGCTTCGATCGCGAGGCACACGGCCGCGATTGCCCACAGCGCGGTGGAGGGCCGGCTCCAGCGCGACGTTGGGCCGATGGCGGGCGGTCGCGGGTCGCCCTCGCTGTCTCGCAACAGTGCGCGCGCGACCTTGCCGTCGCGAAGTTTCCAGATGGCTCCATCGAGCATGAAGTGGTGGAGGTTGATGACTGCAAAGACCAGCGTGCTGAGGCCGGCCTCCCAGGTCAGCGAAGTGCCCAACAACATCGGTGCGAAGAAGATGCCCGGCAGGATGATGGCTGCGTTGCCAGCGAGTGTCGTCTTCAGCAGGTACTTGCTCAGGCGCGTGCGGGGCCCGCTTCGCTTCGCGTAGTGAAACGTCACCCAGAGGTACTGCATCGAATGGGCGGCCGAAATCCAGATCGCCGCAAAGGCGAGAGACCGAATGGACCACGCCTTCGTCGCGTCGAGCAGCGAGGGCACCGAAAACCAGAGTGCCTGGCAGAGGACCAGCGAGAGCACGGGAACCAGTTTGCGAAAGCTCGCACGCCGAGAGAGGATCGCGACGGCGCCAACCACGCAGAACAGATAGGCGGCTCCACAGGCGAGGATCAGGGCGCCCGCGATGGCGTCGGGAATGCCGAGCCGCAGCAACACGGGATCGGTGTAGAGCGCACTTCGCGGGGGGGCGTTCGCTCCCGGTCGATCCCTCGATGTGCAGCGCGAGAAAGGCGAGCAGGAAGGACAGTATGAAGGACGCATATAGCAGGCGCTTTGCGAGTGGAGATACCTCGACCCCCGAGCGGCGCAGGAACATCAGGGATATGCCGTAGTTCTGGCCCGCGAAGTGCCACGGGGCCCAGCTGAAATAGACGGTCACGATCACGGCACCGACGTAGGGTTCGTACAAACCCACTACGAAGATCGCCGCGCACAGCAGCGTTCCCCAGACTGCGAACAGCGCGTAGCGATGGCGCTCTTCGCGTTGCTCGTAGACACGCAGGAGTGTGGCTCCGTAGTGCGGGCCGTTGATCAGGATTGCAATGATCCAGACTGGCGTGAACGTCCAGTCGGTCGCCACGGCACCGCTCAACGCGAGCTAGAGGATCGGAACGCTCAAGAGATAGGCGCCGCCGGCCCCGATCAACAGATCGGGGAAGGGGCCTTCCAGCCAGCTCGGCCCGCGCAGCCTCGGGCCGGGCGCCTCGGTTGCCATCGCGTGTCCTCGTAGAGAGAAATCACAGAAGGGCGTTACACCCGCGATCAACCTACCACATTGGGCTTCTGGGAGTGCTCTACCGACAGGGGCGCTGAGGGCCGCCGTTTCGCCGGAGTGGGCGCGCTGGTTCGATCGCGCGAGCCGGTGTTAGATATCGCGTACGAGCAGTTCGATCGGCGGTAGCTGGATGCGCTTGTCGCGGATCGCTTCCAGGAAGGCTTCGACCTGTTCGGCGGGTCCTTTGACTTCGAGCACGAGTTTCTTGGTGATCTGCGGAGCGGTGGCTTCGGGGGGCGGCTCGGCAGCCTTGGATGCGATCGGATCGAGTGGTGCGACGGCTTTCGTGACTGTGCCATCGCGGCCCGTGCGCTTTTCGAGCGCGGGCTCGGTGGGGCCGGTGATGGCGAGTTCATTGGCAATTGCGGATTCATCCAAGGGGGGGATGTCTTCGGCGAGATCGAGGTCGAGGTTCCGAACCCCTACGTCCTGCGCGCGGAGATCGAGCGTGTCGGATCCGGCCTCATCGATTTCGACCATTCCATCCGCAGTCACGGCGCGCGGCGCTGCGGAGCTCGGTGCGGAAGCGTTCGTGAGCAGGTCGTCCTCGGTGTCGAAACCGAGCATCGTTCGACCCGCGCCGTCCTCGAGCGCGGACAGGCCGAACTCCTTGAGCTCGGACGCAAAGCGCACATTCTTTCCGCGCGCGAGCGGTTTCGCGACCTGGCCGAATTCGACCCGGAGTGTCCCGATCCGGATTGCGTTCCCGTGTTGGAGGGCGTGCTCCTTGATCGGCTTTCCATCCACGGTCGTGCCGAGGCCCGTATTCAGGTCCTCCAACACGCAAGTCTCGCCTCGGCGCCGAAACAGCGCGTGCTCGCGCGAGACTTCGGGATCCGCGACCACGATGTCCTGGCTGTCGTTTCTGCCCACGGAGATGTCCAGGGTGTCCCAGACGATCACCTGCTTCTCCCCGCTACCCATCTGGATGACCAGGTAGGAGGTGGGCTTTTGGCGTTTTTCGGCGCCCATGGGCCTATTTTCGGGTGTTCGGGGCCGGTGCTTGAACGATCGCTGGGGCGCGCTCAGCAGGTTGCTGAAATACTCCGGACCGAACCCGGTGTGGAGATTCGGGCCGAGGCGAGCTAGCCGAAGGCCAGCGATGCTAGCGACTGCGTCGCCGTCAAGGCGCGAAAACGCAGCCATAGCTGCGCTACGGCGAGGTTTCGCAACGCAGAACTCGGCCCGAAGATCCGTGCTGGGCGACGGGAGGAGTTTTTCAGCATCCTGTTAGCCCCCGCTGGGGTCTTCGAGCCAGGAGGAGAGTGGCCCGCTGCGCCGGGCCGCGAGCCAGGCCTGGACCCAACGCGCCCCGTGGATGGCTAGGCAACCCACGGTCCAGAGTGCGACCGCCGCGAGGCCGAGATCGGGTCGGCCGCAGAGTGTGGCCGCGCTGAGCAGGATCAGGTTGGGGTTGCGGCGCGAACTGATCAACCGAAAGCGCGAGTCCCAACGCTGCCAGGTGTGAATGCGGACACCGAAAGTCGCGACGAAACGCCACTCCAGCAACCGCAGCGCGATGTACCCCGCGAAGACCGCGATCCCCGCCGCGTCCCACCAGCCCGGTACGGGATCGAGTGTGATGCCGGCTCCCCACCACCAGGCGATCCACCAGAATGGAGGGTGAATCATGTCGATGAGGTGGTCGAAGTAGTTCCCGAAGCGACTCGAGGTCTGGGTGACCCGAGCGAGTTTGCCGTCGACTGTATCGAGAAATGACATCGCAAAACCCAGGACCAGCCCGAGTGCGAACTGGCCCGTTGCGAACAGATAGAGCACGACGAATACCAGCAGCAGACTCAGTGCCGTCACCGTATTGGGTTTGATGCCGAGCCTCGCCGAAAACTGTGTCGCGTAGAAGGCGGGCCGCGGAAAGACGTACTTCGTGACGATGTCCGTCACACCCTTGTAGGCGAGTTCGAAGGTGCGGGTCTCGATCTCGTCGCGTGTCGCCGCGTCAATCGGGCGGATCAGCGGGTGGCTGCGCTTGCGCACCTGGTCTTCGAAGACGGTCGGCGGGTTTGCGGCGTCGATCAACTCGACGCCCTGCGGCAGGTCCTGCTCGGAACGCGGCTCGCCGAGAATCAGCGCGCGCCAGCGATCAACCTCACTCGCCGCGCAGCACACGGCCACCGGTTGTGCACGTCCAGAATCCCGCCACTCGACGATCGCGTTATCCGGAGAGGCGAGGATGAGCTTGACCGCCGAGCGATCGAAGAAGTAGTCGACGCGAAAGATCGCAACGGAGCCGTCTTGGGCGGAAACTTCACCACCCGATGAAAAGGGTTCGATCTCCTGGCGGTGCAGCAGCTCCGCGAGCAGCACCGCGACGTCGCGCCCCCAGATCTTCTGCTGGCATTCGCCGATAAGCTGGTAGGTGATCCTCGCATCGGGTCTGATTCGAGGTTCTTCCGAGATCATCACATTCCCCCGTACGCCGTCTCATAGCAGACGTACGGGGTCCGGACCTCGGATTTTGTTCGTTCGCGGGATCGCGCGATCAGGCCTTGTGCGGACGGACCACGCGTGCATCCCAGCGCAGGTTAAAGAGGTCCGCGATCGCAATCAGCGACATCGAACGGGTGCTCGGTTCAAGAATCTTGCCCTCGATCCGTTACGCGGCGCGGCAGAGATCGCCGTGCGGTGAACCTCTCAGCAGGTTGATGAATTCGCGTCCGCCGATGTAGATCAGATCGCGGTGATCGCCGCCTTCGAAGTAGACGCATGCGAGCCTGCGGAGCCGATCGTCGTAGATGGTTTCGATTCCGTAGGCCTCCCCGAGTGGCGGCACTGCGCCGACCGTGCAATCGGGGAAGACGTCCGCGATTTCGGCTTCGCTCGCGAGTTCGAGTTTGCGATGGAGCTGGCGTCCGAGCTTCTTCAGGTCGACCCGATACGACGCGGGGACGACCGCGGCCACATAACCCTTCTCGTCTTCGAGTAGCACCGTCTTGGCGAGTTGATCTTCCCAGATGAACGCGACGTCGGCGGTCTCCTCGCTGGTGCGCGAGTAGGGATGTTGCAGGGTTTCGTAACTCACACCGTTTGTTTCGAGGAACCACTGGACAGTTTTTGCAATGCTCATTTTCTCACCCTCCGAGCGCCACCGAACGAGGACACGGGAAGGAGAGGGGGCGGAACGACGGAATCCAGCAGCAGAGGAGCCGAGATCGACAATCACCTGAGCAGACGGTTCGAGGGCCCCGTCGATTCTGCGCCCTCGCCGACGACGGGTCCTCGCCGGTTTGGGCAATGGTCACTATAAATGTGCACTACTAGAGGGTTTTAGACAAGGAAAATCTGGGCTGTGCGGGGCTTTCTGGCGCGCCACTGAGCTCGAGCCCTGCGGGGAGCCACGCACGCGCCGAACCGCGCCAGGACGGGGGGAATGGGGGATCGCCGAAGAGCGAATCGCGGCTCCGTTAGTGGGGTTGTGCGGTGGAAGCTGTGTACCCCGCGTCCTGTGTTTCGGGTTCGCGGTTGTCGCCCAGAAACCGCACGATTCCTAACGCGGCGAATGTGCGGATGACGAGGTAGGTGGGATCGATCTCGAACCAACGCACCGCAAAATTCGGTGCCATGCCGGCTTTGTGGTGGTTGTTCTGGAAGAGTTCCCCGAGCGTCAGGAAATCGAAGGGCAGGGTGTTTCGCGAAAGATCATTGGTGTCGAAATTCCGGTAGCCGTATTTGTGCCCGCACCAGTTGACGATTGCACCGTGGATCGGCCCCATCAGAAAGTGGAACGGCAGCAGCGCGAAGTAGATCAGGCTCGGCGCGAACGCGACGTAGAAGAGTGTGTAGGCGGCGCCGAACGCGAGCCGGACGGACCAGAGGTTTCCGATCCGGTCGATCAGATCCCACTCCGGGTAACCGCCCGCAAAACGGGCTTCCGGCTCCACGCGGTGGCGGACGAGATCGGTGTAGCGGTTCTTGGTGTGGAGCATCATCGCGACGGGGTTCGTTTGGAAGTACGGCGAGTGCGGATCCTTCGCGGTGTCGCTGAAAGCGTGGTGCTCGCGGTGCAGGATCGCGTAGCCCCGCGGCGACAAGAAGGACGCCCCCTGCGTGAGCCAGGTCGCGAAGTAGAAAATGCGCTCCCAGCGGTGATTCATCGTGAATTGGCGGTGGGCGCCATAGCGGTGCAGAAAGAAGGTCTGGAAGAAGATTGACAGCAGCCAGTGGGAGATGAAGAAGAGTGCGATCGTGAGCATCTCGATTCCGCCTCGATTCGGGTTGGGGTTCACGCGACGTGGGCTCCCCCAGCCGCGCGTCAATCGGAAGCTATCTGCCCGATCGGCCGGTTTCCGCAGGGTTTCGTAATAGTTGTGTGATACCCGTTGGAGACTCGATCCAGCCCGGCCGAGAGCCCGCGAGAAGACCGGCGCGCACAGACGGCTGCGCACTGCACGGTGGCGCGGGCCGATGGGGTCGGGGAGCGGCGGTCGGTACAATCTGCGCCGTGCTGAATCTCGCCTCGACGACCGACCCGGCCTGGATCGAAAACGCGCTCTCGGACCTCGACGAGTTGCTGCTCGACCACGCGCACTGCGAGCGGAAGGCCGCGGGCATGGCTCTGCGCTTGATGTTCCGTTACCCCGACCAGGCGTTTCTGCACGACCCGCTTTCCCGGCTCGCGCGCGAAGAACTCGCCCATTACGAAGAGGTGCTGCGCGCGATGGCCGTGCGCGGGGGAGTCGATGCGCCGCCAACGTCCGAGCCCGTATGCGGGCCGGCTCTACCACTGCGTGCGAAGCGCGGAGCCCGAACGTCTGGTCGACACGCTGCTCGTGTGTGCGCTGATCGAGGCGCGCAGTTGCGAGCGATTCAAGCTACTCGCGGACGCGGTCGGCGACCCGAAGCTGAGCGCGCTCTACAACGGACTGCTCGCGAGCGAAGCCCGGCACCACGGTTCCTATCTGGATCTGGCCATCCAGGCGAGCGACGAGGGCTCTGCGCGCGCGAGGCTGCTCGAACTCGCGAAACTCGAGGCGGAAATCATCGCCGACCCGACGCCGATGGTGCGTATGCACGCGTGACGCAAGAGGGAGGCGAATGAGCATTGCGACCGAAGTGATCGGAACCCCATCGCCGGTGAGAGGGCGCTATCTTGCAAACTCGGCTGCGCGAATGCGGAGTCGAGAGACTTTTTATTTGACGGGATCCACTGGATCCGAAAAGAGCCCACGCGCGTGACGCGCTTTCTCGCACTGACCCTCGGACTCGCGATCGCAGCCGCTGCCCTCTATCTGCTCGTCTCGGGCGGGCCGCCGCCCGTGGCCTCGGAGCCGCCCAGTGCGGAAATCGACGCCGCTTCCCGCGCAAAACTCGAGCGCGTACTCGAACAGGCCGAAACCCAGGGAGAAGACTGAGGCGTGGGCGCGCTTCGCGATCGCAAGGCTTTCGAAGCCGAAGAACGCGAGCGCCTCGCGCCGTACGCGGCCAAGAGCGCCGAGTCGCGCGGGCGCGTCGTCGAAGAGCCCGAGGCCGCCTACCGGACCGCCTACCAGCGCGACCGCGACCGCATCGTTCACTCGGCGGCGTTTCGTCGACTGGAGTACAAGACCCAGGTCTTCATCTATCACGAAGGCGATCACTATCGAAACCGCCTGACCCACACCCTGGAGGGTTCGCAGATCGCGCGAACGATCGCGCGTGCACTGCGGCTCAACGAAGAACTGACGGAAGCCGTGATCCTCGCCCACGATCTCGGCCACACGCCATTCGGTCACGCGGGCGAGCGCGTGCTCGCGGAGCTGATGCGCGACGACGGGGGGATTCGACCACAACCGCCAGAGCCTGCGGATCGTCGATCTGCTGGAAGAGCGCTATCCGGGATTTCGCGGCTTGAACCTCTGCTACGAGACCCGCGAGGGCATCTTGAAGCACGGCTGCGACTGGCCGCACCCCGTTCCGATTCCCGAAGTCGACGCCCAGCCCAGTCTCGAAGCCCAGGTGGCCGACTACTCGGACGAGATCGCGTACACGGTTCACGATCTGGATGACGGGCTGCGGTCCGGCTTGTTGAATCAGGCCGATCTGAAGTGCGTGCGGCTCTGGAACGAGACCCACCAGCGGGTGCTCGACGAACTCGGTGCCGCACCGCCTCGCGTGCTCCGCGCCCAGACGATTCGCGCGCTCGTGGATCGGCTCGTGACCGAACTCGTCGACTACTCGGCAGCCAGGATCGAGGCATCGGCTGTCGCGTCGATCGAGGAGGTCCGGAGCACACCGGATCGCATCATCGGGTTCGCGCCGGAGCTCGATGAAGCCCGGCTGGAGCTCAAGCGCTTCCTCTACCAGAAACTCTACGAGCACCCGCGGGTCGCCGAGGCCAGCGATCTCGCTGCGGAAGCGATCCGCGAGCTATTTGCAACCTATCGGGCCGCCCCGGGCTTGCTGCCGGAGCACGTCCGCGCGAGGATCGAGCTGGATGGAGAGGCTCGGGCCGTCGCGGATTATGTGGCTGGGATGACGGATCGATTCGCTCTGGGAGAGCGAGAGAGGCTGAAGTAGGCTGGGGGCCCCGCGGCGTCTGGAGCCGCGAGCGGGGGGAATAATGATGCTGGCGGCTCGGCTCGAGGGCCCGCATCCTTACCCACTTCCTGGGGTTTTCGGGTTTCTCGCAGAAGATCGGAATCCCATTCGACCTGAACGGGTATTGACGGAGAGTTCGCGATGAGTTCCGCGAAGGACATCGGCCTGCCGGAGGCGCTGGAACGGGCGGCCGCCGCGCTGCCCGGCGACGCGGACGTGATCCGTCCCGCCAACGGCGATCCGTTTGCGCTGCTGTCGCTGTTGGACGCCGAGGCGTCGCAGCGCGTGATGGAGTGGCTGCTCGCCAACGAACCGGTCGCGGGCAGCGAACTCGTCGAGGCCTGGGCGGACGCGGGCGGAGATGCGGCGGCGCTGATCGCGCGGACCGACGGATCTGGCCTTCCCAAGGAGGCGCGCAAGGCCCTGCGCCGCGCCCACCACCGCATGCGCTCGCGGGGAGAGTCGATCCCCGAGCCCGCTCCGCAGCCGATCGTCGCAACCCTGCCCAAGGTTGTGGACGAGATCGCGGTTTCGCTGGTTTCGGGTCTGGATCCGCGCGGCACGCGGATGGCCTACATCGTCGAAAACGACCCCTCTGGCGGCGCGCGATTGTTCGCGGTGGCACTCGACGAGGCGCGCGGCGTTCGGGAACTCGAGGTTTTCAGCGCGGGTCGGAGCAAGATCAAGACGTTCATCCGGGAGTGCACCCAGCGCGAAGAATATCCGGCCATCGAGGCGCCACTCGAAGCGGTCCAGGCGCTGATCGCGCGGTCGGCGGTCGCGCAACCGACGGACTCGCCGGCGCCGCGGAGTTTCGTAGAGTGGCGCTCGCACATCGCAGATCCGGCCGAGGGTTCCTCGACGCCGGGCGAATTGGCGCGCGCCGCATTGGCGGCGGATGGCGCGCAGGAAGCCGGGGACCTGGGGCGAGCGGTGGCGTTGGTGCGCGATCAATCGATCGGCCCGTGGCCGCCACCGAACGAAACGCTGTCCGAGATCGTCCAACGCCTGGGTGAAGTGGCGGAGGGAGTGGTCGTGGTCTCTGCAGCTGCAAAACAAGAGCAAATCGATCGCGAACTCGATGAAACGGTGGAGCGGGTTTTCGATGCCGGATTTGCGACTTGCACCGCAAATCGTTTCGAGGAGACTGCGTACATCTTCTGGCGCGCTGATGCGTTGGAGGATGCGCGCGCGTGTTTGGCGGCCGCGAACGTGTTTCGCGGTTCGAAGTCGGAGTTTCGGGAACTCGGGCGTGCGATGCTCGAGGTCGTACTGGCTCCGGCGCTGAAAGCGATGGACCGACCCCCCGAGAAGGCGGAGAGCAGCGATGAGCTCTCGACAGTGAGTCCCTAGATGCTGCTCGCCCGCGGAAAAATCTGGCGCGTCAGGTGGGTAAAGAATACCGGCATGGTCGGGCTCGATATCGCGAAGACCGCGTTGAATGAAGGCAGTTCCGAATTACGGGAGCTGAAGATCGATGTCCCGCTTGCGAAGTGGGGCCTCGTAGTCAAGAACGTGCAATCGGACCGGAAGTTGCTGGGCGGCGTGCTGCTGGATTTCGCCAAGCACAAAGAGCGAGTTAGCGCAGCGGTGGCAAACGACCGGCTTTATCTGGAGCTGCAACGCGTGGTCATGGACGCGACGCTGGCGCTGGTGGAAGCCGGAGCGCTGACGCTCACACCGCCGAAGCCCTCAGTTGGCTGAGCCCGTGCGCTCCGGATCGGCGCACGACGCGAGCATCGCTCCGATGGGGCGATGCCAAATGGAGATCAAATGATGAGACGCCGATTCGGGCGAGGACGCAAGACCAACCCGGGAAAGTCGAAGACCGCGCCGATTGATGCAGCGCGGTACTTCGAGCGCATTACGGCGGAGAAGATCGTCGCCGCAGAGTCGCTTTCTCCGATCAGCAGCGACGAGATCCCGGAGCATTTCGCGGCCGTCGCGGAGGGTGAATCCGAGCGGGGCGGGCGGTTGGTGGTCGCGTTCGCACCGCGCCACGGGGGAGATGCCGCACTCGCGGGGCTCGCCCACGCCAAGTCACTCGCCGGAGACGGCGAATTCGATGGAGAGGTGATCGCGGTCTGCCCGCAGTGGTCGATCGCAGCGCGGCAACGCCTCGCAATTCTTTCACCTCAGGGGATGAATTTCCGTGCGGTGGCGGCTTCATCGCTCTCGGATGCTGAGAATCTGGTTGAAGTGCTCCCGGGCGATTCGGCTTTTTCGGTGCCCGCGCGACAGGTTGCGGATCGCGTGGAGGGAACCCAGAGGGACCTCTTCCTGCGCGCGCTCGCGGCCCTCGAGGGGCTGGCCGCAAAACACGGCGGCTCCGTACGCGGAGTGGGAGGCAGCGTCGAGTTGGTGTTGGTCGCGCAGCGGATCGCATCGATTCGCATCGAGAACCCGTCGGCGACCGAGAACTACCTGGTACTCGAAACCGTTCAGCCCGACAAAGCGACGGAGCGGCTCGATTCGGGGAACCTGGCTGTCGCGATGGATCGCCTCGAGGGCAGTCTGCGCAAACGCCTGAACGACCGGCGTATGCGCGGAAGCGAAGAGGGATTGCGCGCACAGTTGGTGGGTTCACTGATCGAGGCCGAAGGAATTCGCGAGAGTGTACGCTGGCCGCTCGCGGGCTCGGAGTCCGAGGTCGTCGATCTCGTCGGTGTCGGAGCCGGTGGAACGGTTGTGGTAGGCGCCTTGCGGTCGAAGATCGCACTGCCGGAGTTGGCGGCGATCCTCGACGGTGTGACTGCCGTGCGACCGACGCTCCCCGGTTGGTTGGCGGGTGCCGACGCGCCGGTTCGGTTGGATGCCACCCGACTGCTGCTCGCCGCCAAGGAGTTCAGCCCCGGTGCATTGGGGCTGCTTTCGATGCTCTCGCTCGATCACGTCAGCTACGACATCCGTCAGCCCCGCGGCCGGGACCCGGAGCTCAGGCTGCGCGAATCCGGCGTCGCCACGCCGGTGGCCAAGCGCACTTCAGCGCCCGCAGCGGTGAAGGAGTTGGAAGCCGGAGCAGACGAATCGGAGGCGAAGCAAGATCGCGCCCCCAGCCGCCGCCGGCGACGCGGGCAGCGCAGCAGCACGCCGCGTGAGCCCCGTGAAAGTGCCGACTCGGCCGAGCCGAGTGGAAACCGTTACGAAGAAGTTTCGATCTTCGACATGGATGAGGGTTCGGATTCGGACGCTAGCTCGCGCCGCTCTCGGCGCGGACGGCGTAGGGGCCGTCGCAGTCGGTCCGATGGATCGGATACCGCGTCGGACCGCGCAGAGTCCGAATCCCAATCGGATGCCCCAGGCGCTGCCGAGGAGGATTCTGAGAGCAGTCCGCGGTCATCGCGCGGGCGCGGCGGACGCAGCCGCGGCGGCAAGCGCAGCGCTGCACCCAAACCGATTCGCGACACACTCCCGCCGGAGGACGGCGAGGACGAGGATCTCGCCGATCTGTTGATTCCGAAAATCGCAGACGTCGATGAGCCCAGCCTCGTTCCCCAACTCGCATACGACGACGACGCCGACGAATCTGCGTTGGTGGTCGCGGAAGAGGTGGTGCCTCCCGACGGTTGAGACTGCCGCCGAGGAATCCCGAGCCGGAGCCCGAGGGCATGGTGCGCAAGCCACGTCGCCGCGCCGCATTTGTGGTTCACGCCGATCGTCGATCGTTGATTGCGGGTTTGTTGTTGGCGCGGGATGTGCGCCTCGTCGAGGGCATCTGGGTCTATCCCCAGTCCGAGATGATGACCTTCTTCCGGAGTGTCGCGACGGATCTCCACGAGCAGACGCCGATTTATGTCATCGGATTTACGGCCTCGCCAGCACGGGACACGATCCAGGCGGCGTCCCTTTACTCGGATCGGATCGCCTGGTTCGATCATCACGACTGGCCGCCGGAAGATCTCGAGAGCCTGCGCGAGGCCATCGGCGAACATAACGTGATCATGACGCCCGGAGCCGAGAGTTCGATTCCGGCGGTGCTCACCCAGCGAATTCGGCGCAGTCGTTTTTCGGACAAGATCGTCGAGCTCGCGACCGGGCGATTCAGCCAGCACGATTACGAGCGCTGGGGCCGCGTCTGGTGGGAGCGTCTCGGTGCGGCCGCTGCAAAGCACGGTGAGCGCCGGGCCGACATCGATCCGCTGCTCATCGGTCGACCGAGCGACCTGGCGCGTGAAGCCGCCGATGCGTCGACTCCGCCGCCGCCTCTCGAGGTCGAGTTCGTTTCGAGCCGCGATTTCCGCTTGGTTCATTTTGGTGGCTATCGCATGATCGTCGTACCGACACCGCCGGAGTTCGACGCGCACCTCGCCGCCCGCATCGCCCGGGAGCGCTATGGATCCCAGCTCTCGCTGGCGTTCACCGAGGGTGAAGAGGTGTTGGTTCTCGGAGGGGACGAGAGTTCGGCGCGGCGCAATCTCGATCTGATGTCGATGGCCGCTCACCTGGCCACGAAGCACGAGTGGATCGAGGCCCCGCAATCCGACGATTACGTTGCGCGCGTTCGGGTTCACGATCTCGCCGCCCACCCGGATCGTTTGGACGATGTGATCGGAGAAATCGCCATGGGTCGGTCGATCCTCGAAGGTTAGGGTGGCGCGCGGTAGCGATCTGAACCTCGTCGAGATCTTCTCTTCGATTCAAGGGGAGGGGACCTACGTCGGTGCGACGACGCTGTTCGTGCGCCTCGGCGGTTGCGACCTGCGCTGTGGCTGGTGCGACTCTCCACACACCTGGAAGCCCGCGCCCGAGTGCCGCATCGAAGTCGACCGCGGCAGCGGCCGGTTTGAAACCCGCGCCAATCCGGTATCGGTCGAGGATGTGATCGCGGCCGCCGAATCGCTCGATCTCGCGGCACACGAGTTCGCGAGCCTGACGGGCGGGGAGCCGCTCTTGCAACCTGAAGCCGCAGGCGCGATCGCGCGCGCGCTGCGTGCGCGGGGCCCGCGCATCCTACTCGAAACCCACGGCCTCGCGGCCGACGGCCTCGAATCCGCAATTGCCGACGTCGATGTCGTGTCGATGGATTGGAAGCTCAGCAGCGACGTGCGGCGCGCTTCCGATCCGAAGCGCGGTGCGGTGGACCCGTACCACGGCGAACACGAGAAATTTCTCGCGATCGCTCGCAGCGCTCCGGAGTTGATCGTCAAGCTCGTCATCACGCCGACATCACTCGATGAAGAGATCGACGAGGCCGTCTCGCGCGTCGAGGCCAACGCGCCCGAAGCGACGCTCATCCTCCAACCCGTCACGCCATTTGGCACCGTGCGAGAAGCGCCGAGCGCCGAGCGTCTGATCGCTCTCTGCACGCGGATTTCGAGCCGGCTCGCAAACGTTCGCGTGATCCCCCAGACCCACAAAATCTACGGCGCACTTTAACGGGGACGTTGTTGAATAGTTGAATTGCGAACCCAAAGGTTCGCAATTCAACTATTCAACAACGTCCCCGAGCGGCTACCGAGCGGCTAAGCTTCGGGCCTCGAGAAGGGGTCTTGAATTTTTCCCGATCGGAGACGTGATGAAGATGCTCTCTGCGTTGAGGCGTGCTCGACTCCCGGATCCGCTGACGCTTCTCACGGCGTGCATTCTGCTCGGCGCGGCCGCGAGCTGGGTGGTGCCCGCCGGAGAATACGAGCGGCAAGAAGATGCGGTCACTGGCCGCATGGTGGTCGTACCCGGCACGTATGCCGCGGTAGACCCCGATCCGGTCGGCCTGTTCGATGCGCTGCTCGCGATCCCGCGTGGCCTGATCATCGGCGCCGACATCATCTTCCTCGTATTTCTCACGGGCGGTGCGTTCGTCGTCGTGGACCGGACGGGAGCGCTGCGCGCGGCGGTGGACGCACTGGCTCGCGTGCTGCACGGCCGCGGAATTCTGGTGATCCCCATCGTTTCGATGTTCTTCGCCGCGGGTGGCGTGATGCTGAATACGCAGGAAGAAATCATCGCGCTGATACCGGTGCTGATGATCTTGTCGCGGCGCGTGGGCTTCGACGCAACGACAGCAGTCGCAATGAGCCTGGGGCCGGCTGCCGTCGGCTCGGCGTTCAGCCCGATCAATCCGTTTCAGGTCGTCATCGCGCAGCAGCTGGCGGAGTTGCCGATTCTGTCGGGCGCGCTGTTCCGGATCGTCTTCCTGCTGCTCGCACTCGGTATCTGGATCGCGGGCACCATGCGCTACGCGCAGCGCGTGTACGCACCTCCCTCTGCGGAAGAGGCAACTCCGGGCGAGCCGACCGGCGTTTCCGGGCGCAGCGGCCGAACCGCGATCGTGATGCTCTTGGTGTTGCTGGCTTTCGGCACCTTCACGTTCGGCCTGCTCCGACTCGACTGGGGTTTCAACGAGATGTCGGCCGTCTTTCTCGCAATGGGCATCGCCGCCGGTCTATTGGGCCGACTCGGCGTGCAGCGCACAGCCGAGGCCTTCGTCGATGGATTTCGCGAGATGACCTACGCCGCCATGCTGATCGGTTTCGCGCGTTCCATCTACGTCGTGCTGGAGGACGGCCAGATCATCGACACATTGGTTCACGGGTTGTTCATCCCGACCGCCGAGTTGCCGCTCACTCTCGCGGCCATCGCGATGATGGGGGTTCAGTCGCTCATACACGTGATCGTGCCGAGCGTCAGCGGTCAGGCGGTGCTCACGATTCCGATCCTGACGCCGCTGTCGGATCTGATCGGTCTCGAACGGCAGATTACGGTGCTCGCCTACCAGTACGGCGCCGGGCTGTGCGATTTGCTCACGCCGACCAACGGCGCGCTGATGGCCGTGCTGGCCGCGGCGGGCGTACGCTACGACCGCTGGCTCCGCTTCGCGTTACCGCTCTGGGGATTGCTCGCGGCGCTCGGCGTGGTTGCGATCATCGTCGGCATCGCGACGGGCCTGGATTGAGGCGGCGTAGGACTGCCGATTGGTCTTGGGAAACGACCCGGTAGACGTTCCGAACGGTTTCCACCACTTCGCTCGTGCCCTTACAGCCTTTGGGGAAGGCCGCGCCAACTGGATTTAAATCCAGTTCTCTGCAGGTGGGTTGGGTGAAGAAGCCTGTTGCCTCCCGGCTCTCAGCGGATTCGCTGCCAGCGCGGTGAAAAAGAACCACCGCATTCGTCGACTCTTTTGAACGGGTAAATCGATCCGGGTTTTCAAGGCACGGGAATGCGCCATGGGGCTTCTTCGGATCGCTCGATGAGAATCTCCGAGGTGTCCACACCTCCCGGGAAAGTGCACTACGATGCGTCGGGCGATCAACCGCGAATGACCTCAGGAGTCGATCCCATGAAGGTTGTAAGAATCTCTGTTGCGTCAACGATCCTCTGTGTCGTAGTGCTGGCGGCGGTGCCGGCGGGCGCGCAACTCAGCCCCGACAAGGACACGCTGTCGCCTGACTACACGGCGAAGACGTATTCTCCTTACGCGAATCGCTCGTTCCCGGAGAAGCCGCTCTGGGGTGACTCCCACCTCCATACCAATCTCTCGATGGATGCGGGGCTGTTCGGAAACCGCTTGTCCCCTCGCGTTGCCTACCGATTCGCGCGCGGCGAGGAAGTGCTGTCCTCCAGCGGACTGCCGGTACGGCTTTCGCGCCCGTTGGACTGGCTGGTGGTCGCCGATCACTCCGACGGGATGGGCATGGCGGGTGATCTCGACGCCGGCCGGCCGGAGATCATGGCGTTCGAACAGGGAAGGCGCTGGAGCCAGGGGCTGCAAGAAGGCGGCGTCGCGGGGGTCGAGGCGGCGCTCGATCTGATCAAGAATTTTTCACAGGGCACGATCGATCCGGCGCTGATCGGGCTCTATTCGCCGGGTTCGAAACTCTACAAGAACCTCTGGGAGAAGGTCATCGCCGATGCCGAGGCGTTCAACGACCCCGGGGCGTTTTCACAGCCCTCATCGGCTTTGAATGGACCTCTTTGATCAAGGGCGCCAACATGCATCGTGTCGTCATCATGCGTGACGGTCCGGTCCGGGCGAGGCAGGTCGTTCCCTATACGATGACGGCGCCCCAGGGAAGTCCCAACCCGCGTGACCTGTGGAAGTATCTGGAAAACTACGAGAAGACGACTGACGGCGAAGTGCTGGCGATCGCGCACAACGGCAACCTGTCAAATGGGATCATGTTTCCGCTGAGAGCGCAGTACGATGGCAGGAAGCTGAACAAGGATTATGTCAACCAGCGCGCCAAGTGGGAGCCGCTCTACGAGGCCACGCAGATCAAGGGCGATGGCGAGGCGCACCCCTTCCTCTCACCCGACGACGAGTTCGCAGATTTCGAGACCTGGGACGTAGGCAACCTCGACGCCAGTGTGGCAAAGACCGATGACATGCTTGCCGGCGAATACGCCCGCGAGGCGCTGAAGCGCGGGCTGGCACTCGAGAAGCGGCTCGGCACCAATCCCTACAAGTTCGGCATCATCGGCGCCACCGATAGCCACACCTCACTCGCAACCGCTGAAGAGGAGAATTTCTTCGGCAAGCACGCCGGTACCGAGCCCGATCCGGAGCGCCTGACAAAAACCTTCATGAAAACTGATCAGGGTCAGATCATGGACTGGCAGATGGTTGCGTCGGGGCTTGCGGCCGTTTGGGCGAAGGAGAATACCCGCGAGTCGATCTTCGATGCGATGCAGCGCAAGGAGGTCTACGGCACGACCGGCCCGCGCATGGCATTGCGCTTCTTTGGTGGATGGGAGTATACGGAGCAGGATTGGAACTCCCGGATTCCGGCCATCGCAGGCTACGAAAAGGGTGTGCCGATGGGCGGCGACCTGCGGGTCATGCCCAAGGATGCGAAGGCGCCGAGCTTCCTGGTTTACGCACTGCGTGATCCGATCGGGGCCAATCTCGACCGCATCCAAATCGTGAAGGGTTGGCTCGACGCCAAGGGTGCGACGCAAGAAAAAGTCTACGATGTTGCGTGGTCGGGTGACCGCAAGCCGGGAGCGAACGGCAAGCTTCCGCCGGTCGGCAACACCGTTGATGTCGCCAACGCCAACTGGATCAACACCATCGGCTCGTCCGAGTTGGGGACGGTCTGGACCGATCCCGATTTCGACCCGAAGTTGAAGGCCTTCTACTACGTGCGGGTGCTCGAAATTCCAACCCCGCGCTGGACCACCTATGACGCCTTCCGTTTCGGCGTAGACGTGCCCGAGGGCGCGCCGACCTCGATTCAAGAGCGGGGTTACACATCCCCGATCTGGTACACGCCCGCGTCATCTTGAGCAGGGGCCGGTGAAGTCGCTACTGCTTCGGATTCTGCGGGAGCCGCTCGTCCATTTTGCCGCGATTGGCGGCCTCATGTTCGCCGCCTTTGCGGCCTTGAACGGTGCGAGCGAGCCGCCCGCCGATGTCATCGTCATCACGCCTGAGCGCATCGATCAGATTGCGGCAGAGTTCGAATCGGTCTGGAGGCGCGAGCCGACAGAGGATGAGCTCGAAGCGCTAATCGAGGAGGACATACGCGAGGAGGTCTACTACCGGGAGGCGATTGCACTCGGCCTCGACAGGGGAGACACCGTGGTACGTCGGAGAATGCGCCTGAAGATGGAATTTCTGATGGACAGCACCGCCAACGTCGTGGAGCCCGCTGCGGGCGAACTCGAGGTCTATTTCGCTGCCAATCAAGAGGCCTATCAGCTCGAGCCGCGCCTGGCTTTCGAGCAGATCTATTTTGGTGAGAACGCGAACCCGGATGTCATCGCAAGCTCGTTGAGCGCGCTCCAATCGGATCCCGCGACCGACCCTCGGGTGCTTGGAGAACGCACGCTGCTGCCGGCTCAGCTCGGCCTTTCACCGGCGGGCGTGGTTTTCGGTGTGTTCGGGAAGGGTTTCTTCGAACAACTCGTGGAACTCCCTGCCGGAGTCTGGGCCGGGCCTGTGGTGTCCACTTATGGCGTGCACCTCGTGCGCATCCTGGACAGTCTGCCCAGCCGCACCCCCCGGCTCGCGGAGGTGCGCAAGGACGTGAAAAGGGATTGGAAGATCGCGAAGGCGAACGAGATCCACGATCGGGACTACGCCGAGCGCCGCGCGCGCTTCGCGATCGAGATTCGCCGCCGCGCTCAGCGAACGACGCAGATCCAATGATCGTGCCCACGTGCAGGCAGCTGTTCGTGCTTCCGGCCTTTCTAATTGGCGTGTTCGGATTTGCCGCGGCCTCGTACGGCCATGCGCTGCAACCCGGCTATCTGGAGCTTCGCCGGCTCGACGAGGATCTCTACGCGGTCGTTTGGAAGACCCCGGAGATCAAATCCCGGCCCATGAAGATCTCGGCCGTGCTGCCGGAAAGCTGTGACGCGCGCACACCCGCGGAGTCGATTTGGGACGGAACCGCGTATGTTGCGCGCTGGACGACGCGTTGTGCGGGAGGCCTCGAGGGGGGCGCAATCCGGATCGAAGGGCTCGATCAGACCCGCACGGACGTGCTCGTGCGCTTCGACTTCGCCGACGGCAGTAGCGAGTCCCGCCGTCTGACCCAGGGCAATTCATCCTTTACCGTTCCGGCCGTTCCGAGCGGTCTCGAGGTGGTTCGAACCTACCTGGTGCTCGGCGTCCAGCACATCCTGAGCGGCATCGATCACCTGATGTTCGTTCTCGCGCTGCTGATCCTGGTCAAAGACCGGCGCCGACTGATCGTGACTGTCACCGCGTTCACGCTCGCGCACAGCCTCACGCTCGCCGGCGCGACACTGGGTTTCGTCAATATGCCGGGGCCGCCCGTCGAGGCGAGCATCGCATTGAGCATCATGTTCGTCGCTTCCGAGATCTTGCACAGCCGGCAGGGGAAGAGGGGGCTCACGGAGCGGTATCCGTGGATTGTCGCGTTCATCTTCGGCCTGCTGCACGGCCTCGGCTTCGCGGGCGCACTGGCGCAAATCGGTCTGCCTCAAGCATCGATTCCGATGGCGCTGCTGTTCTTCAACGTTGGCGTCGAGATCGGCCAGCTCTTCTTCATTGCCTGCGTGTTCATTGCCGTGGCAGCCGTATCGAAGGGCACGCGATGCATCGACCTGACACGACTGGCATGGGCTCGGGCCGTACCGCCTTATGTGATCGGCAGCCTCGCGGCCTTTTGGACGCTTCAGCGACTCGCCGTTTTTTGACGATCGGCCCGAGTTTTTGCGCATGCGTGCGGGATCGCTGGCCCGCTCAGTCGCATAAAGCCCACCGTTGATGTCGGCTCCAATCGGTGGGCGGAGCCCTGAAATTCGTGGGCGATGTCAACCTGGAAGAGAACACCACGCTGAGTTGGGATCAGCCGACGCCTGTTCTTTATCCGCCGTCGAGAAGTTTTCGCACGACCGATAGCAACACCCGATTCGAGAAGGGCTTCTCGAGGATCTCCGCATCTTCGCACGCCGACATCACGTCGCGCTCCCCGCTGTGCGCGTAGCCCGACATGAAGATGAGCTTGAATTCGTGACGCGCTTCCCGAAGCCGCTTCACGAGTTCCGGCCCGGAGAGCCGCGGCATGACAATGTCGGTGATGACGAGATCAATGTGTGATTCGTACTTCCTCACGACCTCGAGGGCGTCCGCGCCGTCGCTCGCGTCGATCACGTGATAGCCCCGCTGCTGTAAGAAGTTTCGAATGAGGCTGCGGATCCCATCCTCGTCTTCGACGAGCAGGATCGTTTCGTCTCCATCGAGGGTCGCCGACGTAGGAGATCTCTGGGGTTCGGGCACTGGACGAGCGTCACTCAGGGGAATCAGCACCGAGACCGACGTGCCCTCGCCAACGGCGCTCTCAATGTAAACACCACCACCACACTGCTCGGCGATCGAGTGAACGGTGGCCAAGCCCAATCCCGAGCCCGCGCCAGGTGCCTTCGTGGTATAGAAGGGGTCGAAAGCGTGGTCGATCTGCTCCGGCTCCATCCCTTCTCCGGTGTCACTCACGCGGATGAGCGCATAGTCGCCTGTGGGCAACCGCGGCATCGAATTCGACTGCTCGTGCCGGTGTTCCAGGAGCGCGACCTCGAGGCGGCCGCCTTCGGGCATGGCGTCGCGCCCGTTGGTGGCGAGGTTGATGACCAGCTGCTCGATCTGAGACGTGTCCGCAACAACGGTGACGGGCCCGAGTGGAAGCGGGGACTCGAAGAGGATGTCCTCACCGATCAGGCGTTCGAGCAGTGTGCGCAGACCCTTCATCACTCCCACGAGATCCGTTGGCTTCCGCTTGACGGGCTGTCCCCGACTGAAGGTGAGCAGCTGGCGGGTCAGTGCCGCGGCTCGTTCGCCCGCCTTGCAAATCTCGCCCGCCGCCTCAGCTTTCTCGAGTTGGCCCGCCGCCGCGAGTTCCTCGCGAAGGGTCTCGGCGTGGCTGAGGATCACCAGCAGAAGGTTGTTGAAGTCGTGAGCGATCCCGCCGGCCAGCCGGCCCACCGATTCGAGTCGCTGAGATTGACGAAGCTTCTGCTCGAGTTTCTTTCGCTCGGCAATCTCGCGCCACACCACGTGGATGGCATGCTTGGGGCCGCAATCGACGGCGGTGAGCATCACCTCGACGGTGAAGGCCTCGCCGTCCGCGCGAAGGTGATCCCACTCGAAGCAGTGGCTCCCCTGCTCGAGGACGATCTGCATCATCGCCTCCGCCTTTTCGAAGGAGTCGCGGCCATCGGGCTGGGTGGGTGGCGAGAATTCACTGGGGTGGGCGCGCAGCGTCCCCTCTTTCTGGCCGCCCGAATAGCGCTCGAGCAGCGCCTGCTTGCTCGGGAAACCCATCATCCGCGCCGCGGCCGGATTGCAGTCGACGAAGCGCTCCTCTTCGATGATGAGGATCGCGTCCGGGGAGTGTTCGAAGAGCTCCCGATAGGTGTCGTTTTGCTCGGCCATGCAACACCGCACTGATAGTCCATTTGCCCGCTCAGGTCTACACCAGCACGAATCGCTGAAGACCGGTCAGCGCGCGGGCACCGCAACGGGCCTGAATCGATGCGCGCCGCGTCCGTTCACCAATTGAGGGACAGCGTCACCCCGTAGGTTCGGGGCGCGCGCCCAGAGTTCGAGGATCGAGCTGGCGGATCGGCTCAGGTCGTAGGTGTCGAGCTTGTACTCCTCTTCGAAGAGGTTGCGCACCCAGAACGCCAACTCGATTCGTTCATCGGGCGTTCGGTAGGCGATCCGCGCGTTGTGGAGCCAGTAGCCTTTCCTGCGAGATGGGGTCGCGCATCTGCGGGTCGTGGTAGGCCTTCGAGCGGTAGTTGGCGTCGTAGTGTGGAATCAGGAAGCCCCAACCGAAGAGCGGAAGCTCGTATTCGGCGAACACCGCGAGGTTCCACTCCGGGGCGGCCACGAGGCGGTTTCCGCTGTAATCGAATACAGCGGGCACCCGGGTTGGGGTCCCGCGGTACCCCGATGGTCTTGGTGACCTTGAAATCCTCGTATTCGCTGTCCAGCCAGCCCATGTTGCCGCTGATCAAGAGGCCCGGCAGCGGTCGAAGGTGCAGCTCCAGTTCGGCGCCCCGCACGTCGGCATCGCTGTTGAGCAGCTCGCGGGTCGGCAAT
>PVMK01173799.1_pt1 | contig 34019 bp, 39 predicted proteins | sample 1853481 | NCBI WGS metagenome assembly PVMK01 (sample SAMN08533507, study PRJNA380276) | Marine sediment metagenome, whole genome shotgun sequencing project.
AAGAAAACAGTTGCAGCCCATGCGCCCGATCAGTTCCGCAAAGCCATTGAGATAATCAGCGACAATTTCACCGTTGCCGTGAAAGTGGACAATGGTGCGCGCTTCGGCATCTGTTTCATGGTAGGAACATGCCAGGCGCGCGTCACCGCAGTCGACCCAGAATGGCTGTGGAATTGTCTCTGTGCGAGGAAAGAAATAACGCTGACTGATGATGGGGTTATCAAGCAGGGAGGTCTCGGTCATTTTTTTTCATCATCCCATGTTTTTTTAAGAAACTGATCGCGTCCGGAATTGCAGCGGTACAATTTATAGCGGACCGGACTCTTCTGATAATAATCCTGATGGTAATCTTCTGCCGGATAAAAAGTACCCAAAGGAACAATCTCGGTTGTTATCGGGCTCTTGAAGCGGCCCGATTCAGCAAGCCTGTCGCGTGACTCCTCGGCAAGTTGTTTCTGCTCCTCATCGTGATGGAAAATTGCGGGTCGGTACTGTGAACCGCGGTCATTAAACTGGCCATCTGAATCAGCCGGATTAATGTTGCGCCAGAATACCTCCAGTAGCTCCGGATAGCTGACCTTCTGTGGGTCATAAGTAACCTGCAAGGCTTCGGTGTGACCGGTCGTCCCGGCTGAAACTTCCTGATAAGTCGGGTTGTCTTTGTGACCGCCAGTATATCCGGAGGTGGTTGCAACGACACCGTCGAGTTTGTCGAATGGGGGTTCCATACACCAGAAACAACCGCCGGCAAAAGTTGCCTTGGCGAGATTTTCTTTATTGTGTGCCATATTGTTGCTCCTGCCGTCTGCTGGTGCCGTCATTGATGAAAATATAAATAATATCACCAATATCAGCCAGAATGATTTTATTGGAGACATAATGCGTCTTCTTATGCACACATTCTAACATTTTTTCCATCTGGAATTTCGAAGGGGGAAAGCGGGTGCGATATTGATTAAATATTTAAGGACGTTTACCGGGTTTTAGGGTATAATTCGGACATCATTCGAAAGCTTTTTCGTCTCTCTTGCCAGTGAAATAACAATGACTTATCTAAAAAACACGTTCTTTGTGATTAGTTTGTTGATTGTCTGCCTTTGCAGCTCCTCATCTCTTGCACAACCGACGGACCTTGCGCAACCGAAGGATAATGTCCTGGTTACACTGATCGACCTGGATCCTGGAGTTGAATCGACGCTCGGTAACGAAGACATGTTGTATGTTCTGGTTCGTTATGAGAGTGACATATCTTTGCGTTTTCAGGCGATTGCCATGCGTGATGGTGCGGTTCTGGATGTAGGTGCAATAAAGAATCCGGCGGCTCTGCATTCTGTAGGTAGTGGAGATGCACTGGTCTGGGTCGGATATACAAACCCGACTCATATAGATGCTGTTCAAGTGACCGTCATGGATGAAAAGTGGCGGAAGCTTTATCAACTTACTGAAAAAGCGGATGTGACATGGCAGGGCGTTGCTGCTGCTGAACCAAGAAAACCGGCGGCGTGGGTCGAATCTTTAGTCAAAACCGAACGGCGCAAGATGGATTTCCTATATGACCCGTCACCGAAAAAATACGGAGCTCTATTCGATATTGTTTTTTTTCTGACTATTGCATCGATACCAGCTTATCTTTTGCTGCAATTGCACATGTTGTGGCGTTATAAGTATCGCTGGAAAGAGCTGGCAGCTATCCCACTGTTTCCTTACATGATTGTCGCTTTTTATTCTCTCGTCGGGCTTGATATTGAATCGTCTCTGCTGGTGACTTTCCTCTTCCGTTATACCCCTTTAGCTTTGCTCTATCTGATTTGCCTGTGGCTTGCTAAACGCTTCTGGCAACATAAGCTCCCACCACCAAAGCTCTATAAACCACCGAAGACATAATCAGGCAATCCAGCCCATCATACGCAGATGCTTGATGAGATTGATAAGGCCCATACCGGCGACGAGCAGGCCGGCGAAACGCATCATCCAGGTGCGGGCCTTACCACTCAACCAGTGAGTTGTGCCACCGACAAAAAGTAGCGATGGCGCTGTTCCCAGCCCGAAGGCCAGAAGCATCAGGGCGCCGGTGGTGACCTCGGCGCTCTGGGCGGCGGTGATCGCCACGGCGTAGAGATAGCCACAAGGGATGAAGCCGAACATCAATCCCAGAGGGAGAGCCGCCAGCGCCGGTGGGAGTTTACGCAGGCCACTTACGGCGGCGGTCATTGCTTTCACCGGTCCGAGGAAGTCGAGCTTTGATGTGTTCAACCAGGAAAACAGGCCGGCAGTTCCCAGACCGACCAGGATGATGAACAGGTCTGAAGCCAGGAGCAACGACCGGGTGACCAGCTTGAATTGGTCGGTGTAGGCCATGGCCGAGCCGAGCCAGCCGACGACGCCGCCGATGAAGGTATAGGTGGTGATGCGGCCGGTATTGTAGAGCAGGTGAAACAGCCAGCCGCCCTTCCGGCCAGCTTCGGAGAGCGACAGAGCTCCTACCAGGCCACCGCACATACCCACGCAATGACCGAATCCCATCAGGCCGGTGATGAAGGCCATTGAGATGAGAGAACCGCTCATTTCATCTGGACCTCACCAAGCTTAAAGGTCAAGTCAACCAGATCATGTCCGGGTCGTTGGATAAGCATGATGGCATTCCATTCACCTCCCATGGTGAATACGGCTTGTCCGTGATAGGCGTTGCCCAGCCAGAGGGCCTTCGGTCTATTGGGCGGCATGGCCATGGCCGGCATCACCAGGCGCAAACTGACGGCAGCATCTGCGAAGACTATACCCGTGCCGCCAATCAGTTCTACGGTGAAGGGTGTTTCTGTCATTGTCAGTAACCGGTCGGTATTGAAAGTGAGTATGGCCTTGCCCCCTTCGGGCATCGCCTTCTCCAGACGAATCTCGGCGGCGAAAGCCGAAGCGGAGAGACTCAGCAGGCAGCAGACGAAGAGAGTCGTCAGGGCAGTACGGAACAGATTATTTCTCATGGTTCTCTCCTTGAGATGAAGAATTCTGGACGGGATGTGTTTCCTCCTCGTCATCAAGCATGCGATATTTTGGCCCTCGACATCGTCAAAATCACCACGCTTGACCGTCCATACAAAGAACAGCCAGGCACCGGTGCCGATGCAGAGCGAGAGCAGAATCAGGATGACCGTTGATTTAAACATTGTAGAACACTAATCGTTTATTGGCTGTTTGGCAATAGCTGACTGTTTGGTAATGGAAAACTTGCGACGGATCATTCGGCCAAGGCGGAGCGAATTGCCAACGACCAGTACGGAACTGCTCGCCATGGTTACAGACGCCCAGACAGGCGCCAATTGGCCGCTTGCCGCTAGGGGGATCGTTATAACATTGTAGGCAAACGCCCAGAAAAGATTCTGTTTGATAACCTGCAGCGTCTTGCGGGCGATATAGATTGCCTCATAAAGACGGCCGAGATCAGGCTTGGTAAGGACCAGGTCTGATGTTTCCAGGGCAATATCGGTGCCGCCGGCCATGGCACAGCCGACATCGGCCAGAGAGAGCGCCGGGGCATCATTAATGCCGTCGCCGACCATCATGATTTTTTGACCGGACTGTTGCTGCTCCTCAATCCACCCGGCCTTGTCCGCCGGGCTCAGGTTGGCCCGGAAATCAGTAATGGCCAATTCGGCGCTGATCTGTGCGACCGCTTCGGAGCGGTCACCGGACAGCAAGACAGTCTGCAGGCTGTACTCTTGTAGCTTGTTGACAGCCTGGGCGGCGTTGTCTCGCAGCGGATCATGAATCAGCAGGACACCACACCATGAGCCGTTGCGACTCACATAGGCTTCAGTGAAAGTTCCTGACTCAAGGACGGGAATCTCGACGTCGTTCTCAGTGAGAAAACTGCGGCTGCCCACCAGAATTTCGCTGTCCCCGCTGGCCATTCTCAGACCACGACCAGGAATCGTTTCGATCGATTCCGAGACTTCCGGCAAGATCCCTTCCTCTTGAACTCTGGCCATGATACCAAGGGCAATCGGATGGTTGGAACCGCTCTCCATCTGACAGACAAGTCGCAATAACCCTTCTGTGCTCTGTCCCGGTGCGGGGATAATCTGTTCAACGGTTGGCTTGCCAAGAGTCAGGGTTCCGGTTTTGTCAAAAGCAACCAGATCAATGCGTCCTGTCATTTCAAGAATATCACCGCCGCGAAACAGGATACCGCGGGCGGCAGCACTGCCCGATGCTACCAGGATAGCCGTCGGTGTCGCCAAACCAAGAGCACAGGGGCAGGCAACTATCAGGACTGATACAGCGTTGAGCAGAGCCTCTGTGTGAGGAACATTACTGGATAACCAGAAAATCCAGGCGCCGGCCGCAGTCAGAATGACGAGCGGAACAAAGATTGTAGCGACCCTGTCAGCCAAAGACTGGATCGGGGCTTTGCGATTTTGCGCTTCTTCCACCATGCGTGCCACGCGCGCGACAAAGGATTCCGCAGCAACCCGTTCCACCTTGAGTTTGAGCGAAACAGTGAGATTCAAAGTGCCGGCCGAGACGCTGTCTCCCGGTTGGCGCAGAACCGGCATCGGTTCGCCGGTAATCGTTGCTTCATCTACTTCCGTTTCTCCCGTTAATATCTGGCAATCAACCGGGATGCGTTCACCGGGACGGACCAGAATGAGATCCCCGGGTGACAGGCTGGCGCTGGCAACAGTATGGATTTCTTTTCCGACCAGATGGTTGGCCGAATCAGGGGCGAGTCGCAGCAACCTGTCGATACCGGAAATAGAATGGTTGCGTGCAGAGCCTTCACAAAGACGACCGAGCAGGATCAGGGTGATAATCATTGCTGCGGTATCAAAATAGACTTCTCCACCGGCAAACAGGGCATAAAGGCTATAACTATATGCCGTCAGTACACCCAGGGTGATCAGAAGGTCCATGCTCGGTGCCCGGTTCTTCAAACTCCGCCAGGCACCGGCAAGGAACGGCCATCCGGAATAGAAGACCACCGGAGTTGTTACCGCCGCGGCAAAGTATTGAATTATCTGTCGGGTCCCTGGATCGATACCGTGGAAATAACCACCGTAAAGAGCAAAAGAGAAGCCCATCAACTGCATAGAGAGGAATGCTGCGGTGCCAAAGCGGATCAACAGAGAGCGCTGCTCTCGTGCTGCTGCTTGTTGTGCTGCACCTGAGGTGAAAGGGCGGGGCAGGTAGCCGAGTCGGCTGACGGTTGAGAATATCTTTGTCGGCGATGTTTCCTGTGGGTTGAATCTGACTTGTGCCCGGTGAGTCCCGTAGTTGACACGTATGGCATCAACACCCTGTTCTTTGCCGATCAGTTTCTCCAGCAGCCAGACGCATGAGGCACAACGAATGCCTTCGATGATCATGGATATCTCTGCCGAATCTTCGTGGAGGTTGATGACATGACCGGCGAGCATGCTTTCATCAAACTCGGCTTCAAAGACGCCTGCCGGCACACCCCGCTCAGACCAGTCGCGACGTTGATAAAAATTGTTTAAACCGGCATCGTTAATGATTCGGTAGACCCATTGGCAGCCATGGCAGCAAAAGCGCAGTTCCTTGCCGTCAATCTCATCAATGACCAGATCGGAGGGTGGAATCGGCAGGTTGCAATGGACGCAGGTGTCGTTATCGTTCATTAGAGATTAAGCAGCAGTTGCCGGTTGATACGAGCACCCTTGCGTTCAAATTCAAGGCGGGCGGTCATTTCTCCGGTCATGCCGGCAGTCAGGTGTAATTGATAGACTCCTGTATCGACCTCCTGGAGCGGAAAACGAATGCTGGATGCAGACTCCGGCAGGTACAGCAGGAGAGTCCCTTTCGCCGCCTCGACCGGTTGTCCCTGTTTGTCACTCAGGTGAAACTCCAGAGTGCGTTCCACCAACCGGGTTGACACGGTCCAGCCGAGTACAGCTGCAGCCCGCTTTTCTACCAGCGTTGAGCTGTATTTCAACCCTTTACTGTAGTAATCGGTGTCGGCTATCTGTGGTCCCAGTTCGGCAGCCCGCATGGCTGACCAGACTGAAAAGCAGAGGAAACTGCCGAGCAGCAGCAGAATGAGCAGGGGGTAGAAGTTTTTCTTTAAAGCCTTCATTCAATTCTCCTGCCTACTTGATATATGCGCCGGTAATCGCCAGTTCATCACCGGTTTGATTCAGTAAAATGAATTCTACCTCTATTTTATCTTTTGGAACAGCTGTCACTAAAACAAAATCAATGAGGAGGTTCTCTCCGGCTTCAAGCTCAATCCTTTTGATTTGTCCTTTTAACACTAATGGCCTGCCGTTGTCTGTTTGCCGGGCCTCAATGTGATAGCTTGCCTTCTCACTGCTGCGGTTATTTACCCAGGCATTGAAAAATGTCGCGCGATTGCCGTTCTGGAGAATCCGATTCGCCGCCGTGTGTGAGACTGCGATCTTCAGAGAGGCTGACGGGCGTTGGTAAACGGCAAATATCAGCATGAAGATCATGGCCACAGTTGCCAGGCTCAAGAGCAAAGTACGCAGGTTCAGCAGTGCTTTGACTCCCTCTCCTTCGGTGCCGAAAGTATACTTGATCAAGCCCGGCTGATTGCGTTTGGACATCACTTGACGACAGGCGTCGAGGCAGCGGCCACAGTTAATGCATTCAATCTGGTAGCCACGGCGAATATCGATACCCATAGGACAGGCACGTACACAGGAACCGCATTCGATGCAGCGTTGCTGTTCTGTAGACGGCAGGTGCAGGGTCAGTGTTGCCTGATCGGCGAGGGTCGTCTGGAATCTCCCATAGGGGCAGAAATCACTGCACATCAGGCGGCGAATCAAGGCCAGGTCGAGATAGACGACCAGGGCAACCAACAACAGGCTGATCCAGGCGGCATCGTGCAATTGTCCCGAGGCCAGTTTGGCGAAAAAGTCCCGAGGTTCGATGAAATACCAGAGCAGGTTGGCTGAAACCAGAAACGCCAGGAACAGGTAGCTGAGTTGCAGTACAATTTTTTGTATTGGATGCTTTTTTTGTGATTTCTTCTTTTTCTGCAATCCCAGGCGGGCTGCAAACCATTCCGCCAGGTCCGACAAAGTTGTTTGCGGGCAGAGCCAGCCGCACCAGACTCGACCCAACAACATGGTCATCAGGAGAAAGCCGAGAGTCAGGAGCAGGCTGAAGAGAAGAACCAGATAGAGCTCCTCAATGCGAAGTGTTTGCCCGAAAAAATACAGGCTGAGTCTGGGGATGTCGATCCGAAGCAGGCTGTTGCCACCGACGTGAAACCAGGGAATCAGTAACAACAGAAGCGTTGCTCCCCATTGGACGCGTCGACGCCATGGCGAGAGGAGGGTGGTGGGCCTTCCTGGACAGGATGTTTCAGTCATAGAAAGAACGCGGCAGAAGGATCACCCCGCTGCCGCGTGTCGGTTCAAAGATTCAGGATGAAGTCGGTTAGGGCTACTATCTCTTCAGGAGAGAGTTTTTGGCCGAAGGCCGGCATGTTGCCTGGCCGCCCGGAAAAGATGCTTTCCTGCACAGCCAGTTCCGTTTTGCTGTACTGGTAATCGCCTGACAGGTCCGGGCCAAAAGCGCCCTTGCCGTCTGCACCGTGACAACCGGCGCAATGTTTTGCGAACAGCTTCTGACCATCTATTGCCCCGGCAGGAGGTGCCGCTTCAGAGGTTGCAACTGCAGCTGCGGTTGTCGGTGCAGCAGGAGCGGGAGGCGTGGGCGTTGCTGTGGCGTCCTGTTGCTGTACCGGAGGCTCGCCTTTGTGGGCCGCCATCTTTTCCTGGAATTCAGCATCCGAACTCCAGCCGGAGAGCAGGTAGAATGACATGAAAGCCACCGCCCAGATGATCAGGCCGTAAAAGAGAACCGTGAAGTAGATCGGTGGGGCTTGCTCGCGATCTTCAACAATGCCGTCTGCGTGTTCTTCGTGGTGAGGATCCGTTGTGCTCATATAAATTTCCTTTTGGCCAAAGACCGGTCGTTTTCAGGTAGAAAACGAATTAATCATCGTCCAACATTTGATACTTGGCGATTTCTCCTTCATCCTTCCGCTTTTTGCTGTAGGTGCGGATTACGATCAGGACAAAGATCACGAACAGGCCGAAGGTGACGCCAAGGTAGACGATGGATGCCAGGTCCATAGCTATTGGCTCCCGTCTGCTTTGTAATGCCTGATGTAGTTGGTCAGCTTCCAGACTTTGTCGGTGCCGAGACTCGAGAAGCTCGGCATGCCACCATCGGCAATGCCGGTATAGATGATTTCAAACAAAAGCTCGTCATCGTAGTCTTCGCCGATCAGTTCAGGACCGATTTCGCCTTCCATCTTCGGGCCATGACAGGCGGCGCAGTTTTCCTGGTAAAGCGAGGCCCAGCTGGAGATAGTCGCCTGGTCGGTGTCTGCAAAGGGATTCTTCAGATCACCAACAATGGTGGTCTCTGCCGCTTCCCGCCAGGGGAATATCCGAACCGAGTTTCTGCAGATAAGCGACCATGGCATCCATCTCGTTTTTGTCTTCGAGAGCTTTGATCTCCTCCGCCGTGTAGGGGAAGCCGAGGACATCCATCTTGCGCTGGATCATCTGCGGGTCAAGCTGGTTATCGGACAGCCAGCCGTAATCGGGCATATTGGTTTTCGGCACCATCGATCGCGGCGATTCCATATGCTTGTAGTGCCAGGCATCGGGATACTTGCCGCCGAGGCGGGCCAGGTCCGGGCCGGTACGTTTCGATCCCCCAGAGGAAGGGGCGGTCATAGACGAATTCGCCCGATTTGGAATAGTCGCCGTAGCGCAGAACTTCCGGAACCAGCGGCCGTACCGTCTGGGTATGGCAGTTGTTACAGCCGTCCCGGATGTAGATGTCGCGACCTTCCTGTTGCAGGGCTGTATAGGGAGTGACGCCCTCAATCCGGTCGGCCTCGGTATTGACCCAGGCGAAGGGCAATACCATGGTGATGATGGTGCCGACCAGAATGGCAATGGTGGCCAGAACGATAAGCAGGACAGGTTTTCTTTCCCACATGATCAGGCCCTCCCTTCTACAACAGTGGTTTGTGCTGCAATTGCACCACCTTTTTTGGTTGTCATATACAAATTGTAGATAAAGACAATGAGCCCGACCATGTAGATCATCCCGCCGAAGGTGCGCGCCCACCAATAGGGGTACATCTCAACCATGGTTTCCATGAAGGTGTAAGTCAAACTGCCGTCAGAATTCATGGCGTTCCACATCCCGGCCTGCAGAACTCCGGCGATCCAGAGAGAGATCGACCAGATCAACTGGCCAACCAGAATCAACCAGAAGTGCAGGTTGGCCAGGGGGATGCTGTAGAGATTGCGGCCGTAAATGCGCGGGACAAGGTAGTAGATGCTGGCAAAGGAAATCATGGATACCCAGCCCATGGTCCCCATATGAATGTGGGCAGGCACCCAGTCCGTATAATGGATGAAGGCCGAGAAGGTCCGGATCGCCTGCATCGGTCCCCTGCAAGGTCTGCAGGCCGTAGAAAGTGATGCCGAGAATCAGGAACTTGACCAGATAGTTTTCTCGCATCTGATGCCACTGGCCGTTCATCGACAGGTAACCGTTGAAGACACTCCCCCACGAAGGCGCAATCAGCATGATTGAAAAGCCCATGGCCAGGGTTTGAATCCAGTCCGGTACCGGGGTCCAGAGCAGAGTGGTGGGCGCCGGTCCAGAGGTACATGAAGATCAGACTCCAGAAGGCGATGATTGACATGCGATGGCTGTAGATCGGTACGCCGGTTGATTTCGGCAGGAAGTAATAGAACATGGCCAGAAACGGTGCAGTCAGGACCATTGCTACGGCATTGTGGCCAAACCACCACTGGACGTTGGCGTCGTTGGTGCCGGCATAGGCCGAATAAGACTTGAAGAGGGACACCGGAACCGCCGCTGCGTTGACAATATACAGGATTGCTACAGCAATAATTGCTGCCATCATGTACCAGAGAGAGATATACATCTGCTCATCTTTGCGCTTGAGAATGGTCATGATGATGTTGATGGCAAAAACCACCCAGAGGATAACGACCATGACGTCGATCGGCCACTCCATCTCATGATATTCTTTTGACGTGGTATAGCCTAGCAGCAGGGTGACGGCTGAGGCAGATGATGGTTGCATTAAAGAACCAGAGTTGAAATTTTGCCAGTTTATCGCTCCAGAGCGGAACCTTGCAGAGTCGCTGGACCATATAGAGGAAGGTCGCGAAGATCATGCCGATTCCCCAGCCGTAAATCCCGGCATTGGTATGAATCGGGCGTAGGCGTCCGAAGGTGAAGTAAGGTGGAAAATTAAGATCCGGATCGACCATCTGCAAGGAGACGATGACTCCGACCAGAACCGCAACCAGTCCCCCAGACCACGCTCCAGGTGACGAAACTGCGTACAATGGCGTAGTTGTAGGTTGGGCTCTCCATAACACCTCCTGAGAAATATTAATTCGCTCTAAAGTCTAGTCTTGAGCAGATAATTGTCAAGGATTAATTAAATATGACAAAAACAGTGTTGCTTATACCTGAGGTGGTGAAGCTTGTCAACGATTGCCAGGAAAACATTTCTTTACGATTGGACTTCCATTTGTGATGGTAAAATATGATTATTAACTGAGATCTAATCTGTGAGTTCATGGCGAGAGTTTTTTCAGGAGTCTTTGTTTTGAGAACCGGTCTGGGGAAAAAAACTGCTTTTGTACACCGGAGGTATCGTTGCTTTATTGCTGGTTGTCACCTTTATGGTGCTGGAGCGCAACCAGGGCGCAGGCATGGGAGGATTACCTGCTCAATCAGAGCCTTTCCTTCGCCAGATTGGCAACACCTGAATTGCTGAAGCGCTTTCGTGGCTCGTTCCCGCCTGACGAGCCGGCTGATATTGCCGATATGCACGAATTCCTTGGTTTAAACCGTGACCTGGTCCAGTTCTCATTGGTGTCTGCTGGTGGCCGTCGGCTTTACCTGTCGAATGTCTTTGAGGATTTCCCCGATCTGAACCTGCAGCCTTTTGACAGCGAAGATCTTTCCGCACGCCTGGCCGCTGAGCGTACAACCATGATCACGCATAAATTGCCTGACGGCAGACGCCTGCTGGATTTGATCGAACCGGCTTTTGGCCCGACCGGTCAGCAGGTTGTCTCGCTCCGCTACCTGATCTCTTACGATTCGATCGATGCACGTATGCAGGAGTCACGCAGGCATTTTATAATGATTGCTATCACTGCACTCCTTGGCTGTCTAGTGATGGTCAGCCTGGTTGCCAGGCGGATCACCCAGCCGATTGCCAGTCTGACCGATGGCGCTCGTTCCCTGGCCCGGGGTGAACTGGAGACCAGAATTACCGTTGAAAGTCGTGATGAACTCGGCACATTGGCGCAGGCTTTCAATGATATGGCCGAAAGTCTGTCTATCAATCGTGCTGAGCTGACCCGCAAGAACGAAGCCTTGAGTACGGCCAATGAGCACATGCAGTCGATGCAGGAGCAACTGTTGCGCAGTGAGCGTCTGGCTGCCATTGGTCAGCTGGCTGCTGGAGTTTCCCACGAGATCGACAATCCGGTTGGTATTATTCTCGGCCATGCAGAGCTACTGCTGGAGGATCTCGATAAGGATGACCCGCTACGCGACGACGTCGCTGCAATCATCGAAGAATGTCGTCGCTGTAAACGTATCACCGGTGGTTTGCTCGGCTTTGCCCGTTCTCCTGAAGGGCATCACGATCGAGTTGATCTCAATCAACTGATCGAGGAAACAGTGGCCTCTTTGCGGCCGCAGATGCTTTTCAAGGAGCTTGAGCTGAGGACAGATTACTCCTCGAATGATCTGCATGTGACAGGTGATGCTGATCAACTGCGTCAGGTCCTGATCAATGTTCTGCTGAATGCCGCTCAGGCACTTCAGGGGAAAGGACAACTCCTCGTCTCTCTGCAAGATGAGTCCGGATATGCTCTCATTCATGTTGATGACAGCGGCCCGGGAATTCCCGAGACAGATCGTGAGAAAGTTTTCCAGCCATTCTTTTCGACCAAGGCCCGTGGAGAAGGAACCGGTCTTGGTTTGCCTCTCTGTCGTAAGCTGATCGAGGCTCAGGGTGGAGAAATTTATGTTCACCAGGCCCCGCTGGGGGGCGCACGTCTCTCTGTTTCTCTGCCGCTTTCAGATTAAACAAAAAAGCTTTGACATACTTCGTGAGAATTCATTAGGATAAGCGATAATTTCCCCATCGGATTCCCCATAATTATGGATTTTGTACTCAACCTCTTAAATGACGAAATTCGTCGTGTCGAAGCGCAGTTTCGTGAGGATCTGACCTCGCGTGTGCCGTTGATTCGCAAGGTCGGCGAATATGTGCTGGCAAGTGGCGGTAAACGTGTGCGCCCGATGATGCTGTTGCTCAGTGCCCGGCTTGCCGGCTATCAGGGTGACGCCCATATCGGCCTGGCCAGTGTCGTCGAGTTTATCCATACGGCTACCCTGCTGCATGATGATGTTGTTGACAGTGCTGTTCTGCGTCGCGGTCAGGATTCCGCCAATGCCGTTTGGGGCAATGAAGCCAGTGTCCTGGTCGGCGATTTTCTCTTTGCCAAATCATTCTCTATCATGGTGCGCGCCGGCAACCTGAATGTTCTTAAAGCCCTCGCTGATGCTACGACCCAGATGGCAGAAGGAGAGGTGCTGCAGCTGATCAGCACAAGTGATGTTGAACTTCAAGAAGATCATTATATCGAAGTTGTCCAGAACAAGACGGCAGTGCTGCTCTCGGCAGCGAGCCGTTGCGGGGCGATTCTGGGCGGTTGCTCTGTCGAAGATGAGGAGGCTTTGGCGGCTTTTGGTATGGATCTGGGCATCGCCTTCCAGTTCATGGATGACGCCCTTGATTATGTTGCTGAACAGACCGAATTCGGTAAAGAATGTGGTCATGATCTGCTGGAAGGAAAAGTCACGCTTCCCCTGATTCACGCATTGAGACATTGCACCGCTGAAGAACATGAGAAAGTTACTGCTATCGTCGAGCAGGAAGTCCTGCCTGATGAGGACCTGGAGTATGTTGTTGCCCTGATCCTCTCCTATGACGGTATTGGTTACACTCAGAAAAAAGCAAAAAAACTGGTTGAATCAGCCAAAAATCATCTTGTTGTATTTGCTGAGTGCCCGGCCAAGGAAGCCCTGCTCAGGCTGGCGGATTATGTTGTCAGTCGCACTCACTAGCAGCTTGTCGGCCCGTATAATTCGATAGTTCTCTAGTACCTTGTAACCCATAAACTAACGCATCTTGCTTGTTCTTTGGCACGCCAACTGCGTTGTGGCTTCGGTTACATAGCGGTGCTATGCGCTCTCGGCCACGCCTTGTTGGTGCGCCAAATCCCGTCGCAATATTGCGACATTTTATGAGTTACAAGGTACTAACTTTCTTGACGAAAATCCGGGTACCCGTCTCGCTGCTCCTCCTGCTATACTGCCCACATGTTCCGTCTCTCCTTTCATAAGAAAGTTCTCTACGTCTTCTGTAGCCTGACTTTACTGCCGCTGATTCTCCTGGCGCTTTTTGCCGGTCAGAGCATTGATGCTGTCGAGCAGATGTTGCGAACCAGTGCCATCAGGGCTTTAGATGAGCAGGCTGCAGAGACTCTTGAACTTCGCGCGGTCATGGTTGCTGATGAGGTGCGGACCTTTTTACACAAGATAGAGAGTGATCTCGGTGCGTTGGCGCAGTTGCCGACTGAGGCTGAAACTTACCTCTGGTTCAGTCAGAATCGCCGCCAACAAATCTGGGTCCGCACCGGGACCAACGAAGAGCCAGGCGATGAGCGAGCATCTTTCCGCCTTTACAAGGAAATGGCCTTCGTCGGGCCAGATGGTATGGAACGCTTGCGGATTGTTGATGGTGTCTTATCTGAAGATTTACGCGACGTATCTGACCCTGCCAATACGACCTACTTAACGGAAACCTATTTCAATGCTGCACGTGAACTGCCTGAAGGCCAGATCTATGTTTCCCATGTGACCGGCTGGCATGTCAGCAAGCAGGCTCAGCTTGCCGGAGCTGCTACTCCTGAAGAGGCTGTTGAAGGGGCAATCTATGTTGGTGTGGTCCGCTTTGCGCAACCGGTCTATGCTGCTGACGGCCAACTGCAGGGTGTGGTTGTGCTTTCCCTGGATCATCGTCACCTGATGGAATTTACCCAGCATATCTCTCCGACAGATGAGAGATATGTGGTTTTCCCGTCTTATCAGAGTGGCAATTATGCCTTCATGTTTGACAACGAGGGTTGGATTATTACCCACCCGAAATTATGGGATATCAGAGGGGTGGATAAGGAGGGCTCTCTGGTCCCACCTTATACCGGGAATTCCAGTCCGGAAGCGATTGCCAGCGGCGCCATTCCCTACAATTTGAGCAAAGCTGCATTTATCCATCCTAATTATCCGCAAGTTCATCAATCGGTTCTCAGTGGTCGCTCTGGAGTTGTCGATGTTACAAATGTCGGCGGTTCTCAGAAGATCATGGCGTTTGCACCGATTTTCTACGATGCGGGTTCTTACGCCGCAACAGGTATCTTTGGCGGCATAACAATCGGCGCAGAAGTGAAGCAGTTTCATAATATGGCGGAATCGGCTTCTGAGAACATCAGAGTGCTTTATAAGGCGTTTTTGACTGGAGCCTGGGTATTGATCGGTCTGACGACTTTGCTGGTTGTCTTTGTCGCCTATCGTCTGTCGCAAAACATCACCCGCCCATTGTCAACCTTGATTGCCGGAACACAGGAGATGGCTCGTGGCAGACTGGGAACACAGGTGGAAATCGCCAGTCCGGTTGAAGTCGCGGAGCTGGCTGCGGCATTCAATACCATGGCCAAACAACTTAATGAACGTCGTGAACGTCTGTTCAAAACGTTGGCTGTTTTGCGTCGTTCACGAAAAGAAATCAAGCAGGAGAGGGACTTCAAACAGACGATTGTGGAAAATGTTGAGATCGGCATTCTGACTCTCGACAGTACCCGGTGCGTAACCTCACTGAATGGTGCGGCGCGCGCTATTCTGAAAATTGAAGACGAGCCGGAGAGCCGTTTGCCGCTCAACGAGGTCTTGCAGGATTTCCCGGAACTGCGTGAGGCAATTTCCCGGAGCATGGACGTTGAGCGCTGGAGTGATTATGCTTCACTGGAAAGGAACGGCCGATTGCTGACTTATCGGTTGGCCCTGCATCAGCTTTCCTCTGGTGGGGAAGGTGGTCACATTCTGACCATTGAAGACTTGACGGAACGGGTCAGCTTCCGTCAGCAGATGGCTCGCTTCGAGCGCCTTGCATCGCTAGGTCGCCTTTCAGCGAGAATTGCCCATGAAGTGCGTAATCCGCTGACCGGTATCAGCCTTTTGCTCGATGAACTGCACGATCGCATGCTGGCCCATCCTGAAGATCAGGCTCTGATTCAACGCGCATTACAAGAAATCGAGCGGTTAGAGGGGTTGGTCAGTGAGCTATTGAATTTCGCTTCTTTGCCGGATATTCGTATGGCGCCAGGTGATTTTGCTGTGATTCTGCGTGACACGCTCTTCCTGGTGAGTAAGCAATTTCGGAAGCAGCAGGTTCAACCCCACGAAGATATCCCCGAGACGTTGCTCCTTCCGCGTATGGACAGTGATCGTCTGAAACAGGCGATCCTGAATCTGCTGACCAATGCTTTGGATGCGATGCCGGACGGCGGCGAATTGTGGATTGTTGCAGAACGTATTGATGACGGTATCCTGTTGACGATTCGTGATACGGGTCAAGGAATTTCTGCTGATCGACTCGCTCTTATTTTTGAGCCTTTTTATACCACCAAGGGAGAGGGTACAGGCCTGGGACTCTCCATCACCCACACCATTATTACCAGTCATGGTGGCCGTATCGAAGTACAGAGCCAGGAGGGAGAGGGTACAGAGTTCAGGGTCTACCTCCCCGAAAGCGGCCAAAATTAGCCTCGCGGTAAAGCTTTTCTCTCTTTGGGCTTGACCATAACAACAAAAAAGGCCACTTTTAGCCTCTTTTTTGTTGTTACCTATCCTTGTAGCCATTAAAATGCTCATCAGCTTAAATCTGCCAACAGGCTTCTAACCGAGGTTATTTTATTATGGATCGCATTCTGATCGTGGATGATGAGGCCTTTATCCGCGAGAATCTTGAAAGGATTCTCAAGGAGGATGGTTATCACCCTTATTCTACAGACAATGGTGATGATGCAGTCAAAGAGGTCAGTGAAGCGGAAGTCGATCTGGTCCTGCTCGATTTGAATCTTGGTACCCAGAGTGGTCTTGATGTTCTGCGTGCCATGCGTGAGATCGATCCCGGGGTCCTTGTGATCATTATTACCGGTTATGGCACCGTCGAAAGTGCTGTAGAGGCATTGAAGCTGGGTGCTTATGATTATATCAAAAAACCCTTTAAGGCGGACGCCATTCGTCTGATTGTTCGTCTGGCCCTGGAGACTCAGAACCTGCGTCGCGAAGTCCGTCAGTTGCGGCGAGGCAGTCAGGCTCGCGAATTAGCCGGAGACAACGTCATGGTTGGTTCCAGCGAGCAGTTGGCACAGATTTACCGGCAGATCCGTGAAGTTGCCAGACATGGAACCTCCACAGTGCTGATCACTGGTGAGTCGGGAGCGGGTAAAGAACTGGTGGCCAGGGCTATTCACCAGCTGTCGCCTCGCAAAAATCGGCCTTTTGTTGAAATCAACTGTGGATCGTTGCCATTTAATTTGCTGGAAACAGAACTCTTCGGCCATGAGCGGGGTGCATTTACCGATGCCAAAAATCGCAAAATTGGCCTCTTTGAGGAAGCCAATGGTGGCACAATCTTTCTTGATGAGATTGGTGAGATGGATCTGAATCTTCAGGTCAAACTCCTCAGAGTTCTTGAAGACCGCAAAATCCGCAGGTTGGGTGGCAATCGAAATATCGATATTGATGTCCGAATTGTCGCGGCCACCAACCTTGACCTCAAGGAGGCACTTGAACAGAAGATTTTTCGTGAAGATCTTTTCTATCGACTTAATGTGTTTCCGATCCACGTGCCACCGCTACGTGATCGTCGTGAGGATATCCCGCCATTGCTGGAATTTTTCCTCAAATACTACAGTGAAGAATTTAACAAGAATATCCGTGATATTTCCCGCACGGCCCTCGATCTTTTGATGCGTTATCACTGGCCGGGGAATGTGCGTGAGTTGCGTAACGTTGTGGAACGGATCTGTATCATGCACAACCAGAAGACAATTATGCCCGAATGTCTGCCTCGTGAAATCTGGGGAGACAAGCCTCAGAATGAGGCGACTTTTGAGTACCAGATTCCTCCGGAGGGGATCTTGTTTGAGGAAATTGTCGGTCGACTGGAAAAGGACCTGATTACTCAGGCGGTCGGTATTACGGGGGGCAATGTCGCCAAAACGGCACGTCTGCTCAACTTACCTCGTGGAACCTTGCGTTATAAAATGGGAAAATATGGTCTAATTGAGGGTTCCTGAACTTCATTGCTGTGGTCTGTTTTTCCGAGAGGTACAATCTTATGACAATTTTGAAAATTCTGCCGGTCAATTGATCTAGGAGCCTGTCCGACAATCCATGATCGGCTGCAAACCCCGCTGTTTGGCCCATATTTCAGCTCCTTTTCGGCCCATAGCTACTGCTATGAGCTCTCAAACGAGCCAAAATCTGTTCTCAAACTTCTGGGCTTTTCGCTTCGGCCCTTATTGTCGGACAGGCTCCTAGCTTTTTTGAGACTGCATTTCTTGTCATTTTCCGATATTCTCCTGGTAAAATTTCTCCTTAAATATTCGGGGTCAGTTTGCAGCGTCAAAAAATCATCATCGAAGGGATTGTGCAGGGTGTTGGTTTTCGCCCGTTTATCTACCAGTTGGCCAAACGCTTTGGACTGACTGGGTCAGTGTGCAACGATACCCGTGGGGTAACGATCGAAGTTGAGGGGCAAGTCGGCGTTTTACGTCAGTTTGTCACCGCCATCCGCAGTGAAAAACCACCACTGTCTGTTATTCAATCTCTTGACACCCAAGAAGTTTCTGTACAGGGAACAACTGATTTCAAGATATTACAGAGTCGCGTTGACAAGACCCGTTGTGCCCAGATCGCACCGGACACCTTTGTCTGCAATGATTGTCTGCTAGAGCTTTTCGATCCCGCTGATCGTCGTTATCGCTATCCTTTTATTAACTGCACCAATTGCGGCCCACGTTACACGATTGTCACCGGCATCCCTTACGATCGACCGCTGACGACTATGGCGGAGTTCCCGCTTTGCGACGATTGCCAGGCAGAGTACGACGATCCGGCATCACGGCGCTTCCATGCCCAGCCGAATGCCTGCCCTGTCTGCGGCCCGGAGTTGCAGTTACTCGCTGCGGACGGGCAGCCCATCGCCATAGAAGATCCCCTCTCTGAGGCAATCCATCGGCTCAGGAAGGGTCAGATTCTGGCAATCAAGGGCTTGGGTGGCTATCATCTGGCTGTTGATGCCGGCAACCAGGATGCGATACTCGAACTTCGCCGCCGCAAGCAACGTGACGAAAAGCCCTTTGCCCTGATGGCTGGCAATCTCGAGGCGGTGCGAGGTTTTGCTCGTGTCGGTGATGATGAGGCTCGCCTGCTGCTGGGGGTAGAGCGTCCGATTGTGCTATTGCAGAAGCAGGCGGGTCACAAACTTGCTGAAAGCATTTCACCTGCCAACCGTTATTTCGGTGTCATGCTCCCTTCTACCCCGCTGCATTTCCTGCTGTTTCAAGACTCTTTCGAGGCTCTTGTGATGACCAGCGCCAACCTCTCCGATGAACCGATTGCTTTCGAGGATGATGAAGCTTGCCGGCGCCTGGGAGCAATTGCTGATGTCTTCTTGAGCCACAACCGCCGCATTCATACCCGTACTGATGATTCAATTGCCAGGGTGATGGCTGGCCGACCACTGTTGTTGCGTCGTTCGCGAGGTTTTGTGCCGCGTGCGGTCGCTTTGTCGGCCGAAAGCCGATCGGTTCTGGCGGTCGGCGCCGAACTGAAGAACACTATTTGCCTGACCCGGGGTGACCGCGCCTTTCTGAGCCAGCATGTCGGCGATCTAAAGAATCTCGAGGTCTATGATTCTTTTAAGCAAACTATTAATCATCTGCAGTCGATCCTTGAAGTCCGCCCTGAGCGGATCGCCCACGATCTCCATCCTGACTACTATTCAACTAGATATGCCATAGAGGAAGGTGGCTTGCCTACTGTCGCGGTACAGCACCACCATGCCCATCTGGCCAGCTGTCTGGCTGAACATGGTGCCGAGGAGCCCGCGATTGGCGTCATTTTTGATGGCATTGGCTACGGAGCAGACGGACACCTCTGGGGAGGGGAATTCCTGGTCGGTGACCTGAACAGTTAGGAACGTGTCGGCCATTTCCGCTATCAACCGATGCCCGGAGGTGACCTGGCGACCAGAGAGCCGTGGCGCATGGCTTTAAGTTATCTGCTGTCAGTTTACGGGGAGATCCCGGCGAGTGTGACGGTTTTTGACAAGATTGGCGAGAGTGAGTTGCGTCTGGTCACTCAGGCGACAAGGAAGGGTGTCAATGCACCGCTTTCATCCAGTTGCGGGAGACTTTTCGATGCCGTTGCCGCCCTGCTTGGTCTGCGCCAGAAGGTCTCATTTGAAGGCCAGGCGGCAATGGAGTTGGAGATGATTGCCGACCCGTCTCAATTACAACCATATCCTTATCTGCTGTTTCACGAGGCCGACCGGATTATCTTTGATGCGTCACCGTTGATTGATGCGATCATCAAAGACCATTCATCGGGGCATCATGTCGCACAGATTGCCGGTCGCTTCCATCTCTCACTCGCGATGATGATCGAAGAAGTCTGTGCTCAGATAAGGCAGAATACAGGGCTTAAAAGAGTTGTTCTCTCAGGTGGGGTTTTCCAGAATTGTCTTTTGACCGAGATGGTGCTTTTGCGTCTTGAAAAATCTGGCTTTCAGGTCCTCACTCATTCACTCGTGCCACCCAATGATGGCGGACTTGCGTTAGGCCAGGCAATGATTGCGGCTGATTAAATGCCCAGCGTGGCTGCCAGTTTAAGCAGGGTACTATCGATTGCCCGTAGGCCACCCTGAGTAACTTTTTCAAGGTCTGTTTGCACAATTGCACCGCAGGAAAGACCGAGCATAATTCCTGACGTGCCGTTCAACAGGGCTTCTACGGCAGAAACTCCGAGGCGGGCGGCAAGCAGTCGGTCAAAGGTTGATGGTGAGCCACCGCGCTGGTAGTGACCCAGTACCATGATACGGGTTTCAAAGCCGACGCGATCCTTGATCTGATCGGCAACATCCTGGGCTCTGCCGGCACCTTCGGCGATCATGATGATCGAGTTGTCCCGACCTTCCTGGAAACGCCGTCGCAGGTTTTTGCAGATCTCATCGATATCATAGTCTGATTCAGGAATCAGGGCGTATTCGGCACCACAGGCGATGCCGGAGACCAGTGCCAGGTAGCCACAGTTACGTCCCATGGTTTCGACAACGAAAGTGCGGTCGTGGGATGACGCGGTGTCTTTCAGGCAATCAACGGCATGAATGATATTGTTCAAGGCTGTATCAACGCCGAGGGACATATCCGTGAACGGAATGTCATTGTCGATCGATGCCGGGATGGCGATGGTCTTCATGCCGCGTTTTTGCAACGCCAGCGCTCCGCGATGTGAACCGTCACCACCGATGATGACCAGGCCGTCGATTGCCATTTCTTTGAGGTTTTCGACAGCCAGTTCCTGACCGGCATCCTCAAGCATTTCCGAGCAACGGGCGCTCTGCAAAAAGGTTCCGCCCATCTGTAACTTGCCGCTCACCGATTTGGTTGTCAACTGCTCGGACTGTCGATCTATCAGCCCCTGGTAACCCTTTTGAATGCCGATGACTTCAAGGTTGTTGCTCAGGCCGGCCCGGACTACAGCGCGAATCGCTGCATTCATTCCTGAACAATCGCCACCACTGGTCAACACTGCAATACGTTTCATACCTGGACTCCCACTACTTCTTTAAAGAAGTTAAACAGCTGATGATCACTTTGTCAAAAGAAGGATCTTCCTGCTATCTAGGAGGCTGTCGGCCCATCAGTGAACAAGGCCCATGATCCGGCTGCAAATCCGGCTGTCTGGCCCATATTTCAGCTCCTTTTCGACCAATAGCTACGGCTATTACTCTCAAACGAGCCAAAATCTGGTCTCAAACTTCCGAATTTTCGCTTCGGCCCGTATAGTTCGACAGCCTCCTAGCAATGCATTAATATCCTTACTAAAACATTATATATCTAAAAAACGTGATGTCTTGCTCGACCATCAGCTGTGTTGTGGTTATAATGAAGCTGGTAATTATTGATCCCCCTATGAAAACTTCATCGTGACCATCCAGAATTTTCCGATGGGCACTTAAATGATAAGGCAGGAAAAATTACAATGAAACAGTTGAACCGCTTGACATCCCTGCTTCTTGGCCTGTTTGTGCTCTGTTCGGCAGGAGCAGCTATGGGCAGCAGCACCCTTGAAGAGAAGGTTATTGAACATTCGTTTGCCAACGGCTTGAAGCTCATGATGGTTGAACGACATGATACGCCGATTGTCTCGGCCTATATCACCATCGGCGTTGGCTCGGTACATGAGACCAGCGAAACCCGCGGGGTTGCTCACCTGCTGGAACATATGTTGTTCAAGGGGACGAAAACCCTTGGGACAACAGACTATGCCAGGGAAAAGCCGATCCTCGTAGAGATCGAAAGAGTTGGTGGTAGACTGGATGCTTTGCGCCTGCAGGTTGGTGCAGATCCGGCGCAAATTGCTGCCCTTGAAGAGGAGTTGGCGGCTCTGCAGGCAGAACACAAGCAGTACGTGGTCAAGGATGTCTTCTCCAATATTTATTCTGAAAATGGCGGCTCCGGATACAACGCCTTCACCAGCAAGGATCTGACCACCTACCTGATTTCCCTGCCGTCGAATAAGATGGAGCTCTGGGCCCTGATCGAATCTGACCGGATGAAGAACGCTATATTGCGAGAGTTCTACACTGAACGGGATGTGATCCGTGAGGAACGTCGCCGTTCCTACGATACCAACCCACGCCGGCGGCATTACGAGAGTATGGTGAATAATGCTTTCAACGTGCACCCCTATCGCAATCCGATCATTGGCTGGCACTCGGATATCGCCAACCTGAGCCCACAAAAAGCCCGCGAGTTCCTGCAAAAATATTATGCTCCTGTGAACACTGTGATTGCCTTGGTCGGAGACATCAAGGCGGCCGACGCCATTGCTTTGGTGGGTCGTTATTTTGGTGACATTGCACCGGGGACTCCGGTGCCCACAGTCGCTGCCGTGGAGCCTGAACAAAATGGCGAAAAACGGATTGTCGATATTTTTGATGCCGAGCCGCGCCTGGCGATTGCCTACCACAAACCGACCATGCCGGATAAGGATGACTATGTTTTTGATCTGATCGACCAGATTCTCGGCAGCGGCCGCACCTCGCGACTCTATCGCTCGCTGGTGGAAGAGCAGCAACTGGCGACCTCGGTTTCTGTCTACGGTGCGCCAGGCTCACGTTATCCCAACCTTTTTGTGATTGATGCTATCCCACGTCATCCGCATACGACCGATGAGCTGGAAGCTGCTATTTACGCCGAGCTTGATAAGCTCAAGCATGAACTTGTCGATGAAACCGAACTGACCAAAGTCAGAAATCGGTTGGTGACCGATCAACTGCGGCAGCTCAGGAGTAACTCCGGATTGGCCCGGCTTCTGACCAGCTATCAGTCCCTGGGGGGCGACTGGCGCTATCTGGTCACTTATGCCACAGAGATTGACAAACTCTCTGCTGAAGATATCAAAGAGGTCGCCAACAATTACTTTACTCGGCCAATCGCACCGTGGTTGTTCTGAGAAGGGAGGAGGCGTCATTATGATTTTCTCCCGTTGTCTTCGTATTTTCCCATCCTGTGTTGCCGCCCTGGTGTTTCTTGCCGCCCTGATGTCCTTTGCCGCCCTGGTGTCTTTTACCGGTTGCGCTGTTGCCCCCTTGCCAGAGCACCCTGATCAGCTTCACTACCCCGCTTTGGATTTCCAGCTACCTGAAGTAGAGACACTGGTGCTTGACAACGGTATCCGTCTTTATCTCAAGGAGGATAATGAACTCCCTCTGGTGCAGATGACCGCCATGATCGGTTCGGGTGGCATGACCACCCCGGCAGACAGAATCGGTTTTGCCGGACTATTCGGTAGTGTCTGGCGTACAGGCGGCGCCGGTGACCGGACCCCTGAAGAGCTGGATATCCACCTTGATTACCTGGCCGCCGATATGGGTGCCAGCATGGGGCCTTATTCGGCTCAACTGGACCTCTCCATGCGTTCGGAGGACCTGGAACAGGGTGTGGCGGTGCTGGGTGACCTGTTGCGTCGTCCGAAGTTTGCAGTGGAACGACTGGAACTGGCGCGCTTGCAAGCCCAGGAACATGTGCGTCGCCAGAATGACAGCCCTGGTGCCATCAGACGTATTTTGCTCCGAACAATCTCTGGATAGCGGTCTCCGGCGACTTTGACCGGGAAAACCTTTTGCGAATCCTGGAGGATGACTTCGGCGACTGGGCCCGGCGAGAGGTGCCGGAACAGCAACTCCCGCCGGTCACACGGTCGGATTCAGGTTCGATACATGTTGCCGCCAAAGTGCTGCCGCAGACCACGATCGTGATCGGTGACCTGGGCCTGACCAAGGACCATCCCGATCAGTATGCGGTCCGCGTTCTCAACTACATCCTCGGTGGCGGTGGCTTCAACTCCCGCATGATGCGCGAAAGCCGCTCGAATCGCGGCCTGGCCTATTCCGCCTACTCCTACTTTCAGATCGGTCGGCGTCTGCGCGGTCCTTTTATCGCAGGAACGGAAACCAAGAATGTCTCCGTGGCTCCTGCAATCAGTCTGACGCGTGAAATTATGGAGGATTTGAGGGATAATCCGGTGACCGATGAGGAGTTGCAGTTGGCGAAAGAGAGCCAGATCAACTCTTTCGTTTTTGGTTTCGAGAATACCCATTCGGTGGTCAACCGACAGATGACCATGGCTTTTTTTGACTATCCCAAGGATTACCTGGCTGGTTATCGTGATCGCATTGCTGCAGTAACGGCAGTCGATGTACAACGGGCAGCGCGAGAGTTTATTAACCTCTCCCGGCAGCAGATTGTTCTGGTTGGCAATGCAGAAGAATTCGGTAACGAGCTTGAGCAGTTTGGCTTGCCCATTGTTGAGGTCAGCCTGGAGTAATGTGTTGAGGTCAACCTGGATTAACTGTTGCAGTTGATCTTAATGCACCACATTGTGAGATTGAGAGGCTTGTTTGAGTCTGCTGCGCACAAATATTGAACGTGTGAGCCATTTTCTAGAGAGCGGCCTCTGGGAGATGGATGCCGCCGACCGCCGCTGGTGGCGGCGCTTCCTGCTCAATCTGGGGCAGATTCTGACTCTGGTCGTGCGTGGTTTTCTTGCCGATGGCTGCATGTTGCGTGCCTCGGCTCTTACCTTTACCACGCTGCTGTCCCTGGTGCCTCTGCTGGCGCTGATGTTTGCCGTCCTCAAAGGCTTCGGGGTCCAGAATGAGCTGGAACCGCTGTTGCTTGAGCAATTGGCAGTCGGTGGCGATGAGGCTGTTACCCAGATCGTTGAATATATTAACAATACCAACGTCGCACGTCTTGGCACCTATGGGCTGATTCTACTGATCGTCACCGTATTAAACCTGCTTTCAAATATCGAAACATCATTTAACAGCATCTGGGGGGTTGAGGAGACCCGTCCGTTGCTGCGCCGTTTTACCGATTATTTCTCGGTGGTAACCATAGGACCACTATTCGTAGTTCTGGCCATCTCCATGACCAGCACCTTGAAAAGCCAGCAGCTTGTGCAAACGCTGCTGGAGTACGAATATCTCGGTGAAGTCTTCCTGTCACTTTTTGAGGTTCTGCCATTTATGGTGATGTGGCTGGTCTTTGCCGGGCTTTACCTCTTTATGCCGAATGTCAAGGTCAGCCCGCGGGCAGCTTTGATCGGTGGCGTTTTTGGCGGCACGCTCTGGCAACTCAGCCAGTGGGGATATCTGAACTTCCAGGTTGGTGTAGCGCGTTACAACGCAATTTATGGGACTATGGCGGCCTTGCCAATCCTGATGGTCTGGATTTATCTCTCCTGGATGATCGTTTTGCTTGGTGTGGAGATGACCTATGCCACCCAGAACCTTCGATCTATCCGACAGGATATCCGCGGCGCAAGGGTAAATTTTGCCAGCCGTGAATTCATTGCTCTGACGGTTCTGCTTTTTATCGGCCGTCGCTTCTATTACGGCAAACCAGCGCTAGGGCAGCAGGAGTTGGTGTCACATCTGGATGTCCCGCCGCGCCTGCTGCACAACATCCTGGAAGAACTTGCCCGCCTCGGGTTTGTCGTGGCAACTACGCAGGAAATTGACGGTGTCTGTTACCAGCCCGCCCAAGCCTTGGAAAAGATCAAGTTGCATGATGTGATTCGTGGGCTTGCTGTGGATGGCAAAGATTACAGTCACCTTAGCGAAACCCATGAGCGCGAAGTTATAACCGGGCTGGCCGAAGTTTTGAAAAAGGCTGAAGAGCAAGCCTTGGCCGGTATGACATTACGGGATCTGGTGCTGCAAATTAAAAATGATGAGGATCAGGTTGTGGAGTCAGTGGAGACTGAGGCTGGCGAGTAACGCTGCAAAGTAAAGGTGTGGTCTTCGTAGACTGCGTAAGAATATTGAGTGATCCAGTCACCCAGGGCGATGAGTTCTCCGTCGCCCAGTTTTTCGTGAAAAGGTTGATGATAGTGGCCGGTGACGATGGCCTGGTGGCCCGTGGCGAGGATTGCTTTTGCGTAAGGCTTCAATATCTCGCGGGCCGGTGAGTTGCGGCGTTGCTCCACTGAACTCTTGCGACTTTCGTGGCCGGCTCGGTCGCCAATCGCCATAAGCAGTCTGTTCGGTAGGGTGCGGATCAAGAAACGCACCAGGCCGCAGCGCAGTAGCTTGCGCAGCCGACGATAGCCGGTATCATCAGGGTTGGCCAGGTCACCATGAGCGAGGAAGACCTTTTTACCGTCGAGCTCAATGCTGCCACCGTCTGGAAAAACCTGACAGTTCAGCCGACGGGTAAAAACCGGGCCTAAATGAAAGTCGTGGTTGCCTTCGACATAAACCAGTTTTGTCCCCTGCCGGTGCATGCGCTCGAAGGCATCGACCAAGGGGGCATAGTTGTCGGTCACGGTTGCCTTGCCGATCCAGAATTCGAAAATATCCCCGAGCAGGACCAACAGGTCCGTTTTGCCGCATTGCTCATCTAAAAAAGCCAGCAGGGCCAGATAATTCGGATCAGAGGGTTTGCAAAGATGTGCGTCTGCGAGAAAGAGTGCTCTCATGGGCGTCACTATAGGTCTGGATTAACGATATGTCAACTGTACCGAGAGCGATTAAAACATGGAAATAACAGGGAAAGAACAGGTTCCGCCGATCTCGCAGCGTGTCCGTTGCGGAGTGATTGAAGGTTGGTGGACTGTTCTTAAAATGATCAAGTTTGTCCTGCCGCTCTATATTGTTGTCGACCTGTGCAAGGCATATGGCTTGCTCGACAGCCTGGGCACCTGGTGTGCCCCCTTCATGAGTTTATTCGGTCTTCCCGGTGCGACGGCTTTTGCTTTTATTGCCGGAGGACTGATCAATCTCTATGCCGCGATTGCGGTTCTTGCGCCCCTTGACTTGACGCCCTGGCAAGTCACCCAGTGTGGCGTCATGATGGGCATCGCGCACAACCTGGTCCTTGAGGGTGGAGTATTGAGCAGTACCGGAGCCCGTGGTGGCGTCCTGACTCTTTGTCGTGTCCTGCTTGCGGCCGTGGCCGGGTGGTTGATGATGGCTTTGCAATCGTTGGGGGTGGCATGATGACGGTGTTCTTTGATGCCTGTCTCGGGGCACTGATGCTGTGTGGCAAACTGGTGGTTATAGTCGTGCCCCTGGTGGCGATCTTTGAAGTGCTGCGCTACGCCAAGATCTTCCAGAGCATCGGTTCTCGTACCGAACCGGCGATGCGTTGCCTCGGCTTGGGGCGATCCGCTGTCCTGCCACTCTTTACCGGGATTTTCCTCGGTATCGCTTACGGTGCCGGAATTATCATACGCTCGGCAGCCGCAGGGCAAATGAGTCGCCGTGAACTCTTCCTGACGGGGCTCTTTCTGGCCACCTGTCATGCCGTGATTGAGGATGTCCTGATTTTTGTTGTTCTGGGCGGTGACGCAGTCGTCATGCTCGGTCTACGGCTGAGTCTGGCCATACTTCTGACCAGCCTGTTGGCTAGATTCTGGCGGCAGGACAACTGAGCCAGCCAATATACTTGCCGAATCTGAAGATTAATTTCTTGTTTTCTGGTATCATCCAATGATAATTTTCCAATTATCTACTAACAATGTTCCCCGATTGTCCGGTGTGTGACTGTTTACATGATGAATCAATTCTCTGACATCATTGATGTTCCGTCCCTTCAGGATTTGATGGATTCCCTTTGTCGAATTACGGGAATACCTGTCGCTATCCTCGATCAGAACGGGCTACCACTCTTGTCCAGTTGTTGGCCAAAGATTTGTGAGACATTTCACCAGCTTTATCCTGAGCAACCACGACGCTGTTTTCCTCTTGATGCATTTACGGGAGCCACCGATTGCCAGCCTGTTGCCAATGGATGGGTGGAGTTCAAATGTCAGAACGGTCTGATCGGTTTTGGTTTTCCAGTCAGAATTGAAGGGCAGCACGTTGCGACCCTTCTGGTCGGACCCCTGTTGCACAAGCCGGTGGATCCCACAATTTTTATTGCCAGGGCCGCTGAACTGGGTATTCAGAAGGATGAATACCTGCACATGGCCGAGCAAGTCTCGGTTATTGCGCGCGAGAAGATCGAGGATAGTCTTGATTTCTATTCCAGCCTGGTCAAGATCCTTACCGATACGGCTCTGCAGTCAATTCTTCACCAGCACTCCCGCCAGGAGGCGGAACGTTCGGAGAGCAGATTCCGAGACCTGACCGAGCGCAAAAAATCGGCAATGGTGCTACGCGAAAGTGAGAAGCGTTTCGGCGGCATCTTCGAAGAGGCAGGAGTCGGCATGGTACTGACTCAGAAAGACGGGCAATTTGCCCAAGTTAATCCGGAATTCTGCAGATTTCTCGGATACACCCGCGAAGAACTTTTAACGAAGACGGTCGAGGAAATCACCTTTCCGGAAGATCGACCGGAATCGATGCGCAAGATTCGCGAAGCTCTGGCTGGGGAGCGGACCGTCATCAACATAGAAAAACGCTACCTGCATAAAGGTGGTTACGCTGTCTGGGGACGCACCACTGCAGTCTATAAATTGTCCGGAATAGACAGTCACCTGGCTTCAGTGGCCATGGTTCAGGACATAACCAGTGAGAAGCTTGCACAGGAGGCTGCCCAGGCGAGCGAAGCAACGCTCAAAAGCATCCTGATGGCCGCTCCCGTGGGTGCCGGGGTGGTGCGCAAAAGGGTCATGACTCTGGTCAATCTCTGGATGATCGAGGAACTGGGTTATGCTGAGGATGAACTGATCGGCCAGAGTGCTCGCATGTTGTATGCAAGTACAGCTGAATTCGATCGCGTCGGTCTGGAGCAGTACAGTCAACTATCCAGGGAGGTGGTAGGCGAAACGCAGACACTCTTCAAACGCAAAGATGGGAAACTGATCGATGTCTTGCTACGTTGGGTGCCGATCGATCCAGAAGATTTTGATGCCGGGATCATTTTTACTGCTGCGGATATTTCCGCAATGATCAGGGTTGAAAAAGAGCTGAGAAATGCGCTTGATGAGACGAAGACCGCCCATTATCATCTCAATGCTATTCTACATTCAGTCACAGCGGGCCTGATTGTTATCGATCAGACCGGCCTGATCATGATGATCAACCCTGCAACGGAGGTTCTCCTCGACCTTAAAGCCGGAGAGGTGATTGGAATTCCGGTCGCTGAAATCATCGCCGATCCCGAATTCCTGGATGGGATCCGTTGCACACTGGCGGGGGGCGAAAGGCCGGCTCCGATACAATTGAATCTCGATAATGCTCCAGAATCGAAAAACATTTATCTGAAAATCAAAGTCGCACCACTGAAAGAGATCCGTGGCGATGTTCACGGAGCTGTTGTCATTTTGCATGACGTCACCCGTGAGCATGAAATCAACCAGATGAAAGACGAATTTATCTCTACAGCAGCTCATGAACTCCGGACTCCTATGACATCAATCCTCGGTTATACCGAACTGATGCTGGAGCAGATTGAGCAGTTTGAAATCGGGCAGTTGCAAGAGTTCTTACAGATCATCTGTGACCGTTCCTTGGCGCTCAGCCAGATTATCAGTGACATGCTCGATCTCAGCCGGGTTCAATCGGGAAGGTTGGTCAGCCTGGAGAAGTTTTCGGGAAACCTTGTTGAACTGGTTCGGCAGATTCTGCCTTCATATAAATATAATGACAACCAGTGCAAAGTCATCATAGATGTTGATGAAGGATTCCCCCGGGTTCTGTTCGATCCGTATAAAATGACACAAGTTTTTGATAATCTGATCAGCAATGCTGTCAAGTTCTCTCCAGATGGAGGCACGATCAATGTGGTTTTGAAAACGACCCCTGACGGAATTGTTATTGCAATTGAGGACCAGGGAGTTGGTATGTCTCCTGAACAGCAGGAACGGGTTTTTGACAAGTTTTACCGGGCGGATTCTTCGAATACTGCCGTCAGTGGTTTGGGGTTGGGTATGAGTCTGGTCAAGAGTATTATTGAGGGACATGGTGGCAGGATATGGGTCAAGAGCGAGGTCAGGGTCGGTACGATCGTGTACTTCACAATACCTGGTATGCTCAGGAACAATGGTGAGCTAACATGAGGAAGATTCTGATTGTGGAAGATCAGCAGGATGTACAGAATCTGCTTGAAATAGCTCTTGCAAAACCCGACAGAAGGCTTCTGCATGCCGTAGATGCCATAACGGGGTTGAGCCTGGCCAGGGATGAAAGGCCAGATCTGATCCTGCTTGATCTCATGATGCCTGGAGAGATGGATGGCTTCGGACTTTTGCTGGCGCTCAAAGAAGATCCGCAAACGGCAGATGCGAAAATTATCATCATGTCAGCCAAAACTCAGGATCAGGACCGGGAAACAGCATTAAATGCCGGGGCGGACAGTTACATTACCAAGCCTTTCAAGCTGTCCTATCTCAGGGTCTGCGTCGACCGTGCCCTCCTTTAACCGCTTCTGCCAGGGATATAACCACCTGATAGTCTGGTAGCTTCCTGATAAGATTGGAAGCCACTCTTGCCTCTCTGCTTCACTGAATACATGGCGGCGTCGGCACATTTCATGAGCCCCGCTACGTCTTGGGCGGAGTCCGGGAAGAGGGCGATACCGATACTTATTGTGCTGGAGAAGTTTTGTTGCCCCAGCTTGACCGGCCGGGCTATTTCTTCGAGGAATTTTTCGGCAATAAGTTCGGCCGCCTTCTCGTCGTCAATCTCGCCAAACCAGACAAACTCATCACCACCTAAGCGAGCGACAGTGTCGGCCTGACGTGATCCCTCCCGGAGTCGCCGGGCGGTCATCCTGAGAAAATCATCTCCAGCGGCGTGGCCGAACGTATCGTTGATTACCTTGAAGTCATCCAGATCCAGGAACATCAACGCCAACTTCTGCTTGTCGCGTTTAGCCTGGGCGACTCGTTGTGTGATGCGGTCGTAAAAGAGGGTGCGGTTGGGCAGTTCCGTTAACTGGTCGTAAAAGGCCAGTTTCTGTATTTTGCGCTCTGAATGCTTTCGTCCGGTAATATCACTGAAGGAGAAGACGGCTCCGGTAATGCCGTTGCCGAGAAGTGGGGCACAGCTATACTCGATCGGAAAAGCACGTCCGCTCACATCAGAAAGAATCCCTTCCTGATTGTCAGCCTGAGTTCCTCTGTCAAGAATCTCGGCAATGACTTCCGCAGGGCCCGGTTGTTCATGCTCAGTGGAAATGCGACGGATAAACCCCTGGATTTTGACTTGGTTGATCTGCTGTGTTGTTAGGCCCATCAGCTTTGCAGCGGTGCGATTAAAGAAGGTGATCTGACCTGCAGGGCCCAGACCGAGAATCCCTTCGCTGGTCGTGTTCAGGATCATTTCATTACGGTGGCGTAACTGTTCAAGAGAGAGTTCAACCTCTTTGCGGATTTCGATATCATCGTTCAGTGTTTGGTTGGCTTTTTCCAGTTCAACCGTTCTTTCGTGGATTGTCTGTTCCAGAGAATCGTGGTGATGACGCAAGCCGGTTGACATTAAGTTGAAGGCACCAACCAGTTCGGCAAGTTCCTTCCCAACCGGCATTGGCAGTGCGTCACCGAGGTGTTCCGGTTCGTGAGCGATTCGTTGAGCTTTTCTGTAAAGTGTGTTGATTGGTGCAAAGAGAAGTTTGCGGATTATCATGTATTGGGCTGCAAAGATAACCAGCAGGAGGGCCAATAAAAAGCCTGACAACTTGAAGGAAAACCGGTTAGCATCCTGGTAAGCCATAGCCAGTGGAATACGGATCGATATGGCTGAAACGATCTGTCCTGGTTTGCGATGGAAACCACGCTCCGAGCCATAATAGTCGACGATACCGTGGGGGGCATCCTCTGGGTCTCCGTGGCAGAACAGACAATCCTCCTGGACCACCTGCCCACGATGCATGACCGTGAAAAAAGGTTCGTGATCGTATTCCCTGATGGTGCTTTCCGTGGTGAGCTCAGGGTCGGCATTGAGCTTTTCTATGAAACTGCGCTCCAGAGAATCTGCTTCATGGATGGGATTACGGGCGTTGATAGCTGATTCTTTATAATAGAGATCTTTCTCCGTGAACAAGTCATAATCTTTAGCAACACTGTTGATTGCAAAGGTCGCTGACAGCCATGTCGGCTCAAAAAAATGTTCCTCAAGAAGATCGTAGAGACTGGTTTTCAGGGCGTTGTTAAAGAAAGAATGGGTAACGACATTGCGGTCGAGGATCATGCTGGAGTAAAGCTCGGCGTTACGCAATGCCTGCTGCTTTGCGTTGACATTGACCAGCACGACGAGCGCCACAGCACCGACCAGGTAGAGAATCAGCAGAGTGACATTGATGATAGCGGAGAGCTTCCAGCGTGATCTTGGATCTGATAACAATGGTCCCTCCCACAGGTGCACCTAAATTCTGAAAAGCTATCTCTGCCTGCAGCTTTTCACGCCGACAGCGCCATGTTAGACTTAATAAAGAGAATACTAGGAGGCTGTCGGACTATACGGGCTGAAGCGAAAATTCGGAAGTTTGAGACCAGATTTTGGCTCATTTGAGAGTAGTAGCCGTATCTATTGGTCGAAAAGGAGCTGAAATATGGGCCAAACAGCCGGATTTGCAGCCGGGTCATGGATAGTCCGACAGTCTCCTAGGGCGCGATACGACAATGGACACTCAAAAGGGACATCTGGAAGTGTCCCCCGACGCTCCTGTTATTTTGAGTGGCATGAATGGAGAATGACCCACCACCTTTGCTATAATGTGGGTGAACATAATGAGAAAGGCGGTAAATAAACATGAAAAAGATACTTACCTGTGCCTGTGTCAAGAATCTGAAGCCGGGCGGGTTGAATTACCCAGGGATGATTGCCCATCTTGACCCCTTTACCGATGACCGGGCCGAGGTGATTTGTCGGATCACAATGATGAATTACGGGGTCTGACAATCAAAGTAAAAGGAGAAAACCATGTCATCGATATTGATCACCGGAGCCAACCGCGGGATTGGGCTGGAACTGACCCGCTGCTTCGCCCAGGACGATTGGCGGGTCTTCGCCTGCTGCCGCAATCCCGAGCAAACGGACGAACTGCATGCCTTGGCCGCGAAGAATAATAAGCTCAGCATTCATCGACTGGAGGTCACCGATCGGGCGCAGATCTCAGAACTGGCCGAAGCATTAAAGGCAGAAACCATAGACATTCTGTTCAACAATGCCGGTATCTTCGGCCCGGAAAAACAGGGTTTCGGCGAAACCGACAGGGACGACTGGCTCGAAACGTTCCATGTCAACTGCATCGCCCCGATGATGATCACCGAAGCTTTCGTCGAGATGGTCGCTCGAAGCAGGTTGCGTATCATCGCCGCCATGGGCAGTGTCATGGGCAGCATCGACGAAAACAGTTCCGGCAACCATTACGCTTATAGAACCTCGAAAGTCGCCGTACACATGGTGATAAAAGGGCTGTCCCTCGATCTCGCTGATCGCGGCATCATTACCGTCGCTCTGCACCCTGGCTGGGTCCGCACCCGCATGGGCGGAACCGATGCGCTGCTAGGTGCTGATGTCAGTGCACAGGGGTTGAAGAAAGTCCTGCTCGGATTGAGTATTGAGGACAGTGGGTGCTTGATTGATTCTTTGGGGGAGAAACGTGTTTGGTGAGAGATGAACCTGTTTGACTCCATCAGGAATTCGGAGGTGGTCATGCAAAAAGGGTTTAATTTGCTATACAAGGTCTTTATCCTTCTGCTCTGCATCACCCTGCTGCCTTTGACCGGTGTCCTGGCTGGAGACGTCTGGGCCGGAGACAACCGGGCCGAAGAGCGCGAGACTATGGTGACGGAGCAGATCGTGGCGCGGGGCGTGAAAGACCCGGTGACTCTGGCTGCCATGCGCAAAGTGCCCCGCCACAAATTCGTCCCCATGGTTCAGGCCTTCTTTGCCTACGATGATCGCCCCCCTGCCGATAGGCCACGGGCAGACCATCTCCCAGCCGTTCATTGTTGCCTACATGACTGAGATCATCCAGCCCGGCCCCGGCAAAAAAATTCTTGAGATCGGTACCGGCTCCGGCTACCAGGCGGCGATCCTGGCGGCTACCGGGGCGGAGGTCTACACCATA
>PVMK01125565.1_pt1 | contig 34004 bp, 64 predicted proteins | sample 1853481 | NCBI WGS metagenome assembly PVMK01 (sample SAMN08533507, study PRJNA380276) | Marine sediment metagenome, whole genome shotgun sequencing project.
TTAATCCTAAAACAAAGTCTCCAGTAAGAACACTGGTATTGTATCCATATTTGATATGAAATGGATCCTTTTGTCTTCTCATAGTTTCATTATCAATAATATCATCATGAATGATTGATTCCATATGTAAAAACTCAACAGCACAAGATGCTGAAAATACATTCTCATCAATTTTACCCACGCTTTCAGCAGCCAAAGTCAAAATAATAGGCCTGATTCGTTTTCCACCATCTAAGGAATATTTTAATGGTTCAATGAATTCTGATTCAGAATAAAGATCTAGTTCTTTCTCTAAAGCTTGATCTATTTTTTCATATATTTACCATATGTCTCAAGTAGAGGATTAATCTCAATATTTTTTCTATCCAAAATGGTCTGATCAAAAAACTTTCTCAATAGTAATTAAATCTTGGTGCTCCAGCCGGGATTTTCATCGTTTGATTTTGAACCCGGGATCTTTGCCTTGAAAGGGCAAAATGCTTGACCGGTCTACACCACTGGAACCCAAGAAAATTCAGTATTTTGTCCATAAAATCTTTTGTAAACCACAAAGATTTTTTATTGGCAGATTTGGAGATGAACATGAATATAATAAAAAGAATTGATGAAATGATTGAGGAAAGAAGTTTACTAAAGCATCCATTTTACCAGATGTGGTCTGATGGAAAATTAACACAGGAATCTTTAGCAGGTTATTCTAAAGAATATTTTCAACTTGTAAAAGCAGTTCCATTTTTTATGACTCCAATTATTGAAAAAGCACCTGATTCTGTAGTTGTGAATTAATTGCAAAATCAACAAGAAGAATCTGATCATATTAAACCATGGATTACTTTGCAGGAGAACTTGGTATATCTGAAGATGAATTAATTTCATACACTGGATTATCTAAAACTCGTAAAGCTGTCTCTGATTTGAATGAATTAATGAATACCTTTGAAGGGTGGTGCATGTGCAATGTATGCTTTTGAAAAAGAAATTCCAAAAATCAGTCAAACAAAACTTGATGGATTAGCAGAATTCTATGGAATAACAAGTCACGAAGCAACAGAATACTTCAAACTCCATACTGAAGCTGACATTAGACATACTGCATCATGGAGAAATATTCTGGAAAAATCTTCAACTGACTCAAACAACTTGCTTGAAATTGCAGACAGATCTATTTCTGCACAAAACTTGTTACTTGATAGTTGTTATGAAGAATACTGTTAATCTCATAACATTTTATACCTAAGAAAAAATTCATCTGCTTAGGGCCCGTAACTCAGCTTGGTAGAGTAACCGGCTCATAACCGGTGAGCCAAGGGATCGAAGCCCTTCGGGCCCATATCATTTCCATTAGTTTTAAAATAAGCAAATCCAAAATTTACTGGCTGCAATGAAGAATCAGAGTTATATCTGAACGATGATTGGAAGGCATTTGTCTGAGCTGCCAAAACTCATTTACTAATTTGATTTTTCACTTTTTCTAAAATATTCTCATCTACAAGATTTTGCTCATACAATGCTTCTGTGATTTGTAAAATATTTAGAATTGAATGCATCTTTACTCCTAATTCAGACAAAGCCTCATCTGCTCCCTCCATTCTATTAACAATTACATATGCATCTTTTACTGAAATGTTGACTTCTTTCAGCAATTTTATTGCATTTGCAACTGAACCACCAGTAGTTGCAACATCATCAATCATGATCACTTTCATTCCTTCATGAATTTTTCCTTCAACTGATTTTGAAGTTCCATAATCTTTTGGTTTACTTCTTACATAGATTAGTGGCTTGATTGTTTCTATAGCTAATGCTGATGCAATTACCAAACCACCTGTTGGCACTGAAACAATGGAATCAAATTTATCTAAATCGATATCTTTGTGTAATTTCATTTTCAAGATATTTTACCATTTTTCTAAATTCATGAGGATAGCTTGGAACTAGCCTCAAATCTACATAGTATGAACTCTTTTTTCCACTAGCAAGTGTAAAGTCTCCAAATTTTATAATGTCATTTTGATGCAAAAATGTTGCAAACTCTTTAACAAATTCCATACCAAAATTAACTACACTGGATTTATTTTGGTTTGTATTGAGTATGAATTATGCCTGAAATCTGGTTAAATTATGGTATTACAGACGTTGTTTTGGATATAAGAGCAGAGAATTTAGAGCAAAAAATTGATTCTGAAGGTAAAATTTTGGAAGATTCAGCAATTAATGAAAAACTCAACACACTTGATTTATCAAAACCAATGGAACTTGTAGTTTTACATAATTCAAAATCTATTCAAAAAATTATTTCATCATTGTTTACTTTATGTGAGCAAAAATCAAAACCCTTCCCAAAAATTTTAGCTGATAAAAAAATCCTGAAATTTAGTTCAAAGCAGGATTACCTGAAGGAAGTTCAATTAACGAATTTGATGATGTTGATATTTCAAATTCCAATCTTGTGTTTATGGCTGAAATGGAATTTGATGGACTATTTGGTTATGAAACCATTTCTACTCGTCTGATCAAAAAATTTGGTCTAGAATCTATGCTTTCAGCATATGCAAAAAGACAAGGAAATCTTCCACTCCTGGACAATATCCTGAAAGTTTGGAAGAAGCAAAAAAATTCTACTGATAATTTTGAAATTCAAGGAATTGAAATAGTTGCAAATTCTCAAGGCATAATTGATTTTTCTATAGGTCATCCTTCAGAAACTCTTTCTGACAACAAAAATTATGGAATCACATTCAATCAAAGATATAGGTCAACATAAAACAATGATAATTAGTACTGGTAAAGATGCAAGTAATGATAGTCTAGGAAAATCTTTTCTCTTCACTTTGGAATTGTTCAAATGCAATCAAAAAAGATGGTCTTGCTATTTTAGTGGCTGAATGCAAAGGTGGTTTAGGCTCTGATGCAATTCAACAATACATTGAAGATAGATTAACTTTAGAACAACTTCAAAATCCCTACCAAATACATTAGTGGAATGGAAGATTTGTTATTTCTTTCAGAAGTTCAAAAGAATTTTCAAATTGGTCTAGTTTCAATTCTTCCAGAATTTTATGCAAAGAAACTTAACATGATTTCTTTACAAGGAATAAAATATTCCATGGATTATATTCTTAAAACACAAGGTGCAAAACAAAAAGTTGCAGTAGTTACAGATGGTGCTAGACTTTTGTTAAGATAAAATGTTAGACCAAAAACCTGATGGTAATGGTGCGCATAAAACTGCTAATCCTATAATTCCAATGTATGCAAGTTTTCTGTTTCTTGAAAGTGGTGAAACATCATCCAGTGGAGATGCACTAGGATTTCTTGAACTCATTACGAAAATCAATATTGCCATTAACCAATAATTTAACAAAACAAGAATTCCCATGCTTCCAAAAGTTGCATATCTATGTAATCTTTGGACCAAGTAATGTTCTTGCCATATGTCCTCCATCTAATTGCCATGCTGGAAGTAAATTCAAAAATGTAATTAAAAATCCAATCCAAGCTGCAAACATAACTGGTGTCATCAAAACTTCGTATTTCCATCACTCTCCCTTTACCAAACATGCCAAACTAGCAGTCATTAACAATGGTTCTCCCCATCCCCATTCGATAATCTTGATCTTCAATAGATTCTCCAGCAAAATTCTTGATCTAAAATTGGGTGCTGTATATGCTCCATAAATTGAAACTATCATTGCTATTACTAATCCTGCAATGGGACCTGCAATGGCAACATCAAATAAAATTTCTCGATTAATTGTTAACCCTTTTGCTTGGATAAATGCACCAAATGTTGGGAATTCCAATACTGGTATTCCTGGGATAAAGTATGGCCAAGATGTTTTTAGCCTATGTAACTTTAGCTGCAATAAGTGACCTATTCATGAATTCCTAAAATTCCTAATAATGACAAGGTGTAAACTCCTGCCATTTCATAAGGATCTCCAATTCTACAATTAGAATTTGCTCCATGATGTACTGATAATATCCCATCAATCATTACAAATAACATACAATTGCAAACAAAATTCTAGGAGTCCATGCTGTATTCAGCCATTTTCTCTGTTTTTTTGGAGTAAATTTTTGAACTGATGATGTATTTGAACCATTCATCTCTTCTAATTTACATACATAATTTCGATTTTCTAATTTTCTTGCTAAATCCTCAAACTTTGATTTGAATTCCAAATCTTCAATTCTAAATTCTAATGAAAATTCTGTTTTAACAAAATCACTTACCTCAAATATAGAATTTACGAATGAAATAATCTCTTCTTGTGAATTCTCTTCCATCTGTTTAAGACTAAATCTTTCCATTAAATGGCTTTCTGGTTTAAAATTAAATATTGATACACATATCCTATAACATGCAAGTAATTCTTAGACAGCTAGGTGATTGTAATATTAGACGAGCAGAACCAAGCGATCTAATTCCTGTAATGGAAATTAATTTGAAAACACTCCCTGAACACTATTCTGATTATTTCTATGAGAGCTTGCTTGCAGAAATTCCTGAGGCATTCATAGTTGCAGAAATTGGAGGAAAACATGTTGGCTATATAATGTGTAAAACTGAATATGGTTTTTCAAATTTTAAGAAATTAGGTTTTGTCAAAAAAGGTCATGTAGTATCTATTGCAGTTCTTGATGATTATAGAAAGAAAGGAATAGGAAGAATACTTGTTGAAGAATCCGTTAAGGGCATAAAATTAAAAAATGTGATGAATTCCACTTGGAAGTACGATGCAGCAATAATGATGCTGTGAGACTGTATGAAAAACTTGGATTTGTTATTAGACAACAACTAAATGCCTACTACCGAGATGGTGAAGATGCATATCTTATGGCAATTGAATTAGATTAGTTCAAACCAATAAATAACTCACGAAAAAATTCTTCGTAATGGACAAACGTAAAAGGAACTGGGTATCACCATTTTTGTTCTTTGTATTGGTGGATTCTTTCTTTATGCATATCTGTTGATGCTCTCTGAATGGAGTCCTATTGTATTACAATTGTCTGTATTGATGCTTGCAGGAGGAATACTTGCAGTAGTTGCATGGATTGGATATGTCATGGCAACAACAAAATCTTCATCTGCATCAATCACATCAGATGATTAGTCTATTTTGAAATTTTTACATCTACTACTGTTTGATAATATCTAGGTCCTACTGCTCTGACAATTTTTGAACCTAGAATTTCTGATTGTACTGGTGTAACTTGAAGATAATGTTCTTCTGAGAGTTTTCCTGCTTCTGATTTTTTGTCTGCATGAATATGTGAATAGTAATGAATAATTCCTCCATTTTTGGTTGTATTAATTGCAGATTCTAAAAATTCATCAGATCTTTCAGGTAATAACATCAATGTTCTATCCGATTTGTTAACTAGTTTTTCTTTGATAATTTCTGATGCATCACCATTTATTGAAATCACTTTTCCAACAAGTTTGTTAAATTCAATATTTTTTTCACACAACTTTGATGCAACTGGATTGATGTCAATACTATAAACAGTACATTTTTTCTTTTTTGCAGCCATTATAGAAAACATCCCTACTCCTGCAAACATATTGGTAATTGTCTCCCCATCCTGAATTAAATTTGCAATTCTTTCCCTCTCTGTAGAAAGCCTAGGTGAAAAAAATGCATTTTCAACATCTACTAAAAATTTACAGCCAAATTCCCTGTATTCTGTTTCAGTATTATCTTCTCCTGCAAGAATTTCTAGGTTCCTTGTACGAAAATCTCCTTCTACATCTGATGCCTGATAAAAAACACTTTTAGCAATTTTTACTTCATTTAGCAAAGTTTCACCAATAATTTTTTTCTTTGATAAGAGAGAATCAGGAATTCTTACAATAATTATATCTCCAATCTGATCAAAGGCTGAGATTAACTCATCACTTTCTTCTGATGTGAGAGCTGCTTTCCAGTGCTTTTTTTAACATTCGAGTCAATTCTTGTAATAATAATTTCCAGATACTTTCTGAACTTTATCTAATCTACTTTGTAGTTTGTTTACACGTGGTCTGAGGGTTCTTTCATCTCTTCTAAAGGTCATATCAAGTGATTTTAGAAATCTATTCATAGCATCAGCTTTTTTCATTGGAGATGTAGCTTTACCATCTATCCCTGATTCTCCCTCAAAGATTATCATTGTGTCAGAAATCAGATCCATTAACTGCAAGTCATGATCAATTACTATTGCTGATTTTCCAAAAGAACGAACAAATTTTTGTAAAAATTTTGCTACTACTATTCTATCTTCTACATCCAAAAATGCTGATGGCTCATCTAATGCATATAGATCTACTTTTTGTAATAAGCATGATGCAATTGCAACTTTTTGTAATTCTCCTCCAGAAAGATTCTTGACAGATTTATTGTATAGTTTTTTAATTTTTAACGGTTCAAGTATTTGTTCTTCTTCAAGACTTCCTTCAACTGGATTACCGTTTGCTTTATCTAATAATGCGATGACTTCTACATCAATATCATTTTGAAGATACTGTGGTTTGTATGCTATCTTTATTTTCTTATCAATACTGCCAGAATCTGGTTTTTCAACTCCTGCAATCATTTTCATCATAGTTGTCTTTCCAAGTGCATTTGCGCCCATTATGCCTAGAACTTCACCTTTTCTTACTCTGCCAGGCTCAATTGTTACTGAAAATGAAGAATATTTTTTTTCAAGTTTTGGGTAAGTACAACATCACTTCCTTCTTGAAATATATCAGTAGATGATGATGATACATCAAAAGAAAATTTCTTGTCTCTAAATCTAACATTTTCTGTTGGTAAATATCCATCAAGAAAAACATTGATTCCAACTTTGGTAGATAGAACACTTGAAACAATTCCATATGCTGCAGGTTCACCGTATAACACTTCGATATAATCACTGAGAAAATCTAATAATGTTAAATCATGTTCAACTACCATTACACTTTTTCCAATTTTTGCTAAACTCTGTATTACTCGAGCAACTCCTATTCTTTGAAAAACATCATTGTATGATGATGGTTCATCAAAAAAGTAAAATTCTGTATCTTTTGATGCTGCTACTGCTACTGCTATTCTTTGTAGTTCACCTCCACTTAGTTCCTTTAATTCTGTTCCATAGAATTTTCTAATCCTAATTCTTTGATTAATTCTCTTGATACACCTCTTTCATCATATTTGTCAATGAGTTCTTTTCCTGTTCCATCAAATGCTTGTGCAATCTGATAAACTTGTTGAGGTTTTATTGATGCACGAATTTGTTTTTGTTCAATTTTTTCAAAATGTTGTTTAAGTTCTGTTCCACTATAATATTTTAAAATCTCATCCCATTCTGGTGGGATTTTCATATCTTCCAAGATTTGGTTTTAGATTTCCTGATAGTATGTTGACTACAGTACTTTTCCCCATTCCATTTCTTCCTAGCAGTCCAACAACTTCTCCCTTTTCTTGGAGTAGGGTAGTTTGAATAATCGAAATGAATTTGGACCATATTGATGAATTTTATCTGTAGCTAATTCACTTGCTAGATTAACAATAGTTATTGCATCAAATGGACATACTTTGACACATATTCCACAACCCATTACAGATGTCTTCATCGATCTGAGCTTTTTTTGATTCTTCATTAATAATGATACAATCTGCTCCTGATTTGTTGACTGGACAGTATTTTATACACTCTAAACCACATTTTTTTGGCTGACATAGATCTTGATCTAAAACAGCAACCCTGTGTGTCATATCGTAACTCGGTATTTTCTTTGTTTTATACCTATTTTGAGCACATTTGAAGTCTGGCGTTACGTTAATAGATGAGAATCTGACAACATTTTTCAAGCCGGCCATAGCGTTAGGGTGCGACCCAATCCCATTCCGAACTTGGAAGTCAAACCTATCGTCGCTGTTGTGCTACTAAGATGCGAGAGCTCTTGGGAAGCAACAGTGCTGGCATTTTCTAATTTTCAATCAATCTTTTAATATTGAATTAATTGTTTTGATTATGATTTCAATGTCAAATTGTACTGTATGTGGTGAATCATTTTCTGATGATATTAGATTTCTAAATCACATGATGGAAAAACATGGTTTTAGAAATCCAAATGTTGGTACACCTGATAGAAATAGTAGAGGTTACTAGTTTTATCAAATTTTGTAAATAATCTAGAATCAATCTTACACCAAAACCCTGTAGCGCCTTTTGGATTGTATGATTTTTCTTTTGTAGATACTTGTGTCCATGCAACTCCCTGCAATATCCGTATGAGTCCATGGAGTATCTTCAATAGCATTTCTCAAAAATGCTGCAGCAGTTATGGTTCCAGCAGCTCTACCTATTCCAATATTTTTCATATCTGCAACTTCTGATTTTATCATATCCATAAAAGTCTTGGTTTAATGGAAGCGTCCCAAACTTCTTCCATAGTTCTTTTAGATGATTCATTGATTTTCTTTGTTAGTTTTTCATTGTTTGATACAATTCCTGCTACATTGGTACCTAATGCTACAATGCATGCTCCAGTTAGAGTTGCAAAGTCAATAATTGCCTTTGGTGAATAGTGTTTTTCTCCATATGATAACGCATCAGCTAAAATCAATCTGCCTTCAGCATCTGTGTTAAGAATTTCTGCAGTTTTTCCATTATACAACTTTATGATGTCTCCTGGTCTATATGATTCTCCACCAGGCATATTTTCAACTGATGGAACAATTCCAACAACATTGATTGGTAGTTTTAATTCTGAAACTGCTTTCATTATTCCAAGAACTGTACAACCTCCACATTTGTCAAACTTCATCTCATCCATCTATCTCCCAGGCTTTAACGAAATTCCTCCTGTGTCAAATGTTACTGCCTTACCAACTAGAACAATTGGTTTTTCGTTTTTTGGTCCACGATTATGTTCTAAAACAATTAGTTTAGGTTCATTTTTACTCCCTTGACCTACTGCTGTAATTCCACCAAAACCTCTCTTTTTTAATTCAGATTTAGAAATTATATTGCATTTCATCTTGTTTTTTTTAGAAATTATTTTTGCAAAATTTGCTAATGTACTTGGGGTACATTCGTTTGGAGGTAAATTTGGCAATACTTTTTGTAAATATGGCGCCATCTGCAACAATTATTGCTGTTTTGATTGCTTGTGAGACTTTATTTGATTTAGAAACTATGATTGTAAGATCTGGTGAATTATCTATTTTTTCTGTCTTGAATTTATCAAATTTGTAAAGAGCCATCTTGGAACCTTCAACAATCTGAGAAACTGATGAAATTTGTTCAGTTACAAAACTTGGAGGTGTTATTATTGAAAATTCTTTTAGTTTTAACTCTCTTGCTTTTTGTGCAATTTTACCTGAGACTAATCTGATAGTGTCTTTTGTTATATTTTCTTTTTTTCCTATTCCTGCAAGTAGAATTCTTTGAGCAGGTTTTTTTCCTGGTACTGGAATAATATTTAATTTTCCTAATTTTCCTTGCATATCTTTTAGAGATTGATTGATTGCTGAGGATGTTTTAGAATCAAATTTTCCTAGCCCCAAAACCTTGTTTGAATTTTCTAATACAAAACCACAAAGAAGCTGCGTTTTCTTTTTTGTAGAATTTTCAGTTTTTATCTTCATTATGAGTGTCTGAGTTTTGAAGCATTATTTAGATTTACTAGAGATCTATTTTTTTGCTATTTGTGAGCAGACTTGATGATCTCAAAAAAACTGCTTTTACAGTTTTACAATCTTGTTGACAATTTTCATCAACTCTTGTAGTTGATGATTTTTTTGTTTTTTTAGAAAAAATTGATTTGGCTAATGGAAATAATGCTGCCCTTCCACCATATGCTCTTTTTTTATCAATAAACCAAAACATGTCTAAAGCAGATTCATCTAAAATTTCATTTCTTATCTTTGTTCCAAAATCTGAATAGTGTCCTACCATTGTTATTTTACCTCTTGCAAAAAAATCAACAAATTTTGCAAATTTCACACACAAGTAACATTGATTATCAAAAACTACAATTGGAACATTTTCTTTTATTTCCATACTATCCTATGGTTGCGATCAAATTAAAATTTTACAGAAATAGATTTTTATTAAATTTACAAAGATAATGATCGAGATGGGGCTTAATTATTATCAAATTAAGAAGAAAATTCTCAGAGCCCGTAAATTAGTGATTAGGGCAACCAATATTGCTGGCTCAGGTCATCCTGGAGGGCTCTTTTTCTATGGCAGAAATTTTGGGTTGTTTATTTTACAAATATCTAAAATTTGATCCTAATAATCCTCAATGGGACGATAGAGATCGTTTAGTTTTATCTAAAGGTCATGCTGCTCCCGGTTTGTTTTCAAACATGGCAGTTGCAGGATATTTTCCAGAATCCGAACTTGATACTCTACGAAAATTTGGTAGTAAATTACAAGGGACATCCTGATCTAAAATGTCCCGGTGTGGAATTTTGTGGCGGATCTTTAGGCACAGGATTATCTTATTCTGTAGGAGTTGCACTTGCTGCAAAAATTAATTCAAAAGATTATCATGTTTATACTATCATTGGAGATGGAGAGTCAGACGAGGGTCAAATTTGGGAAGCTGCTATGACTGCTGCAAAATACAAGTTGATAATCTAACTGCTTTTCTTGATAGAAATTTTATTCAACAAGATTCCTACACTGAAAAAATAATGCCACTAGATAAAAAATTAGAAGGTGATGATCTTTCTGAAATGTGGAAAGATGCATCTCGTTGGAAGACTGGTGACAAGTGGAGATCCTTTGGTTGGAATGTAATTGAAATTGATGGACATAGAGTTGAACAAATTGATGCTGCAATTGCAAAAGCAAATGCAACAAAAGGAATACCTACCATGATAATATCAAGAACAATTAAGGGTAAATCTGTAGAGCATATGGAGGATAATCCACTATGGCACGGAAAAGCTCCTGACTCTGATGTAGTTCCTATAATTTTTCATGAATTGGATTCACAATTTCATGATTGCTCCATCTATCATTGCAGGTGATATGACAAATCTAGAAAACGAAATTAAAAAATGTGTTTCTGGTAGAGCTGATTACATCCATCTTGATGTGATGGATGGTCAATTTGTTCCAAACAAAACTTTTGATCATACCAAAATCAAAGAACTACGACATCTTACTGTAATTCCATTTGATTCACACTTGATGATTAATGAACCTGTGAAACATGTTAAAGATTACATTGATGCAGGTAGCGACATTATTACAGTTCATGCTGAAGTAACTGATGAATCTAGTTTTGGAGAAATTCATGATTTATTAAAACAAAATCAAGTTGGTGTAGGGTTTTGCAATAAATCCTGATACTGAATTACCTGAATGGTCTTACAAATTCTTACCTTCACTTGATCAACTAATTGTAATGTCTGTAGTACCTGGAAAATCTGGTCAAAAATTCATTGAAGAAACTCACACAAAGATGGCTAGATTGAATTCTATTCTAAAAGAACATAATTTTTCAGGTTATATTGAGGCTGATGGGGGAGTAAATCTTGAAAATATCGGTTCTATATTTGCAGATGGTGCTCGTGTCTTTGTTGGCGGTGGTGCTATTATTGGACAGCAAGATGTACGAACAGCAATTAGAGACTTTAGAAATGAGGTTTTAAAATCTAGAAGAAGTATTTTACTTGATAAAGCTCATGAGTTAGGTGGAAATCGATTTAGTGAATAAATGGATTGGGTTTGCATATTGTAGGAGAAAAACAAGAACAAATTAAAAAAATTGCACAGGAGGCAGGATACATTTGAATGAAAAAATAATGACTGATATGCGTTCAGAATATTCAAAAGCTTTGATTCAAGTTGGAAAAGAAAATCCAAATGTTGTAGTTTTAGGTGCAGACACAACTGATTCACTAAAGACCTCTGGTTTTGGAAAAGAATTTCCTGATAGATTTTTCAATGTTGGGATTGCTGAAGCAAATCTTGTTACAGTTTCTGCTGGATTGGCAGCATCTGGAAAAATTTCTTTTGCTAGTACTTATGCAATATTTTTGCCAGGAAGGGCAGTTGATCAAATTCGAAATAATATTGCTTATCCTTCACCAGAAGGCAAAAAAGGTCTTAATGTAAAATTAGTTGTCTCTCATGGAGGTTTGTCTGTTGGACCTGATGGTGGTTCACATCAACAACTTGAGGACATTGCAATAATGAGAGTTATTCCTAATTTCCGAGTTTTTATTCCAGCTGATACAATTTCAGTTTCTAAATTAACTCATTTAATGGCAAATGAGTATGGTCCATTTTACATGAGAATGGCAAGATCAAAAACTCCTTTGGTTCATTCGGAATCTCAAGATTTTCAAATTGGAAAAGGCATTACTCTAAGAGATGGTTCTGATTGTACCATTGCAGCATGTGGAATTACTGTTAGCATGGCTTTAGATGCAGCTGAATCATTACAGCAAGAAGGTATCTCCTGTAGAGTTTTGGATATGTTTTCAATAAAACCAATTGACAATGAACTTTTAGAAAAAGCAGCAAGAGAAACAGGTTGCATAGTTACTACTGAAGAGCACAATATTTTTGGTGGAATGGGCTCTGCTGTTGCAGAATCTGTTTCTGAATCATATCCTGTACCCATAAAGAGAATTGGTGCTCAAGATATGTTTGGTGAATCTGCTAGAGATAATGAAGTTCCTTTACTTTTAGAAAAACATGGAATAACATCTTTTAATATGGTAAAACAAGTCAAAGAAATTAGGAGCAAAAAATTATGAAAATTTTTCTTGACACTGCTAATCTAGAATCTATTAGAAAATTTAATGATATGGGATTACTAGATGGAATAACAACAAACCCTTCTCTATTGTCTAAAGAAAAAGGTAATCCTAAAAGATGCAATGGAAGAGATTACAAAAATTATCAAAGGTGATGTAAGTCTAGAAGTTGTAAGTACAGAATATTCTGGAATGATGGAAGAAGGCAAACGTCTTCGTGAATATGGGGATAATGTTGTAGTTAAAGTTCCTATGACTCCTGATGGTTTGAAAGCATGCAAGTCACTTTCATCAGAAGGAATTCCTGTTAATGTTACATTGATATTTTCTCCAAATCAGGCTTTACTTGCTGCAAAATCTGGTGCAAAATATGTTAGTCCATTTATTGGAAGACTAGATGATATTGGTCAAGATGGAATGCATCTAATTGAAGATATCAGAGAAATATTTGACAATTATGATTTTGAAACTGAGATACTTGTTGCAAGTATTCGTCATCCCAATACATGTAATTGATGCTGCAAAAATTGGGAGCTGATGTAGTAACATTACCTCCTGCAGTCTTTAGACAAGATGATGCAACATCCCATTGACAAAAATTGGTTTAGAAAACTTTCTTGCAGATTGGGAAAAACTTAAAGCTGGAAATCCTGATATAACAATATAGATAACAATCTAATCTTAGATAATATTCACTAGCAAAAAATCCTAAAAATAGACAGTTGGTTAATTCTATTTTGACCTGTGTTTTTCTTTTTCTGACCAGTTCCTCTACCTGAAGTCTAGTCTGTACCTTCTGTATACGGTCTCTCTTTGGTTCAGGTATATCACTCAGTTTCTTCTACCAGTTCCTCTACCTGAAGAGACCATTCTATCTCCAGCTGCTGTCCTGGATGCCTGAATTTTCTTTTATATTCTCTCCAGTCCATTTTTTGAGCATCACTCATCAACTCAGATGGTTCCTGTGCCTCTTCCTGCTCGTATTCTTATTTTCCCCATAATTTAGGTTAAATTATCTCGTATTTATCTAAGACCATTTTTTTAATGAAAGAAAATTTTATGTAACCAGTTAGAAATCTATGATTTTTTTAATATCTGCTAGAATCAAATATTAGAGCCGAACTTAAATTGACTTTTGTAAAACTTTGGTGATTTCATGAAACGAATTTTCTATTTTATAATTCCAGTAATTGCTTTTGTACTAATTTTATCAAATGCTTTACTTGGCCATCTTATTTTTGACTCTTCTTATGATCAAAATATTAACAAATATTCTATCTACATTCATTTACAATCTGATTGGAAAAGTTCTCCTGGAAATATTTTGTTTGATATCACAAATGTTTGGTCAAACCCAAATCCTGAATCTGACACAAAAAGTTTTCCTATCTCATCTTCTGATATTTCGTCACTAACTGATTATAATTCAAATCAATTACAATATCAACATCAAAAATCATTTGTTGAATTGCAACATGAATTTAGTGATTGTTCATTAAATTGGAAACCTATTTCATACAGGTATGCAATTGATAGTCTTCGTAATAAAATTGAATTAATTCAAGGAACTCAATTAAATGATGATCCATATGTTTCACTTTTTCCTAACATTCAAAATGGAAAATATGATATTGAAAACCAGATAAAACTTGTAAAGGAAGGATATGTACAATTTATCCCAATTTGTACAGTTAGCGAGTCAACTTCTTATGAATATGCCGTTTCGTTAAATGATGAAAATATTGCATTTGATGTTTATTTTATTCCATCAAAAAATGAAATGACAAATTATCTAAATTCTGATTCTTTTAGATTTTACACTCAAGATGGATGTTCAGCTCAAAATTATCATAGCTTTAGTGGAATTTGTGAAAATGTTGGAAAAGATTCTGGATTGTTGATTGTATTGCCAGACAATCTTGAATTGGCTTTAACAAAAGTCAAAATTAGTATTCATGAAGTTTAGATTATTTTTGCTTTAACTACTAATCCAGCCCAATTTTTTGAAATATGCAAACATCAGAATTGCGGGAATTGCTGATGCTATGATAACAATTATGAAAGTTGTAAATGGACCTAAAATAGTTGCATGATTATCTAGTCCCCCTGGTAGATTTACATTCATTCCATAAAATGTCCCAATCACTGTTGATGGGATTGCCAATGTGAATATGATAGTTAATACTGCAAGAACTTTGTTAGTTTTTTCAGTACTTAACACAAAGTCAGTGTCTTTGTAAATTTCCATAGTCTCTCTTGATTCTTCTAATGTTTCAATTACTTTGTCTATGTGGTCAATTACATCATCAAAATATAATGTGAGTTCTTCATCCCCTCTCTCTGAAAATCTTTTGATATTTTTTGCAATTTCTAAGACAAATTTCTTTAATGGATTTACTATCCTTCTTAATCGGTTAATTTCTCTTCGAAGTAGTGCGATACTTCTTGCCACTGGTTTTGTCTCATCAAATACTCTATCTTCAATTTCATCTAGATTTGCAATAATTTTTCTAGAAGTATGTAGAAGATCATCTACTAAAACATCTATTATTTCATGTAGTAGAAATCCTGGAGATTTTCCTAATAATTTTTCCTTTTTTTGTTGATCTGAGTTTGTTTTACAAATTTCTGCCAATTCCACTAGAGGCTTAAGATCACCTTGATGAACAGTGACTAGAAAATCTTTTCCAACAAATATGGATAATTGACTATTTTTTGATATTCCTATTTTTTGTGAAAGTGGAGGAAAATGTAATATTACAAAGAAATGATCATCATAACTATCTAATTTTGGAAGCTCAAATTTAGTTACACAGTCTTCAATATTTAGTAAATTAAAATTATATTTTTCAGCTAATTTTTCAACATCTGTTCTGTCTGGATTTTGTAAATCCACCCAAACAAATTTTTCTCCTTGAATGGTATCGATCTTTCTTTCAACAGGTATCTCTATTGATTTTCTACCTGAACGTAATCTATTAGCAATGAATCCTTTTTTCAAGTTGTAAAACAGCCTGATACAGCAAATTTAAAGCGATCGCTATTACTTTATGTAAAAATTTTGGTTAATTCCAAACTTAAAAATTATTCTTGAATTTAACTATTTGAATGGCATCAAATAATTAGCTCCAACCCATGCAAGCCCAATTGTTATAGCCATTGCAATCCACCATAATCTCATATCATTATTTTAAACTGGTCAATAATAAATCTACAGTCTAATTTTCAGTTAAAAATCAAAGATTATTACGGGATAACTTATTTTTCTTTTCTGTGGCCCTCGTAGTACAGTGGCTAGTATAGAGGATTGTGGATCCTCGGACAGGAGTTCGATTCCCCTCGAGGGCCTTATCAATTTTTCAAGGCTCATACTTTCTATTTTGTTCTCAAAAATACAAAAATTTATTTCAAATGTTAGAGCACTTAACTAAAACTAGTCCCTTTAACTGACTCAAGATCATTCTTAATTCCTAGTTGGTTTTGAATGTATTATGGCTTTTACTAGATGTGTCAAATGTGGAGAACTTAGATTTGATACAAAAATTAATCTTTGTGCAAATTGTGGTCATCGAATTACAAAGATTGTCAAGTCATTTGAGTGAAATTAGAAAGGTTATCACTGAATGGGTTCAGGTAAATAAATCTCCGTGGATTCATATCTAGAACTGTTAGGGCCTTGAACTAATTTGACAAGTCCACTTGAGAGTCTATATAATTTTAAAAAATACCAAATTTACTAGATTCCATTTCTTCTTTGATGGCAAGTTTGAATCGAGGAGATTTATTTTCAATGTTTTTTGTTAACCATGTAAGAAATTTTTTTTCAATACTTTTTCCTTTTAATATTTTAAAATCTGGACCCATCATTTCTACTAATTTCTGAACAAGCGATTTATTCACACTCAACACAAAAAAATGCCAACCAAATGCAAATTCTGAGTCAGTCATTGCAAAATCTTCTTGGCTATGAACCATTTCTTCAAGCATAGATAATTGATGGATTAATGCTTTGCTTGTTTTGTCATAATCTACTGTAGATACATTAATGTTAATTCGACTATCCATGTTTTTTTCATGTTGAAACAAAATAAAAGGCTTACACAGATTCTTCTTTTAGAAGATGTTCAAAATCAATATCAAAATTCATTTTCATTATGTTGATGTATGTTTGAATGGATTCTGGAATTCCCTCACCACATGCCACTCCTAATTTCTTTGCATTAATCCAAATTACTAAAGTTTGTATGATTGTTAAAAATCGGTCATTTTTAATTTCTGAAGATCCAATCGATTTTGTATATCTTTCTGCAAATTCCCATGCTGTTACAAAATCTATGCATTTTACTCCAAAAATTGCTAATACTTGTTCTTGCATATTTGAAGCTTTTTTGAAAGGTACTGTGTTGATGATATATGGAAATTTCACTTTATCTGGAAGACAATTTGGCAATGGTCCCCATATTGTAATTATTTTTGTCTCAGGTTTCAAGTTTTCAAATTTTTTTAACATTTGATTAATTACACTATCATCTGTAAACCAGAATAAAATTACTGAGGCATCTGAAATATCTGATTCTTCTATATTTTCATGAATTAACTGACCTTGAATATTTTTTTGCTCAAGAGTTGTTTTTGCATGCTGAATTTTTTTTAGATTGTAATCTATTCCTACAGCTTTTTTTACATTAAATTCATTTATTGCTATTTCAATTCCTTTTGCATCACCACAACCCAAATGATAAAAAACATCATTTTTTCCTAAATCCACAAATTTGAAAATATCTCTAAAAGATTTTTCTGGAAGTTGAACATCCTCACCACTAAGTAAATTTTCTGGAAGTGTTTCTAAATATTCTTCAAATTTCAATAGTGTTATTTTTACAAGAGGGAATTTATTCTCTTATACTTTCCAATTTTGAAACTGCTTGCCACAACTGTGTTCTTACATATGATGGCATATTAGGATCTTGTGTTACATCATCTAGAAGACTAATTGTATTGGCTGCTCTTACTGAAAGTGAATCCCCTTCTTTACTCAAATCTACAACTAACTCTAAAACAGATTTTTTAATTGTCTTTGGAGTTGAATTGCTAGAAGCAATCAGATTTAATGTTTGGATTGCTTCTTTCATTGATTCCTTATTTTGAATTGCATCGACCATTTCTTACACTTTTTATTAAAAATTAGAAGTATATAGTTACATCTCTACAAACACATTATCTGATTCTACTATGACGTTATATGATGCCAAATCTCTAATTTTAACTGGAAATTTAACTAATTTTCCAGTTCCACAATCAAATTGTGCTGCGTGCCAACCACAAGTGACTGTACATCCATCTAATTTTCCTTCAGATAAACTAGAACCTGAATGTGTACATGAATCATCTGTTGCACAATATTTGCCATCAATGTTTGCAACTAAAATTTCCCTTCCATCAATTGATACTTTGATCATTTTTCCTGGAGGTATGTCTGATGTTTTACCTGCTATGATTTTCCCCATTGCAGTTTTATCTAATCATTTCTAATATTTTTACGTATACTAATGATCCGAGAAGCAACTGATGGAGACAAATCATCCATTCTAAAATTTTGTAAAGATACCTTTTCTTGGGGAGATTATATCGAACATGTATGGGATTTTTGGCTATCTGAAGGATCTTTGTTTGTATGTGAAAAACAATCACCTATTGGAATTTGTCATGCATTTTATTCAAAAGATCAGATTTGGATTGAAGGAATCAGAATTGATCCTAATTTTCGTAAACAAAAAATTGCATCACAATTAGTAAAAGAGGCTGAATCTAATGGAAAAAAAATTAATGCATTATTTTCATATATGTTAGTCGACACTGAAAATTCAATCTCCCTTTCTATGGCAAATTCTTTAAATTATCAAATTTCTCAAACCTGGAATTTTTATTCTCTTGAGCCTAAAAAAAATTCCAATTTTCATATCCAGTTTGAAAAATCATTAAATCTTGACATCTATACTCATTATGTAAAATCTTGGAGATGGCTTCCAATTGATGATGATACACTATCAAAATTTTATACACAAAATAAAATTATCAAATCTAACATAGATGTTAATAATTCAATTGCAATTATGACTGATTCAGAACATTTTGATAAGACATTAATTGTTACATTATTTTCTGGTTCAGATAATTCTACATTACAAATTATTTTATTTTTACAAAATTATGCTATTGAAAATAATTATGAACGAATACAAATTTTAACTAAAGAACAATTACAAACTTTTGATTTATTGGAACATAAACTTTCATTCCATTTAATGAAAAAACTCCTAGTCTGATTTTACAACTTTGATTGTATTATTTAAAATCCCTAGACCCTCGATTTCCATTTCCACTTTATCACCGTCTTTCAAAAATACTGCATTTGGTTTGTTTAACATTACTCCGGCCGGTGTTCCTGTGGATATTATATCCCCTTTCTCCAAAGTCATAACTTTGGAGATTTTTGAAATTATTTCTGGGATTTTTATAAACATGTTGTTTGTTGAAGAATTTTGTCTTAATTCCCCATTGATTTTGGTTGTTAATTTTAGATTTTGAGCATCTTGGATTTCATCAGCTGTTGTTATCCATGGTCCACATGGTGCAAATGAATCAAAACTCTTCCCTCTAGTGAATTGTTTGTCTTTGAATTGAATATCTCTAGCTGAGACATCATTGAAAATCATATATCCAAAAATTACACTTTTTGCATCTTCTACGCTGATATTTTTACAATTTTTTCCAATTATCATGGCTAATTCCACTTCATAATCCAGTTGTGTGACAAAATCTGGGCAGACAATGTCTGATTTTGTACCATTCAATGTTGTTCGTGGTTTTATAACGATGGATGGATCTTCTGGTGCTTGTAGTCCTTGCTCTTTGGCATGATCCACATAATTAAATGCCAAACAAATTATTTTATTTGGATTTGGAATTGGTGATAGCAATTTGAATTTAGAAATATTTTGTTCATATGATAAACCATCTATTTTATTTTTAATTTCATTGTACCATCCGTCAAAAAGAAAATCTTTTACATTATTTGGAATTGGAATTCCCGTGAGATAAGTAATCTCATCTTTTGTTGCTACTCTGTCATCTTTTACAAAACCATATGTTTCATTATTATTGTATGATAGTCGTGCTATTTTCATTATTGATCACTTGTGTGTAAAAATTGCTTGATTCTGTGAATCTTTTCGACAATATCCAAATCTAACAAATTGAATTTCTTCACCTTCTTTTAATTGTAGATACTGTGGTTCTGTATACACATCCAATTCTTCTAGACTATCTTCGTTAAATTTATCTCCGTTGAATAATACTTTTGGAATTATCATTTTGATTTTATGTGCAGTTTTTTGTGGAACCCATTGAATTTTTGGAATATTTGCGATGTTTTCTTCACCTTCAAACTCACCTTCAAATTCGATGCCAACTTTTTTAATGGAAATATTTCCTAATCCTAAAAGTCTAATCTGCATCCCCTCTTTGATGTTTTGTGCATCATCACCAGAAATATAGAACTCACCATCAACTTCAATTTTCCTTTTTCCCATATCCTTAACTGGGTGATTAGGAATTTCTACTGATGATACTGGCAAATTTTTAACTGATAATTTCTTTGCATTACTCACCATGAATAGTCTTTTACTATCTGGATCCACAAATTTTCGATTAAATGCTTCAAGTGAGTCAAATGGTGCTAGGGTATTTGCTTTAGTTAACCCTAATGACATAATGAATTTTCTAATGGCTTCGGGTTTGATTCCTCTCCTTTTTAGTGCCTCTAGAGTTGGCAATCTTGGATCATCATACCATGAAACCTTCCCTTCTTCAATTAATGGCCTGATGATTCTCTTTGAAATTGGCATTCCTTTGAATTCCAATCTTGAGAAAAACCCTTGGTATGGTTTTCTCATGTTTAATGTATCTAAAATTGTATCAGTCAACTCTTTTCTTAATTCAAACTCTTTTGAACGAAAAGCATGTGTCACTCCATCAATACTATCCTCAATTGCAACTGCAAAATCATAACTAGGCCAAATTCTATATTTTTCACCTAATGTGTAATGTTTCTCATCAATAATTCTGAACAATACTGGATCTCTCATTACTGCATTGTCTGCTTTCATATCTCCACGAAATCTTACAACTGCATCTCCAGGTTTAAATTTTTCCTGCATTTTTTTCCAATTTTTATTATTTTTATCAACATCTTTCATACTACATTTACATGCTTTCCGCTCTCTTCTGTTTTTGCTAATATCTTCTCTTTTACAAGTGCAAACGTAAGCTTTACCAGAATTAATTAACTCTATACCTTTTTCATAAAATATTTCCATATCATCTGATGTGCTTTTTACTGTGTCAAACTCAATTCCTAACCATTCTAATCCTACTTTGATGGCAGCATGATATTCCATTCTTTCTGCTTCTGGGTTTGTATCATCCATTCTTAGAATGAATTTTCCACCATACATTTTTGCGTATTCTGAATTAATGATGGCAGCTTTTGCATGTCCTATGTGAGGATAACCATTTGGTTCAGGGGGAAATCTTGTAATTACTTTTCCTTGAATTGCATCTTTTAATTCTGGGTAGTCCTTCTCGCTCCTTGAATTTTTTCTTTAGGCGCTAAAATTTCAGGAAAATTTTCTTCAATTTCTTTTTTCTGTTCATCAGATGATAGTTGATTTACATTAGAAACAATTTCAGAAATATCTTTTGAAATTTCTTTTACTTTGGTTCTAAATTCTGGTTTTGTACCAAGAATTTTACCTAAAATTATTTTGTCTCTTGTTTCGCCTCCATGCTCAAATGCATTTTGAAGAGCCATTTTTCTAATCTCTATCTTTAATTCTTCATCCATACAATACACCTGTAAAAATTACACACTTCTCTTAACTACAAAATCCAATAATGTGATTAATTCTGATTTAGCAGAACCTGAGTATTTTGATAATGATTTTTCTGCCTTTTCTGAATATTTTTGTGCCTGTTTTCTTACACTTTCCTCAATTCCTAATGATCTTATTACCTCTACTGCTTTGTCGAGGTCTTTTCTTGTTATTTTTGAATTTCCAAATGCCTTTAGAATTATTTTTTTATCTTTACCTTTTGATAGTTTAATTGCCATAAGAATTGGTAATGATTTTTTCCCTTCTCTCAAATCATTTCCAACTGGTTTTTTGGTAACTTTGGGATCTCCCATGACTCCTATTAGATCATCTGTAATTTGAAATGCAATTCCTAAATTTCTTCCAAATGATGAGAGATTTGAAATATCCTTTGATTTGTTTGATGCACAAATTGCACCCATTGCACAAGACACATCAAATAATGCTGCAGTTTTTTTACCAATCATTGTAATATACTCTGCCTGTGATGAAATTTTTCTTTCTTCAGCCATTTTGATATCTAGTAATTGACCTTCACAAATATCTACACAAGCTTTAGAAAGTCTTGATACAAGTTGCGTAGTTGCACTATCTGATAATCTTGAATTAGAAATTATTTGAAATGCTTTTGAAAATAACACATCACCTGCAAGAATTGCAAGTGGCATTCCATATTTTTTATGAACTGTTGGAACTCCATGACGCATTTCATCATTATCCATTATATCATCATGAACCAAACTAAAATTATGAACCATTTCAACTGCACTTGCAGCATTCATGGCATTAGAACTTTTTCCACCTACCATTTGGCAACTTCGAATTACCATGTATGGTCTTAGTCTTTTACCTCCATTAACAATCAAATGCCCTGCTGCATCATAGAGTTTTTTTGGATTTCCTTTTAATTTTGAATTTAGATACTTGTTTACTATTTTTGCATTTTTTTCAATCTGTTTAGTTTTTTTCATTTACTAACCTCCATTTTTCTTTTGGTAGATGAACTTTGATTGCATCTAACAACCCTTCGTGAACTTTACTATTAATCCATGTAGATAAGACATTTGCATGCTTATCAAGCATGGATTTATCTGATTTTTCTAATAATTCTAATGCAATTAACATCCATGGACAATAAATTTTGGGATTTATCTTTATTTCAGAAATCAATTCATCTGCAGAAATCCATTTGATTTCATCTATTTCACCATCAATCTCTTTTAGTTCTGTAGATTCATCAATTACCCCAATCAATGTCCCACAAATTTCATTTTCAGAACCTATGTCTTTGTAAGGAACATGATATTCAAATTTATGCAAATAATCTAATTTTCCTTCAATCCCTAATTCTTCAGGCATTCTTCTTTCTCCTGATGAAACAAAAGTTTCTGATTTTCTTGGATGACTGGCAAATGTTCCATCCCAATCCCTGGGCCATAACATTTTCCCTTTTGCTCTTCTTGTAAGTATTAGTCTTCCATTTTTATCAAATAATAAAGCAGTGAATGCTCTATGTAATTTTCCATTTGGTAAATGACATTTCACTTTTTCTTCAGTACCGATTGCATTATCATTCTCATCAACTAAAATTACTAATTCTTCAGGCATTTCTTTTCCCCTTAAACAAAGTTCCTTCAAATTTCTTATTTTTAACAGCTTTTACAATTCTTTCTGGTTTGTTACCATTAACAAAAAATACATTCATACCCATTTTTGCAATTTTTAATGCTTCTTCAACTTTTCTAGTCATTCCTCCTGTAACATCCATCGTATTTTCTGAAATTACTGGATGTTCTCCTTTTAATTCATAAATTAATTTTTTTGATTTAAGATCCGAATACAATCCATCTTCATTTAATGCAAATATGCTTAATCTCGGTCTTAGAATTTTTGCAAGATGTGTCATAATTTTATCTCCTGATAGAATGTATGTTTTTTTCTGACCAAACCATAATGCATCTCCGAATGTTACTGGAATCATGCCTGATTTTGCAATTTTTTCAATTTCTTTGACTTTTTTTACAATCGGTTTATTCCCTGTCATAAAATCAGTAGGTGGTAAACAATACGGAGATTGTTTATTTTTTAATAACGAATCTAAAATTATTTTGTTTAATTCAATCATAGAATTTTTTATTATGGCAACTCCTCTAAGATCATATTTTTTTTCTTTTGTATGCATATCATATTTTACAGACCAATAATGTCCATAGGATCCACCGCCATGAACGATAATTATTGGCTCATTTATTTTTCTTAAACTTTTTGTAAGATTATCTATTGTTTTTTTCCTAGGTGATAATGGTTTTTTCTTTATTTGTAATAATTGAACCGCCTAATTTTATCAGAATCATGCTGTTTCAAAATATTTAGTCAATTAAAAAGTATTCAGTCCTTCCAGATCTATTTTTACTGAAAAGCATTCATAATTTTTATTTCTGAATTGATTTATTGTTTTATTCAAATTTGTATCATCAGTCAAGGCAAACACACATCCTCCTCCCCCAGCTCCCGTGATTTTTGCACCAAAAGATGATTCTTTTCCAATCTGTATCATTTTTCTAATTTTTTCATTTGATATTCCAATTGTTTCAAGATATCTTTGATTTTCATTAACTTTTTCTCCTAACTTTTTGATGTTATTTTTTTTAAATAATTCTAAAACATCCTCAACTAATTTCTCTTCATCTTTACATAATTTGAAAATTCATTTTCATTATTTTCTTTAAATGATTTTACATCTTTGACTATTAATTCTGTAGAATGCTCTATGTTGGAATTTGCAATAACTAGGTGAAAATCAGGCTCAGATTTTATTTTTGAAAACCCATTTTCTTTATCATATTCCATAATTCCTCCAAATGTACAAACCGTACAATCTGCCCCTGATGTATTTTGAAAAATTGTTTTTTCAGCTTCAATTGCTAATTTTAAAATTTCCTCTTTTGAGGTATTTGAAAATAGTCTAGAAATTGCAGCTGCTCCTGCAACACAACATGCAGATGATGAACCCAATCCCACACCTAACGGAATTTCTGATTCAACTTTAATTTTAATTCCTGTATTTTTATTTTTAATTATTTTGTTTGCTAAATAATAAAATGGTTTTAATGGTGAATTAATTTCTGAAACATTTTTGTTTGGTTCTAATTCTAAATTTCCAATGTTTGATTGAATAGAAATTATATTCTCTTCAATTTTTTCTGCAGTAACAGTAATTCTTTTATTAATTGCACAAAGAATTGCTTTTACTCCATACACTACAAAATGTTCTCCAAAAAGAATTACTTTTCCTGGTGCTGAAGCTTTAGATTTCAAGTGAACACTGCAGAAAATCTATTGATTTATTCGATTTCCTCTTCGGTAATCTTTGTTTCAAAATCATCGATTTCATATTTCATTGACTCATCTTCTTTTAGTTCTCCTCTTTCAATGAGAATTTGACGTACCAATAACCAGTAAACTGTTGCTAGAGCTTTTCTTCCTCTATTGTTTGCTGGAATAATCACATCCAAGTTTTGATGTAATGTTATCTGTATTTGCAATTCCTATAACTGGAATACCTGCATTTGTTGCTTCTGTAATTGCTTGTTCATCAACTTGAGGATCTGAAATAAAGACTAATTTTGGTTCAATATAATATGGCAATGAAGGATTTGTTAGAGTTCCTGGCATGAATCTTCCAAGTAGTTTCTTTGAATCTAACATTTCACAGAATTTTTCAATTGGTGTTTCTGCATATCGTCTTCCTGTACATACAATAAGATTTGTCTGTTCCTAATCTGTTGATAAATTTGGCTGCTGTTTTGATTTTCTCTAATGTAATGTCTAAATCAAGCATGTACAGTCCTTCAGGACTAGCTGTAGTCGATGAATGATTTCATGAATTTTGTCTTTACTTGAGTTCCTACTCTAATCCCTGTAGCTAGAATCTTCTTTTTGATGTCTGTTGGTTCTGCTTGTTGACTCATGACGATTTTAAATCTCTGCCATACCGCGTATTAAATCATGCTCTGATAGGCGTAATAGTTCATTGAGTTTTGCTACTCTTTCTCCCTCCAACTACTCCAACTTTGAGCATTTTTGATTTTGTTGCTATTCCTATATGGGATATTTGTGAATCAATTGACTCTCCCGATCTATGTGATGTGATTAATTTGATATTATTTTGATTTGCAACACTGGCAAATTCAAGAGCATCATAAAGACTACCTGCTTGATTTACTTTTAGAATTGCTGCATTACATGATTTTGAATCAATTGCTTTTGTTAGAATCTCTTTACTTGTAACTATCAAATCATCTCCTGTAATCAAAACATGTTTGGAAATTTAGCTGTTAGTTCTGCCATGTCTTCAAATGCTTCTTCGTGAACTGCATCCTCTGCATAAATTAATTTATATTTTTCAATAATATTTGCTGCAAAATCAATCTGTTCTCCAGTAGAATTTTCAAATCCAGCTCTATCATAAACATATTTTTGTTTTTCTTCATTCCATTGTGTGGATGATGCAAAGTCTACTCCTAATGATACCTCTTTTCCTAACGTAAATCCTAAATTCTCACAAGCTTTTGCAGAAATCTCTAATGCTTTTTGATTTTCTAATTTTGGTGCCCATCCACCCTTCATCACCTCTTCCGTTAGTAAAGTTAGGATCTTCTTTTTCTAAAACACTACGTAATTCTTTATGTACTGCTAAATTAGTTTCAATGGCATCTTCTATAGTCTTTGAACCTGTTGCACAAATCAAAATCTCTTGAATGTCTGGGAGTTCCAGGTCCTGCATGTGCTCCGCCTCCCCAAAATATTTCCTATCGGAAATGGAAATTTGAATGAGGATTCTGTGATAGTGTTTTAAACAATGGTTGTCCTGATGCTTTTGATGCTGACTCCATTGATGCAATTGTAACTGCAAAAGCAAGTGCACCCTCCAATTTTTGAATAGTTTGTAGAATTATCCAAACTTTTCAGAGTATCATGAATTCCTTTAAGATCTGAAGATTCTAATCCAATAAATTTTTGAGAATTTTCTTGTAAAATTCTAAGACTTTCTTCTGGTTTTCCATTTGGGAAAACTTACTGCTTCATATTTTCCCACACTGGCACCTGATGGAGCACAAACTCTTCCTAGAAACTTTCCTTCTGACTTGACATCTATCTCAATTGTCTTGCTTCCTCTACTATTGTATAGAATACGTCCTTCAATAGAGGAAATCTTGGACAAGTTATTCTAACTCAGATTGAACTTCCTGTTTTCTTTTCTGAATTGCTTCATAGAATGGAATTACTTGTTGAATTGTCTCAACAGTAGTCAAAAGCATTCTTCTACAACAATATCTCTCAATTCCCAAAGAATCAAGAACTTTTTCTGGCTCTTCTCCCAGATTTTACTTTATTTTGATAATCCTCAAATTTATCGGCAATTAAATTTCCACATGTAAAACATCTAACAGGAATTAACATACGAACGAAAAAGTAATCAAGGATTATAAAAACCATACAAGGAAATTTTCATTGCGGGCGTCGCCCAGCCTGGCCAAAGGCGCTAGCTTGAGGGGCTAGTCTCTCAGGAGTTCGTGGGTTCAAATCCCATCGCCCGCATACACAATTTTAAAAATTATTTTCTTAGTTTTTGTAAAGTTTTGATTAGTTCAGTTCGTCTTTTCTCTTCTGTAATTGACAGATCTGACATCATCTACTAAAATTCTATTTACATCAATTTTTCTTCTAGCCTCTTTTACCACTTTATCATACAATGAAAAAGTGTAAAGATGAAGATACAAATTTTCCATTACTTCAAAAATCCTTGTAGCCTCATCAATCTTACCAATTCTAATTTTATCAAATACCATTCTTTTAATTCACCTACACAATCTAATAATCCTAAAACATATGATTCTGGCATTACTGACAATTTTTTATCTGAAGGAATTTCTTTTTTTTCAACAATTGCAATAAGACATGCAGCTTCTACAAATTCCTGTTCTGGCGTAATTAGAGTATCTCCTAAGTCACCTGTTGCTTTTTTCTTATATTTTTTTAATAATCTGTCTGCTTGTTTTAAATTATTTTTTCCAGTCTTTAGATCTCCTTTATGAACTGCAATAATTGATCTGCTACAGAGAATAATTATCTTCTCTTGTATTTTTTAATAGAAATTCTCTTGCTTCTTGAATATTTTCTAAAGATTTTGCAATCTTGTTTAGTGATGGTTTTACATTCTTTAATGTCATGCTTGATGATGTCTAAAAACTAGGATAAAGTCGTTTGCTAAATCTCTCATCTTGTTATGATTTTCATGTAAAGTATGGAAATTACAGTTGATCAAATGTATAATATTGAAAACAAAGGCCATGAAATGGGATTTTTAAAAAAATTCATGATGGAAAATGCAGGTGCCGCAGCAGTCAGACGATTAGTAAATAAACTTGAAAATGTAGCCTCAAAAAATATTCTAATTTTTGTAGGATTGGGAAATAATGGTGGTGATGGTTTAGTGATGGCAAGACACCTTGTTGGTTATGGTGCAAATGTTACAGTAATGCTTCTTGGCACTCCTGATAAAATCAAAACTGATGAGAGTAATTGGAATTGGTCTCTCTTACAAAAAATGCCCTCTGTGAAATTATATCTGGAGACACTTTTGACTTTAATTTCAAACCTGATGTAATTATTGATGGTATTTTGGGTACGGGAATTACTGGAGATATTAGAGAACCATATGCCTCTGCAATTAATTTTATCAATAACACAAATTGTTACAAATTTGCAGTGGACGTACCCTCTGGATTGGATCCTCAAACAGGAGAAACTGCAAATATTTTTACAAAATGTGATATGACAGTTACATTCCATAAAATGAAACAAGGAATTCCTAAGAGGAAAGATTTGACTGGTGAACTATATGCAGAAAAAATTGGAATTCCGCCTGAAGCTGAAGAGGGAATTATTTGAAAGTACATCAAGTCCAAGTTGGAAATATGCAAAATTTTTCTTATATTGTAGAGGATGACGAAACAAATAATGCAATCATTATAGATCCTTCATGGGATCTAATTGAATTAGAATTAATAATTAAAAAAAATGATCTAAAAATAAAATACATTGTTAATACACATCATCATTTTGATCATACATTGGGAAATAAGGCAATGGTTGAATCAACTAAAGCTCCAATCATTCAACATGAATCTTCAGAATTAAAAAGTGATATTTCAGTAAAAGATGGTGATTCTATAGAATTTGGTAATTCAAAATTAAAAGTACTTCATACCCCTGGTCATTCTAAAGATAGTATTTGTTTGATCGGTGATGGAAAACTTTTTTCAGGCGATACATTATTTGTTGGAAATTGTGGAAGAATAGATTTACCTGGAGGCAGTGCAAAAGAACTCTATCATAGCCTTTTTGATGTACTCTATTCACTAGATGATAATTTGATTATGTATCCTGGGCACAATTATGGCCATTCAGAGATATCTACCATTGGTCAAGAAAAAACCACTAATATGATAATGCAAAAAAGAACCGAGCAACAGTTTATTGAAATGATGGGTTAGTAAAATTTTGGAAAATTTTAAACTATTTGGAAATATTGATCGAGCTCAAAATTTCCTTGAATCTATAAAATCTGGAAAATTTCTTTTTTCATTCGTTATTTCTTATACTGAAACCTGTGAAATTCCTGGAATTACTTTTGCAGGTGCTGATAAGGATTCTATTCAGTTTACTCCACCAGCTGATGCTGAATATCTTCATTATGGATATTGTAAAACAATTAATAAAATTCCAATGACCCCTGATGGAAAACCAACTCCTGGATTATTGACAAAAACTGCTTTAGAATCATCAAGCATTCCTCATTTAACAATTAATGCTGGAAGTAAAATTTCACCACAATTACCTTTTATTGAAACAGGATTGCCTTTTGGAAAAAATATCTTAACTCAAGATGCAATGACTGATTCTCAGGTATCACATGCAGTTGATTTTGGAAGAATTGTTGGAAGAAGTTTAGCATCTTTAACTGATTGTTTGATTATTGGCGAAAGTATTCCTGGTGGAACTACTACTGCTTTAGCTGTTTTACGAGCGTTAGGTTATGATGCTAAAGTAAGTTCTAGTATTCCAGATAATCCTGTTGAACTAAAAAATGAAATTGTTGAATCTGCGATGAAAAGAATAAACTCTGATCATCCATATAGTATTGTTGCAAAAGTGGGCGATCCTATGATTCCTTTTGTTGCAGGAATGCTTAGTTCTGCATCTGGTGTTTCTAAAGTAATGTTAGCTGGTGGAACTCAGATGAGTGCTGTATTGGCATTTGCATCAAAAATTGGATTTAATGAAGAAAATACTGCTATTGGAACAACTTCTTACATTACTGATGATGAAAGTGCAAATTTCACGGATCTTGTTCAGAAAATTGTAGATATTCCAATAGTTTCTGTAGATCCAGGCTTAAAAAATTCACGTTATTCTGGATTAAGGGCATTTTCAGAAGGATTTGCAAAAGAAGGAGTTGGTGCGGGTGGTAGTATTATTTCATCGATGCTCAAAACAGGAAATGATTCTACAAAATTTTTAGAAATGGTTGAAGCAGAATATGGAAGATTGTTTACTTGACTGTAACTGATTTTGCTAAATTTCTTGGATAATCTGGATCTGTATTTTTTTCAAGAGCTGCATAATATGATAACAATTGAATTGGAATAATTTCTGAAATTGGATATAATACTTCATCTAGTTTTGGGATCTCAATCCAATAATCATAAACATCACTTTCTATATCTGACACTCCGATAATTTTTGCTCCACGAGCTTTGATTTCTCTTGCACTTGTTAGTGTGTCTGAATATGTTGAATCATTTGGATTGATGATTATTACAAATACATTTGAATCCATTAATGCAAGAGGTCCATGTTTCAATTCACCACCTGGAATTCCCTCTGCATGAATGTATGTTAGTTCTTTGAGTTTTAATGCGGCCTCCATTGCAACTGGATAATTTATTCCTCTACCTAAAATGTAAATATCTGAAATCTCTTTCAATTCTTTTGCAATTTGTTGGATTTTGGTAGGATTTTCTAATATTTTTAAAATTGTTTTTGCAAAATTTTCAAAATTAATTGTGATGTTATTGTTACTTAATTTTTGCACAATTTTGTAGAGAATGACAAGTTGTGATGTGAAACTTTTTGTTGCTGCAACTCCTATTTCTGGCCCACAATTCATTCCTATAACTATATCTGATTTACGTACTAGTGATGATGTAAGTAAATTTACAATGGATATAATTTTACAATTTACTTTTTTTGCTATTCTTACTGCATCTAAGACATCTGCACTTTCTCCACTTTGAGATATTGCAATTAGGATAGAATTTTCTTCAATAATATCTGGCGAAAATTGGAGTTCACTTGAAATTATAGTTTCCACCTTTATTTTGGCATATTTTGATAGAATTTGCTTTGCAATAAGCGCAGAATTATAACTTGTACCACTACCTGTAATGTAGATATTTTTTGCGTGTTTGATATAGTCTGCAGTTTTTGTTATTGCATCTACTGTTTTTTCACCAGCTCTCAAAATTGTATCAGGTTGTTCGTAAATTTCTTTTAATGTAAAATGTGCATAATCTCCTTTGTATGCATCTCCAAATTCTTTTGAAATTTTTGTAATTTCATATTTTATATCTTTACCCTTAAAATCTAAAATCTGAAATTCCTCTTTGTCTAGAATTATAAAACTTCCACTTTTCATATAGATTGCATTATCTGTATATTCAATAAATCCCAAAACATCACTGGATAAAAAGACGCTATCTTGTCCAACTCCAATTATTAATGGTTCATGAAATCGTGCTGCAGCAAGCTGACCATTTTCAAACATTGCAACAAATGCATAATTCCCTTTAATTTCTGAAACAGTTTTAATTATTGTTTCTTTGACATTTTTTGTTAATTCATAATTTTTTTGTAACAGGTTTGCAATAATTTCACTATCTGTCTCACTTTTGAAACTATACCCTTCGTTTTCTAACTGCTTTTTTAATTCCTCAAAATTTTCTATAATTCCATTATGAACTATTGCAATTTTCCCCGAATTACTTGGATGTGGGTGTGCATTAACATCTGTAACTTTTCCATGAGTTGCCCATCTAGTATGACCAATTCCTACTTTTCCTGGCAATGTGTCTAGTTGAATTTTTAAATTTACTTCATTTACTTTTCCAATGCCTTTTTTTAATTCAATTTGATTATCTGATTCTGTTGCAACTCCTACACTATCGTATCCGCGATACTCCATTCTTTTAAGCCCCTTTACTATAATGGGTGCTGCAATTTCTTTTCCAGAATAACCGATAATTGAACACATAACTATTCTCTTTGATTATATGGGGTTATTTACTGATAAGCCTATTTTTTTAATTATTCTGTTGAAGAGTTTTTGTCTTTTGTTGCTCCTTCAGCAGTTGCCTCTGTTGCTCCTTCAGCAGTTGCCTCTGTTGCTCCTTCAGCAGTTGCCTCTGCTTTTGGTTCTTCTGATTTTGTTTTTTCCAGCATTTCTGGAATTTTTGATTCAGGTGAAAAATGAATATTGCCTTCCTCTTCTATTTGAACTGTATATGATGGAATGTCAATTTTTCTTTCGCCAATCATAATGTGTCCATGAATCACTGCTTGTCTTGCTTGATATGGTGTTTTGAATCCCATCTTATTTGAAACAATAGTTTGTAATCTACGTGAAAGTAAATCATCCACATTTAGATTAAGTACATCATCTAATGTTGCATCACTACTTACTAATCCTATTCTAGCAAGAGATTTCATTAAGATTGGTTCTTTTTCTTCTCTAACTTCTTGTCTTAATGCAAGCAATGATCTTGCTTGATGTCTTATACGTGATAATTCTGTATTTGTTTTCCATAATTCTCTTTTAGTTCTTAATCCAAATGTACCCACAGTTTTTAGTTCTCCATTTTTAGTTCATAATTAAGAGGTCTCTTTGGTTTTTTCCAAACTCTACGTGGTAATTTTGGGTCTCCCATTTATTACACCTATTTCTTTTTCTCCGCTGGAGCTTCTTTCTTTTCTGTTGCTGCTCTGCTGTGTAGCTGCTGCATCTGTGCTGCTGCATCTGCTGTATCTGCTGGAGCTGCTCCTGGAGCTCCTGGATCTCCCTTCCTCACTGCTGCTAGTCCACCTTTAGCAACACCAACTGCTCCACCTTTTCTTCCCTGAAGTTCTAGTTCTTTGTCCTCTAACTTTTAGACCACTTAGATGACGATAACCTCTCCAACTTGCAGTTATTCTTTCTCTTTCAATATCATTTCTTAATGTAAATGGAATATCTGATGTTAACAAATGCAAATTTGTTCCAGTTTCAATATCTTTATTTCTGTTAAGAAACCATGTGGGAAAATTTCCTCCAATTGGATCTAAAATTAATTTTTCAATTGCTTTGACATTATCTTCAGTAAGATTACCAATATTGGAATTTGTATTAATTTTTAGAGTATCAAGAATTGCTGTAGCAAAATTATATCCCAATACCTTTGATCTGGGTCAATCCTACAAGTGATTTTCTCTCTCCTGGGATATCGTTACCCACAATCCTTACAATGTGTCTATATTCTTGAGTACTCAAGTATTCCAAAATTCGAAGAAACCCCGATAAAAACCATGCTAGGCGTCAAATTAGGTGATTTTTCAAATCTTCTTTTCTGATGATTTTTTATTCTAGTCACAATAAATCAACATTTTTTATTCACATTATCTAAAGTCTCATCTTCTGTCCAGTCATTACCTTGAACATTCCATTGGTTACATTTACAGCATTTTTTGACTCCTCGCTGGGCATCAATATCTATACAAAAACAGTGTTCGCCTTTTCCTGATGGATCTCTACTGCAAAGTTTTTGCATGATTCTCTGATCATCTTTTTCCTAATTATCTTATTGGCATGATTTATGTGAAAAGTTATAAATTTACAACTTTTCTAATTGAGTAAAATGGATGAAACCTTTGATCGAGAAAAAGTTGTAGATTGTATGTTTGATCCTATAACATCTTCAATATTGGCAGAACTTGAAGATGGTGAAAAAGAATGTTCATTTTTAGCCCAAAAAGTCTCCATATCTGAATCTGAGGTTCTTTGAAAGACTCTCTTATTTGATAGAGAATGAATTTATTTCCAAAAACTTGGATGATGGAAAATGTTTACTTGCTGCCAATTCTGACAAACTTAATACAATTGTTGAAAATAGTGATAACTTTGATGTTGCCATTGATAGTCTTGAAAAAATGGATA
>PVMK01164645.1_pt1 | contig 33993 bp, 28 predicted proteins | sample 1853481 | NCBI WGS metagenome assembly PVMK01 (sample SAMN08533507, study PRJNA380276) | Marine sediment metagenome, whole genome shotgun sequencing project.
CTTCGCATAAGCATCTTGACGGCATCGATATCTTTAGCCAGTATACGATCGCTTTCAAGGTGCGGTATCGCGTCCCTGATAGTTGAATAAGCGGCCAGGGTTCCTTCCCCGGGTTTCACATTGGTGAAGAGATCGAGGGCCTGGGCGGCGCACAAGAGTTCCGTGGCAATGACGTGTTCCGTATTTTTTAGGATTTCTCTGCATTTCCGTGCGGAAATGGTTCCCATGGATACATGATCTTCTTTGTTGGCGGAAGTTGAGATGGAGTCTACGCAGGCAGGATGTGAAAGAATCTTATTTTCTGATACCAGGGCCGCAGCGGCGTACTGGGCAATCATAAACCCTGAATTAAGGCCGCCGTCCCTTACGAGAAATGCAGGGAGTCCGCTCAGTTTGGGGTTAACCAGTCGCTCGATGCGTCGCTCGGAAATATTTGCAAATTCCGCAACAGCCATACAAAGAAAATCCATGGCAAGAGCGATGGGCTGGCCGTGGAAATTACCACCCAACAAGAATTCCTGTGATTCCGAAAAAATAAGGGGGTTGTTTGTTGCAGCGTTGATTTCGGTTTCCAGGACGTTTTTAACATAAAAAATTGCATCCCTGCTGGCACCGTGAACCTGTGGGGAACACCTTAATGTATATGCGTCCTGGATACGGCGGCAGTCCTTATGAGAGGTAATGATTTCGCTGTTTTGGGTGATCCGATACATATTATCCGCAGTTGCGGCCTGTCCTGGATGGGGTCTGACCCGATGAATTCTCGGATCGAATTCCGTCCGGCTTCCCATCAGGACCTCAAGGCTCATGGATGCAGCAATATCGATCAATTTGGCAAGGTTTACAGCATCATAGACTGTAAGCCCACCGATGGCCGCCATTACCTGGGTGCCGTTTATCAGGGCAAGGCCCTCTGCCGCTTCCAGGCGGAGAGGTTTTATCCGGCAAAGGTTCAATGCTTCTGCACCGGTTACCCTTCGGCCCTTGTAATATGCCTCTCCCCTGCCGATGAGAACCAGTGAGAGGTGGGCCAAAGGAACAAGGTCGCCACTGGCGCCCACCGATCCCTTTTCAGGAACCACCGGAAATACGCCGTGATTGAGCAGTGTGACAAGATGAAGGACTGTTTTCAGGCGAATCCCCGAATAACCCAGTGCAAAATCCTTGATGCGAAGGGCCATGATAGCCCGCACCGTCTCTTCATCGAACATATTTCCGGTTCCAGCCGAGTGGCTCAAAAGAATATTCTGCTGCAGCTGCCGGGTATCTTTTTTGGAGATGGAGACATCGGAGAGTGCACCGAAACCGGTGGTAACTCCGTAAATCGGTTTTTCTTCGTTGACCCACTTTTCGATTAATTCACGGGTTTTGATTATCCGGGTTTCAGATTCTTTGGTTATTTGAACCCCGGCACTGTGTCTTGAAATATTCACCAGATCTTCAAGGGTCATTTCTTCCATTCCGATGGCAATGGGTTTCATAACGGACAATCCTCGTTTTAGGTGTTAATATTACACAGCGGGAATGCGATAATTATCAATAATTTTGAAAATCTCTATGCTGTTCGCTTTAACGCGCGCAAATTTGCTCAGACAGCTTTCCGACGGAAACGGAACTATCCTGGGGCTTACCGAACAAGTGACCGCAAGCTACTCAACCGGAACATGTTTTTGGGAACTGCTCTAAAATGAATTGTTATCAATGTGTTAAATTTTTGAGAAAAATTTTCTTGTTGAATACTGTTCGTTAACAATAATATAATTGAATGTAAAATACAATTATGGAGAAAAATAGACATGATTGATAATGGGGACATCTTAAAGGCCATGGAGATTCATCTGGAAGAGATATTTCAACACCTGCCGAAAATGCCGGGGTTTGTTCCGGGTGTTCGAAGGGCTTCCAAACGGAGTTTTACGCTGACCCAAAAAGAAACAGCCCTCGCTTTGAAAAATGCATTAAGATATATCCCTGAAGAATGGCATGAAAAACTGGCCCCTGAATTTTTAGATGAACTTTTAACAATGGGAAGAATCTACGGGTATCGCTTCAGACCCAAAGAGAAAATTGTCGGACGCCCCATTGATGAATATAAAGGGAATTGTCTCGAAGGGAAAGCATTCCAGGTGATGATCGACAACAATCTGGATGTTGATATTGCACTGTATCCGTATGAACTCGTGACCTACGGCGAGACCGGTCAGGTCTGTCAGAACTGGATGCAGTACAGACTCATTAAATTGTATTTGGAAAAAATGACACGACATCAAACATTGGTGGTTGCATCCGGGCATCCGCTGGGATTGTTTGCATCGTCGGAAAACGCACCCCGGGTCATTATCACCAATGCACTCATGGTCGGTGCCTTTGATGATCCGGAAAACTGGCACCGGGCCGCCGCTCTCGGTGTGGCCAATTACGGCCAGATGACCGCCGGCGGATGGATGTACATCGGTCCCCAGGGGATCGTCCACGGAACTTACAGCACCATTTTGAACGCGGGGCGGGCAAAGCTGGAAATACCGCCGGACGGTGATTTAAGGGGGACGTTTGTTTGTGTCTTCGGGGTCTGGGCGGTATGAGCGGTGCCCAGGGCAAAGCCGTAGAGATTGCAAACAGTGTCGGGATCATTGCCGAAGTCGATGGCTCAAGAATTCAAACCCGGCATGAACAGCAATGGGTAAGCGTGGTGGCGGATGATCCCGGCAAGGCTTTTGAATTGGCGGAAGAATATCAGGATAAACAGGAGGGCAGGGCCATTGCCTTTTATGGAAACATCGTGGATTTGCTGGAATATGCGGTAAAGCATCGAAAGAAAATCGATCTCTTGTCCGATCAGACCTCTTGCCACGCGGTCAATGAGGGCGGATACTGTCCCCAGGGCTTAACGTTTGAGGCCCGGACGGAACTTCTTAAAAAAGACCCCGAGACGTTCAAAGAACATGTCGATACTTCCTTAAGGCACCATTATCAGCTTATCAAAACCCTGGTGGATAGAGGGACCTATTTTTTTGACTATGGCAACAGCTTTTTAAAGGCGGTTTTCGATGCCGGTGTTAATGAAATCTGTAAAAACGGCGAAGATCCCATGGATGGATTTATTTTCCCGTCCTATGTTGAAGACATCATGGGTCCATTGCTGTTTGATTATGGTTACGGTCCCTTTCGTTGGGTTTGTCTCAGCGGGAAAAAAGAGGATCTGATGATGACCGACATGGCTGCCATGGCATGCATCGATCCGAATAGAAGGTGCCAGGACAGAGATAACTACATGTGGATAAAGGATGCCGATAAAAACAACCTTGTCGTGGGAACCCAGGCGAGGATATTATACCAGGATGCCCTTGGGAGAATGAATATTGCGCTAAGATTCAACGAAATGATCAGAAACGACGAAATCGGACCGGTGATGCTTGGCAGAGATCATCATGATACCGGCGGCACGGACTCGCCTTTCCGAGAAACGGCAAATATAAAAGACGGCAGCAATATTATGGCAGATATGGCCACCCATTGTTTTGCCGGAAACGCCGCCAGAGGGATGAGTCTGGTGTCATTGCACAACGGCGGGGGTGTTGGAATCGGAAAGGCGATCAACGGCGGCTTCGGTCTCGTTATGGACGGTAGCGAAAGGGTGGATCATATCATTCGAAGCGCCATACCCTGGGATGTTATGGGCGGTGTTGCCAGGCGGGCCTGGGGGAGAAATGAAAATTCAATGAAAACATGCATGGAATATAATGAACAAAGAAAGGGAACCGATCATATTACCCTTCCGTTTATACCGGATGAAGGTTTTGTAAATGATCTGGTCGCCGGGGCCTTTAAACGTTGAGAAAGAGGAATTATCTCCCGATTCGTTGGTGTTAATTAGGGTAAAATAAGTGGGGCATCTCAATTGAGCAAATGTGATTTCAGAGGGTTCAAGGAGTCAAGGATTCAAGGGGCCGAGTGACCCGCCACAAAACAGGCGGATAAAAATGCTAAAGAATTACAAAGATTTGAAAGTCTGGCAAAAGTCATACTTCTCCAACTAAATTGGAGAAGAACCAGCAAGAGGAAAAAACCATGTCGAGCATTAAAAAAATTATGGAGTGCGTGCCCAACTTCAGTGAAGGAAGGAATCTGGAAAAAATAGAAAAGATCGTGGATTCCTTTCGAGGAAAAGACGGCGTTAAACTCCTGGATTATCAAAGAGATGAAGATCATAATCGCCTGGTGGTAACCCTTGTGGGAGACCCGGATTCTTTGAAAACTGTTCTCATGGAAGCCTTTGCTTCGGCCATCGATGTCATCGATATGAGAAAACATGAAGGGCAGCATCCGAGAATGGGCGCCGTGGATGTTGTTCCGTTGATCCCTGTGAAAAATATCTCAATGGAAGAGGCGGTTGCCATTTCGAAACAAATTGCCGAAGAAGCATCTGAAAAATTTAATTTACCCGTATTCCTGTACGAAGAATCCGCTGTCCGGAAAGACAGACGCAATCTTGCCGATATTCGAAAAGGCCAGTTCGAAGCCATGGCCGATAAAATTAGGAAGCCGGAGTGGAAACCCGATTTCGGTCCCGAAACGATCCACCCCACCGCCGGCGTAACAGCCATTGGCGCTAGAATGCCTTTGGTTGCCTTTAATGTGAATTTAAATACAGACAACCTTGCAATTGCAAACGATATTGCAAAAAAGGTCCGACATGCCGGCGGCGGGTTGCGGTATTGTAAGGGGATCGGTGTGGAATTAAAAGAAAGAGGTTTGGTTCAGGTTTCCATGAATATGACGGATTATACAAAAACAGCCCTTTACCGGTCGTTTGAGCTTATCAAGATGGAAGCCGGAAGATACGGTGTAACGGTTGTGGGCAGTGAAATCGTCGGCCTGGTGCCCATGGCGGCATTGTTGGATACGGCCGTCTATTATTTGGGCATTGAAAACTTTTCCATTAAACAGGTGATAGAGACCAGAATTATGGAGTGATACCTGAAACGGCTTCCATATAAAACATGCCTTTTGTCCCATTTCCAAGCAAGATGTATCTGGATGAAAATGCATCATAGGAGGAAAAACCCGTGTCTGGAAATTTAATCATCAAGAATGCCGCCCAGTTGGTGACCTGCAGTGGCTTTAAAGCAAAGCAGGGAAAAGAGATGTCCGATCTTAAAATTATCGACTATGGCGCTGTGGTTATTGAAGCGGGTATGATCAAGGCGTTGGGAAAAACAGACGATATTTTGGCCGGCCTGGATGAAGAGGATGCCCGAAAAAAAGGGTTCGACATCATAGATGCCGGGGGGAAGGCTGTTCTGCCCGGATTCGTTGATTCCCATACGCATTTGGTTTTCGGAGGCTATCGGGCTGAGGAATTCTCCTGGAGACTCCGGGGCGACAGTTATATGGATATATTGAAAAGGGGTGGGGGAATTCTGGATACGGTCCGGGCAACCCGGAGGGCGAAAAATGAAGAACTCATGGAAGCCGGCATAAAACGGTTGGATTCCATGTTGTCGTTTGGTGTGACCACTGTTGAGGGAAAAAGTGGGTATGGTCTTGACCATGACACGGAGATAAAGCAGCTGGAGGTCATGGAAGAACTCGACAAGGGGCATCCGATGGATGTTGTCCGGACGTTTCTGGGGGCCCATGCAGTACCCGGGGCGTATAAAGGCAGGGAAGATGTATTCATCGATTATTTGATCGACAGGGTAATGCCTGACGTTGCAGACCGCAATCTTGCAGAATTTTGCGATATTTTTTGTGAAAAGAATGTTTTTTCGGTGTCCCAGTCAAGACGGCTTCTACTAAAGGCAAAAGAGATGGGGCTCAAAATAAAAATTCATGCAGACGAAATTGAACCGCTTGGGGGGGCTGAACTGGCGGCGGAACTCAGGGCGGTTTCAGCCGATCATCTGCTTCAGGCTTCGGACAAAGGCATCGATGCCATCGCCAAAACGGGTGTGGTGGCGACATTGCTCCCGGGAACGGCTTTTTGCTTGAAAGCGCCCTATGCCAGGGGGCGATATATGATCGATAAGGGTTGCGCCGTAGCCCTTGCAACCGACCTGAATCCGGGAAGCTGCTATTCAGAATCGATCCCCTTAATTTTTGCACTGGCCACGCTCTATATGAACATCAGCATCGAAGAAGCGATCACAGCACTGACCCTCAACGGTGCGGCAGCGCTTGACCGGGCGGATACCATCGGAAGTCTGGACAAGGGAAAAATCGGTGATGTGATTATACTCGGGTATCCTTCATATAAATTCATTCCCTATCATGTGGGGGTGAGCTGTGTCGAACAAGTCATCAAAAGGGGGGAACTGGTATTTAGTAAATATCCGGGTTCAGAAGGCCCGGCTTTGGGTTACCCCTGGAAGAGGACTGCTCTTCCATAGATCAAGTGCCTAAAATGAGCTAAAATGCCTAAATTGCCTAAAGTTGAGGAAAGCGCTTTCAACGCAAGTCATTTTTTTAATTAAATTAAAAGTGCCAAGGAATCCTGAGCCCTGAATCCGGTTCCACTCTTTCACGGATGATGGGAGCGGAAAAACAACAGCAGGCTTTCCACCAGTTGAGCCATGAAGCCGTAGTCCAACTTTTCCATGGTATCTGATGTCTGGTGATAATGGGGATTACGGTAAAATGCCGTATCGGTAATCATGACGGCCTTGTAGCCCCGATCCCAGAACGACGCATGGTCGCTGAGCCTTACGGAGGGAAGCAGAAACCCACCCATAGGAACCGTCAGCTTGATCGCGGGCAGGTTCGGATTTCTGCCAAATGCTTTGAATAAAGACGCTGTAAAACTTCTGGAACTAAAATCGCCCACAATGCCGATATAGTCCCCTTTTTTGGGATAGCCCAAGAACATCAATGGAAACGGGTAATCCTGTTGAGGGCTGGTATACCCAACCATCTCCAGGCAAATCATGCCGTCGATCTGTTCTTTTTCTTTCCAGGCCTTCATGGCATATACCCTGCTTCCCATATGCCGGGTACCGTACGTGGGTGGTTCTTCAAGGGGGAACGAGACAAATTTAACGGCAATATCCAACTCCTGGTGATCTTTCAGTATTTTTAAATGCCGGGCGGTCTCCAATTGGACGGCGACGGCACTGGCGTTGTCGTCGGCACCCACCGTTCCGGCAACCGAATCATAATGGGCGCCAACAATGTAACGTTTTGTGGGGTTGTCGCAAAAAGAAATTTCAGCCACAATGTTTGAGACTGTAAAATTCCGGTATTCATAGGACTCGCAATGTGACGGTATGCCGATATTTTGATAAAAATTTTGGATGTAATCTTTGGTTTTTTCCAGATTTTTCGGCAATAAAACACTGCGCTCGCCAATGGTTCGTGTGAGTGTCCTGAGGTGGTCCTGCAATCGCTTGGTGGTTTTTTGGATGTCGATCATCGGAATCTTTCCCCCTGCAATGCCGTCCGGGCAGATTGAAAAAACCATAAGGAAAATGCAAAATAAAATAACATACGATTTCATTCAATAGTGCCTTAATAAAAAATAGAAGTAAACCCTTGAAATCCGGGTTAAAGGGTGCTTTTTTGATCTGTGAAGGCAGAACCTGAATCGCTGGTGAATACTTTGTTGGCGAAAATTTACCCCACAGGCTGTTTTCCGCCTTCCTTTGTCACAATTATGAAGATAAGGGGAATAAAGAGCAGTGTTAAAAAAGTGCCGACAATGAGGCCGCCGATTGCCACTGCGCCGAGGGGGGCCAGCCGTTCAAGGCCAATGGCCGAGCCCAGGGCAACAGGAAGCATGCCTGCGGCCACGGCAAAGGCGGTCATCAGCACCGGCCGGGTACGGATGTGGATCGATTCGAGCATGGCCTCTTTTTTGTCCAAGCCTTCAGCCATCTTTTCCTGGGCAAAATGAATGAGGAGAATTGCATTGTTGACGATGATGCCGGAGAGAAGAATAAAGCCCATCATAGCCGGCATGGAGACATGATAATCGAGGATGAGGTTCGTCCAGGAAGCTCCGATAATGGTCAGCGGAATGGAAAGGACAATCATGATGGCTACTTTGATACTATCAAACAGGGCAATCAGGGTGAAAAAGATGAGGATCACTGCAAAGCCGATGGCACCGACCATCCTTCCGGCTGCGCTTTTAAACTGTTTGATATCCCCGCTCTGCTCCATAGTCACTGACGGGGGCAGTTCCGACCCTGCAAATACCTTCTGAAAATTATCCATAATATGAGAAATGGCGGCCTTTTCTCTGTATCCGTAGACATTGAGGGTGTAATTCAGGCCTTCCCTGGTGATGATCCCCGGCTCTTGCTCACTCTTAATAGAAGCGATGGCTGCAAGGGGGATTTTGCCCTTTGGGGAGTCAAGCAGGGTGGCTTGCAGGATATCCACACTGTCCCGCTGCCTGGCAGGCAGCCAGACACGTACACCAAAATCAACACTGTTCTGCAGGGGAAAGGAGGAAACCAGCGCCCCCCGTAAAACAGCCTGCAACTGCCCGGCGATATCTGCACTTTTGAGGCCGTACATTGCAGCCCTTGCCTGATCGATCTCAAGGTTATACACGGTTTTATCATTGTCCCAGGTCCTGGCAACAGAGACGAGACCTCTGGTTTTATAGAGAGCTTTTTCCACCAGGTCTCCTGCTGTTTCCAGATCAGCAAAGCTTGGGCTGGAGAGCGTCACATCAATACTTGCCCGGATACTTGATAGTGCTGTTGCCCCGAAATCCACCACCTCAAGACTCTTGATATTATCAATTCGGGCCAGGATGGGCCGCAACCGATGTTCAATCTCCCAGATGGACTCATCCCGCTCATAACGATTCACATAGGTGGCGGTAATGGCAATATGATCCGTACCTCCGCCGCTGCCGATACTGAGCACTCCCGGTTCACTGCCGATGGCTGAAGAGAGGCGAAGCAGGGGGCCATTTTCCGCCAGTATCGTATTCACTTCTTCAACGATACGCTGGCTTGCCTCCATGGGCAGATTAGGGTCTGTGACGATATTGACTTTAACACCGCCGGTATCCATGGGAGGCATCAGTTCCTGTCCCACCGTGGGCATCACGCCCCGCACACTGATCCCAAAGAGCAGGGCCAGGCAGATAAAATAGGCCAGTGCCGTAATTTTACTCCGTAAGGCCAGGCTGACAGCTGAAGAAAAAAAAGAGCGTATCTGATCGTTGACAAAGTCGGTTATACGGTGGAAAAAATTTTCCAGGCGTAGAATCCAGGGCTGCTCCATGGTCAGTATCTTCATCGACAGCAAGGGTACGGCTGTGATGGAAATAACATAGGAGGCAGTGAGTGCCAGGAGCAGGGTGCCTACCAGGGGACGGAAAATGGTCTGGGGATAGCCTCCGATAAAGAGGATGGGGGCCAGGGCAATCATCGTGGTGATGGTGCCGGAAAGATCGGCAAACATGATCTCCTTGGTTCCGGTGATGACCGATTTCTTGATGTCGTCACCGCCTTCCTTATAATGGCGCTCAATATTTTCCATAACCACCACCGTGTCATCGAGCAGCAAGCCAAGGGCCAGAATAATACCGGTCAGGGTGACCACGTTAAACTCGATGCCCACTATCCACATCAGAGCAATAGTGGTTGCATAGACCACCGGAATGGTGGCAAGGACAACCAGCACCTGGCGGAAGCTGGCCAGAAAGAAGAATACCACGATAGTGGACATGATGATGGCGTCCCGCAGGGATTCGAACATGTTCTCCGTACTCTGGACAATGGTATCCTTCTGGGTATCCGTGATCTCAAATCGGAGGTTCGGATATTGCCTCTTTATTTTCCCAAGCGTTTCCTCAACCCGGGCAATGGTGTTGATCACATCGGCATTGAGTCCGCGCTGGACCGAAAGGGCTATGGATTCCCGACCATTGCCGTAGTAGCCTGAAGTGTTTTCATAATGGCCGAAATAGATGTCGCTTACATCACCCAGCCGCACATCCGGCGTCAGGTGCAGGTCACGAAGGCCCAGCACAGTCTCCTCTTTGCCGGGAGACTTTAAGAGGTAACGGCTTTTTTCATTGCTGATAAAACCAATGGCATAATCTTTATTATTACTCTGCAATGTTGCCAGCACCGCGGTAAGACCAAGGCCGTATTGATCCAGTCCGGCCTTGTCAATGATGATCTGCACCTCCTTTTTATAGCTGCCGAAGATGTCGACATTGGCCACACCCGAGGTCTTGAGCAGTTCATGGCGCAGCTCGTTTTCAGCAAGTTGGCGGATGTCCGGCAGGGAGATTGAATCGGAACTGATACCGATAACCACAATGGGCGCTGTGGCGGCAGAAATTTTATGGACCTGGGGTTCCTTGATATCCGGCGGCAGTGCAGAGCGGATCTTATTCATGGAATTGGTGACATCGCTTGCGGCCATATCCAGATCTTTACTGTATTCGAACTCGGCCCGGATAACAGAAACCTCATCAATGGTGGTTGAAAAGACTCTGCGGATCTTATCCAGGCTGTAGAGTTCCTCTTCAACGGGTACGGCAACGTTGGCCGCCAGGGTCTTGGCAGAACCACCGGGCTGGATAATAACCACGGCAATTTCCGGATAGTTAGACTCGGGAAAGAGTTTCCGATCAACCTTTTGATAGCCTGCAATGCCCAGACAAATAAAGAGGGCCAGAAAAGAATAGATGAAATAGGGCCGCTGCAGGAGGCGCTCTATAAAACTGCTATTCATGGGCGTCGCTCCTGTTAATCAGGACATTACCATAGCCGGGCAGCTGGCTCAGTTTTGCCTCTGCCGCCACAGCCACGGGCGAGGTGGGACATGGCTCAATGAGGGCGTGTTCTCTGTTCCTGGCAATGATGTTCACCGGAAAAGGACTGAACTGTCCGTTTTCATAGACCATGACCTGTGTCCCCTCCTTTTTCCGGAGGAGTGCATCAAGGGGGACGCTACAGCCGGTATCTGCAAACGTGAGCACATCAATGGTGATATAACTGGAGTTCGGCATGTCCAGTGGGATATCAACGTCAACTTCTGCAACAGAGAGGCCGTTTGCAGCATCACTGTAAAGGGTTATGATCCGGCCAATTTTTCGGCCATCCAGAAAGGCCTTCTGTCCTGTTCTGATTGCAAAATCCCCAGGTACATAGCTGAAGGTGAGTTTTTGCCCTGGAGAATTGATGGAAAGCAGTGGCCGGCCCGGGTTGGCAAGGTCTCCTTTGCGTGAGAAGATGGTGCCGACAGTCCCATCAAAAGGGGCCTTGATATTGAGGTAACTGAGCTGAACTTCAAGAGCGGTGATCTTCTGCCGTGTAGCTTCAAGGTCTGCCTGTTTGGCTGCATATGCTACTTCCGAGGCCTCAAATTTCTCCCGGGCCAGGCCGCCCACCTCAAAAATAGCCCTGTTTCGTTCATGGAGGCTGCCGGTATATTGGACATCTTTTTCCCGGGCCTTCAGGCTCACCTGCAGGGACCGGATGCTTGAAACAATTTCCAGGTCATCAATTTGCAGCAGGAGGTCACCTTCTTTTACAGACTGGTTTTCTCTGACCAGAACCTTTTTTATCCGGCCGCTCAGCTTGGAAGAAATTTCGGCAGTCTCTTGGGAGGCAAGACGCGCAAGAAAAGGACGGGTCTGCTCCAGTCGTTGAGTTGTTGCCGGAACGACTGTTACCTGATAGGTCAAAGGCGTCGGGGTCGCTGTATCCTTTATACTCTGCCTGCGTTTTTTTAGAAGCATGGCAGCACTGCCAAGCAGTGTAATGATCAGCAGTGATATAATAAATTTCTTCATTTATTCTCTCCGTTCTCCAGCAGGTAATCCAGATAAAAGCAGGCATTCTGGTAGGTATATCGGGCGGTAATAGAGCGACTCAAGGCCAGTTGATTACGGGCCTTTGCATAAAGCAGATCATTCAAATCCGTGGCGCCTTTATCAAAGCGGGTCTGCTCAATAATCTCAGTCTCACGGGTCAGGGCAAGCTCGGTCTCGGCAGAATGAAACTCATCAATGGCCATTTCGATTCTTGTGATCGCTTCACTCAGGGATTTCTTCAGATCAAGCTTTGTTTTTAACTGCTCTCGTTGGCTTTGCTGCTTTCGTATGGCAGCCATTTGGCGAGTTGTCTTGCGGTTGCCAAAGTCAAAAACAGTCCACTTCAGATTTACAGCTGCCTGCCAGACTTCCTGGTTATTCCAGTCACCCTCATTGAGATTGGAACTGTCATTGGGGCCAAAATTCTGGCCATAAAAACTATTAAAGGTTACCTGGGGGTAATAGGCTGCATTACTTTTTTCAACAAGCCGGGTCTTTTTTTCCACGTCCAGTGCGGCAGAACGGTATCGTTCGAGTTCCTGAATCTCTTTGTTGCGCCCAGTCTCACCGGGATCCAGCATCTCCACGGAGAAATCTTCCAGGGTGGTAATTATGTCTATGTTGAGCAGACTGGCAAGACCGGCCTTCATTATCCTGATATTACCACTGATCTGCTTTGTTTTAACCCTGGCATTTTCAAGGTCGGCCGCAGCTTTAAGCTGCTCCACCCTGGCCTTTTTCCCAAGTTTGACTTCAAGGGAAATGTCATCATAAAGGCTGTGCAATGCCTTATGGAATTCCCTTTGTGCTTCTTCTTGTGCCTGCAGGGAAAGGATGTTTACATACAGCGTTTTCACATTATAAATGAGCTGCTCCCGGCTCAGTTTTATAGCAGCTCCAGCCATCTCTTTTTCCAGGGCGGCAATCTCCACTGAACGCTGCTGGGCAAAGCCGGTAAAAAGCGGTAATTCATACATGATACCGGTGGTAAAGAGATCCTCTGTGGTGGGAACAGCCGTGGGATCCTTGAAGATTGATGCCGGGGTCAATGGAGCCAGGGTCCGGGGCAGATTGTAATGGCCATAGGAAGCCACCAGGTCAATCTTGCCAAAATTCTGTGATTTTTTCCCGATCAAGTCTCCTTCGCTCAATGCCTGATTCATCTGCTGTCTTTGCAGATCAGGGTTGTTTTTAAGCGCCAGGGCCACAGCCTCTTCAATGGTCAGCCCACTGCTCGTTCCGGGAAGAAATGAAATAATGGCATGGCTCAAAAGGCCAAAGATGAAAAATTTTGTTAACCGGGTTTTTTTCATAGATACACGCAACACTTGTTGTTTTTGTAAATGTATTGTTTGATCAACAGTTAAACTGCCTTGTTGTCAGATCCTGTAATGCCCTGCAAAAATGTCCTGGCAATAATTTTCGTATAGACCTCTGTATTGACAGCTTTATAACTGCCTGGCTCGACCTTTTCCATGACCGGAGCAAAGAGAAAACGGGAGGCCATAAGAGAGGTGAGCATTGGAGCAAGACAGGTCGGAGGAATAAATTGTCCGCTTTCTGCGGCATGCGGCAGGCAGATCTCCCGGTTTACGATTTCAACCATCTGTCTGGCCCAGCCCGCTTTATGTTCAATAATTTCAGGGTCGTCGTGGGGAAGTTCACTAATGGTGATTATTAAAGAATCTCGCTCCGCATCAAAATAACCGATTGCACTGGCAATGAATCGTTCAAGCTTGGAGTGCAAGGCACCTGGGCCGCCCAGCTCTTCTTTGGCAATGGCCAGATATCCCGAAAGAAAGCTGTCAAGAATCTCTTTAAGCAGTTCTTTTTTGCTGCCGAAAAAATAATTAACCATCGAGAGGTTTACCTCTGCTTTGGCAGCCAGTTTACGCATGCCGGTCTCTGCAAACCCATGGCGGGCAAACAGAGAGACGGCAGTCTGAAGAATCCGTTTTTTTGAATCCGTTTTTTTTTGTTTTTTTTCGGTATTTTTTTTAATCTCGGCCACCTGCTCAAACGTTCGTTTAATTTCTCAAATAGTATTCATCCATCATCTATATGTCAAATTGTTTTTTATACATCAACTCCGAACACCGGAAGGCTGGCTTCGACTTCAGTTGTAATTTGCTTTATGGAAAGCGGAACAATCCATTGATGTTAAAGGCTTAAGGCGAATAAAGGCTGTATAAATTTTTAGCGGATCGGACAACTTTGGCGTAAACGCTAACTGAGATTTCGCTACGCTCAAGCCTACCAGGTTATACTCTCGTTGGTCGCAGCCCCACTTAGCTCCCGACCTGAAATCACGTCGTTTTCCCCGCCCTTTGTGTACAGAAAAATGTGCACCCAAATCCCTTGTAATTTTTAATCACAACGATATCGGCACGTTGGTTTCTGGTACGCTTGTTGCACTTTAAATTGGGTTTGATCTTAGGGACCAAGAACCAGGAATTAGAAAAGAGGAAATAGGAAATAGGAAACAGGAAATCAGAGGACAGATATCAGACGTCAGGAACTAAGAACCAGGAACTAAAAATCAGGGGTCAGGGACTGGGGACCAGAGTGCAGGAAATAGAAAATAGGAAATAGAGGAGAGAGGGCAGATATCAGAAGGTCAGAAGATAGGAATTCAAGGATCAGAGGGCAGGAGTCGGGGATCAGGGGTCGGAGGTCAGGTGAGGTCAAAGGTGAAGGGTTATCAAGATTTGGAAGTTTGGCAGAAAGCATTGGATTACGAAGAAGCATCGAGAAAAGGCTCTTATAAAAAAACCTGGACCCTGATCCCTGAGGTTTGACCCTGATCCCCGACCCCTAAACCCTGTCCTTGAAACCCTTTTAGACCGAGGGTTCGGGTGATGCGATGCCATCTGTTCGATTGCCACTATGTGGCACCAGGGGGCTCGGCCATATAAAACCTTGAAATCATATAATATTTGTGTTAAATAAAGAAGGATTTTCCTTGGTCTGCAATATCGATCTCATCAAAACCTGACCTGATTTCCTCACATGCGAAGATCCCCTGGAGAACGCATAAATTTTGTTGGACTCGCCGTGAAAACGATTCGATCCAACCATACGGGTGATACCGTATGAGTGAAAGGAATTGAATGTCAGAGACATTTCCAAAACCGCTTCAAGATCTTCCTGAAGCCGACATCCCTTTCCTGCTGATAAAGCCACACATTGTGGCTGTACAACATAAATTCAACAACGTTTTTTTATTAATCCGTACCGGCTTATATGACATTTTTTGATATATAAGCTGGATTGGCAAATATCCTTTAAAACAAAATATATTTAAATTTTACAGGAAGTTATTTCCGCAACAGTATTTTATTAACTCTGATTTAGTTGTCAAAAAGTGACAATTTCCATATTTCACTTAGGTCAACTAATATATGTTCGGTGAGGAAATGAAATGTCAGATGATAAGTCAATTTCTCTTGTAAATCTTGGAAAGCTGTCCAAACCAGCTGACACTCTGATTAAAAAAGTGTCTTCTGCTGTTGGCGGCATATTTGAACCATGGCAGATAAAGCGGGTTGCAAAATCCGCAGCAGAAGCGAGCCTAATAAAGGCTAAGTCTGAAATAGAAATTACTGATTTGCATCGACGGGCAATGCATCGTTTTGTCGAAGAAGAGGCAAATCGGCAAGAAAATATGGAGGCAATAACAGAGAAAGCCATTCCTCAACTGGAGGACGGCTCAGACCCAAGCAGAATGGAGGATGATTGGGTCACAAACTTTTTTGATAAATCACGTATCGTTTCTGACAATGAAATGCAAGATCTTTGGGCAAGCGTCTTAGCAGGCGAAGCCAACTCCCCCGGTACCTATTCGAAGCGAACCGTGAACTTTCTTGGCGACCTCGATAAAAGAGATGCAGAGCTATTTCTGGCTTTATGCAGCTTTGGCTGGTTCGTCGGCCCCTTTACCCCTCTGATATTTGACGCCCAAGCTTCTATTTACAACGATAAAGGGCTCAACTTCAACACGTTGACCCATCTGGATAGCATCGGCCTTATCCAGTTTAGCAATCTTTCAGGGTTTAGCAGAACAGGTCTGCCAAAGAAATTCACGGTAGCATATTGCGGAGAACCTTTGGCCCTAACGATGGAAAAGGAAGAGGACAATAAACTCTCTATCGGAAAAGTATTGCTTACCCAAGTTGGAATAGAATTGGCTCGTGTATGCCAAGCTCCAGGAGCAGACGGCTTTGTTGATTATGTCAAAGAGAAATGGAGTAAGCATCTTCCACAAGACGAAAACACCGAACCAGTCGGTTAACTTGACGCCGAGATCGTCTGCGGCCTGACGGGCAAGTTCCGTGGCGGCGCAAGTTACCTCAAACGTTATGTACAAAATTGTGAGGATTAATTGAAGGCAGAGACGCGTTTTAACGTATTGAGTGGATTCGATTTCCGAGCACTGGACGACCCAGAGTTTCACGAAGACTCTGTGCGGGAAGAAGTTGTTGTCCCAATCTTGAAAGGGCTGGGGTATTCGGCGTCAGGAACGAATCGGATCATACGAAGCAGGAAGCTAGTCCACCCATTTGTTTCAATCGGGAGCAGAACCAGAAAGATCGGAATCGTTCCCGATTATCTTTTGGAAGTTAATAAGAAACTTGCCTGGGTCCTTGAAGCAAAAGCACCAACTGAAGAGATAATAGACTCGAAGCACGTTGAGCAGGCATATTCATACGCGATTCATAGTGAGATTCGGGTACCTTATTTTGCATTGTGCAATGGTCGAGAGTTCGTCCTCTTCCACATCAGCAAGCCAAAACCAATTATCCACTTTGATACATTGGCTACCCCAAGCTACTGGGATAATCTGAAAAAGCTATTGGCACCCCAAAATGTGCTGGATTACGATTATAGCTTGAAGAAGGACTTTGGACTACACTTGAAGAGGTTGGGATTTGATAGGTTTGAAAGCCTGATCTTTCCCGACACACCGATTGCATTCATTGCGAAGATGCAAGATGATTTATATACTTTTGGTTCGGGTGTGCGATACGATGATTCGGATACGTACGTCGCTTCCTTTGACTTTGACGGCAGGGTTCTAGAGCAATTAGCGGGGAAAATCCCTGGCAAAGCTATGATGCTACTGCGCGAACCACTCAAGGGCGCAATGACACACGTCACATTTGCTAACACGCTTTATCGTATAGATGTCGACTGCAAGGTCGGAAACCGAATTCAAGAAAACGAGGGCGAAATATTCCTTCCACTGTGGATTAATCGCGTCTTGAGCCTGTGAATACCGGACATAACCATCCGCTTGCACGCTGACCGCCTATATCGTGCGGTTTAAAGCAAATAGGTAGCCAATTGTAATTTTACAACTTTTAGCCATTTTTTTAGTCCCCGCCACCGTCAGGTGAAGCGGGGCGTTAGCCAAGGAGTAAGATATGGGAATAAATGAAATCAAATCTCCCCTCCATTGGAGATATTTTTTGTTGCTTGAAGAAGATCTTATGGTATTAGCTCGATATATTGAATTTACGAGTGATAATTATGATTCTTATTCCGTGGAACTTGGGCGAATATTATTGAGCGCTGGTTCTGAAGTGGATGTCGTAGCAAAACAAGTTTGTCAGAAAGTCGATCCCAAGACAAAAGCTAAAAATATAGGACATTATCGGCAACAGTTGCGCCCAGCCTTTCCTCAAATTGAGCACATGACTTTAGTGATGCCAAGATTTGGATTAGAATTATGTCCTTGGTCAAACTGGCAGAATAATAAAAAACCTCTTTGGTGGGATGCATATAATAGTGTTAAACACAATCGGCACAATAAATTTTCTCGTGCAAATTTAAAAAATGTTCTAAACTCGATTGCTGGTCTTCTTGTCTTAGTCTTGCATCTATATGAAAAGTTCGCAGAGGAGGGGAGCCTCTCTCCGAATCCTACTCTATTTCGCCCAACTGAGAATTATCAAAACGGTACAACTGTTTGGGATACTGAATACTAATTAACTATAAGTTGTCTGGCTAACCTGTCACTGGAGAGGGACCGGGAAAAGCCGGGGCTTTTTCGAAAGAATCTTCTGGAACGAATTTCTTAGCCATTTACACAATTTTTCAGACATCGTTTCCCGGCCCCTCAGTTCTGCGTTATATGCGTCATGAAAAGGATAAACAACATGGTCTATTTTAAGTTTGGAACTCCACAAGACGTAACAAATACAAATCATGATGGTATGAAAATCAAATTCCCCTTTCAAGTCATTGAGCCTGGACAGGGTGCACGGCGGGACAAGGTGACTGAACATTCCATGGTCGTGGATATCGCGGGTACATTGTTGGCAACATGGGGATTCGAAAGATCCGGTTCTGATCCACAATCCGTTGCGCCATACCTCTTTGAGTATGCCCGAGAAGCAGCGGTGAAAAAACTGGTCGAAGGTTCACTGACGTATAACCATGAAATATCCGTTCACGGCGCTAATGAATCGTATCAGAATCCGTTTGATCCAAGCAAACTGACCGAGCCTGATGGTGTTGTCTATGAAATTGACTTGGTGGAGGCCCGCGAGATGCACCGATTGCAGCAGAAGGAGAAACGCGGCTTAGGCTTCAAATTCAATGAATGATGTATTACCAGCTTTCACCAGAAAGTGCTGGACGGGTGTTTTTGTTGCTAAATCTTTTCGGCGCGCGGTCGGTAAAGCTTTTGTTAAACTGCAACGTTGAACACTCAGCGCTTTTTGGGAAAGGAGATATTATGGCCAGCACAAGGGAATCTCCCCAGTTGCAGTACAAATTATCTATAACCAAATTTCTGTCGATCGTATGCACCATTCTCGTCTGCATGTTGTTTCTCGGAGGTTGCGCGACATCAAACCAACTTTCAGAAACCGACCATTCAGATTTTCAAGACAATGAGAAAGCAGCCATGGATTCTTGGCTTGGGCATACGAAACAAGAGTTAATCATGGCTTGGGGGCCTCCAACAAAAACCGCGTCAGACGGCCAAGGCGGTGAGATTCTGCTCTATGATAGGACAGTGACTTTTCCTCTGTTGCCAGGTCAAATCCAGCCCTCCCCATTTGGAGGAGCTCAATATACGACCCCGCAATCGTTGACAGTTACACGCAGCAGGATGTTCTACATTTCAAATGAGGGCAAAGTATACCATTGGCTCATTCGAGGTCGACCGGGATATTGAATCGTATCAATGACTCTCGGGCCAATTATACGGCAAGTCACAACTGGCCTGAATTATACCGTCAAGCGTTTCATTCCAGCGGACCTCCTAAAGTGGACCGCTGCAGTGACTCTTTATATGCAAAAACTAAAAGGAGGGTATAATGGCTGATGAAGTTTTGTCTTTTGCGGGCAAAATAGGTGCAACCGATTTAAAATCTGTATTTGATTATTCAGAATTTCACGGCCTTTTCAAAAGACGTAATTATTTCCTGATAGATAAAGATAAATTTTTAATAGTGAAGATCAGCCGAAGTAAAATCCGACCATTCTGGGGTCTTGGCAAAAAATTTTTTGACCTCTTTAATACGTTGACTGAACAAGGCGGCGATTATTTTTTCGTTGCTCTAATATCCAATGCATCTGGATGGGTATTATCAAAGAAAGATATTTTAGGCCAAATTTCTAATGGTTCCATAAGTTATTCAGATAATCAGGCTCAATATAAGATAAACAATTACAATCTCAAAGACCATTATGGATTTACCTCAGTAGATGGCTTCCTTAAGAAAATCGGAGTTTCGAAATAGATCCGGCATATAACCTGTCAGTTCAGTGGACAGCCAGGGCCGTGCCGCTTTGGAAGTATTCAGTCAATTTGAAATAAGTCAGCTTTACAGAAGTCCGTGGTAGCCCTGGCTGCCCCTGACTTCATCGTTATAAGCAAAAAGTGAATAATATGTCCATCGACAACTGCAAATTTTCATTTACTCAACTGGCGTCAGAGGTTATGATAGGTCACATGGGGCGTATGAAGAATGCCATACTTAATCCTCATCCCATGGACCTATTTGGCACACAAGGACTTGGGCCAAAAGGTATCTTTAATCGCCTTGGTATTGTAGATGATTTCGCTGGCTGTTATGTTTTAATTGAAATTGAGACTCCCATCTATGTGGGTATCTCAAGAAGTGTTGTCCAGCGGCTTAGTCAGCATGTAAAGGGTCGAACTCATTACGATGCTAGTCTTGCTTATAGAATTGCATCAGAAAATAAATCTCATGGTTTGCAGCGTGACGCCGCGATGAAAGACCCTGAATTCATAAATGAGTTCAATCGCGCAAAAAATTACTTGAAATCATTAAATGTCGCATTTATCAAAATAGAAAATGATCTGGAACTATATCTTTTTGAGGTTTATTGTGCAATGCATTTGAAAACTGTAAAATGGAATACTTTCCGAACCCATTGACAGCTTATAACAAATCATTCAACACGACAGGCTACTATCTTGCCGGATCAATCTTTTATGGTTCGCGGCATTTTATCTTTTAATAAATTTTAAGGTAGGCCCCGCCTGCCTGTTAATTCACCGTTAGCTGCCAAAGGGCTTATATTAATGCCTAATGAAACACCGAGAAAAGTAATATTGAATGATCCATTAAGTATCGTTACAAGGAAAGAACGAAAACTTCTTCTTATATCAAGTATATTGGGAATAACCATAGTCAAGACCGGATTTATTCCGACTAAAATATCCGCTCTTGGGATTGAATTTGCACAAACAGATCAAAATTCACTACTTCTAGTACTTGGTTCAATAATCCTTTATTTCCTCATTGCATTCTTAATTTATGGAACCTCAGATTTTCTAATCTGGCGGCTTACCTATTCAAGTGTCCTTAAAGATGCAATGCTTAACCAATGGAAAGCAGAGGCACAGAAAACTCCTATTATGAAACCTGCAAACAAAAATACATATGCGTTAAAAAAACCTTAGAGCCCCCTTAAACCTTTTTATTTCATTTTGGACCATAGCCATTTTTAATGGCCTATCCTATGAATGCTCCCGGGACAAGGGGTTAAAATTTTCGTCTTCCATGACCTTGAACAAAATTGCCGATTTGTAGACGGACACTACCTATCCGATATTATTGAAAAAGTAACTTAAACGACCACTTTGGGCCTCCAAAACATCTTTTTTGATTGCGGACTTAAGTCCGATAGGCTATAAGCTGCGTCTTCACGAACCACGGGCTGGAATGACCCGTGGTTTTTTATTGTTCAAACCTGCATTCCGGTATAGCGGTAGACTCGTAACCTGTCGACGCCACGTCACTTTTTCCCTGCTTTCCGGGGATTACAGGTTGCGGGGCCCCAATGGGCGGACGCGTTGCGGGCCCTTTGATACCGGAATGTGTAGCGCCGCCTTGAGGGGCTTGCCTTTCAGCGGCACACATATGAGGAACACCTTATGATCAGCGCATCCAACGTGGCGCTTGCCTATGGCAAGCGCGTTTTGTTTAAAGATGTCAATATCAAGTTCACCCCCTGGTAACTGTTACGGCCTTATCGGCGCCAACGGTGCCGGCAAATCGACCTTCCTTAAGGTCCTTTCCGGGGAGAACGAATTCGACAAGGGGACGGTGAGCGTGGGGCCTGGCGAGCGTATCGCCGTCCTGAAGCAGGACCAGTTTGCCTACGACGAGGAAACCGTCATCAATACGGTGATCATGGGGCACGAACTGCTCTATGCCCTCATGATGGAACGGGACGCCATCTACTCCAAGGCGGAGTTCACCGAAGAGGACGGCATCCGATCCGGTGAACTGGAGGCGGCATTCGCCGAGATAAATGGCTACGAAGCCGAGTCCGAAGCGGCGGTTCTCCTCAACGGCCTGAGCATTCCCGAAAAGCTGCTCCACCTTAAGATGAAAGAACTGGAAGGGGGCGACAAGGTCCGCGTGCTTCTCGCCCAGGCCCTCTTCGGCAACCCAGATGTCCTGCTTCTTGACGAACCCACCAACCACCTGGATCACAAGTCCATCGCTTGGCTGGAAGATTTCCTGGCCCGTTTTCAGAATACCGTGATCGTGGTATCCCATGACCGCCACTTCCTCAACCATGTCTGCACCCACATTGCCGATATCGACTACGGCCAGATCCAGGTTTTTGTGGGCAACTACGACTTCTGGTGCCAGGCGAGCCGCCTGATCCAGAAGCAGAAACAGAACCAAAACAAGAAAGCCACGGAAAAAGCCCAGGAGTTAACCGCGTTTATCCAGCGCTTCAGCTCCAACGCCTCCAAAGCCAAACAGGCCACTTCCCGGAAAAAACTCCTGGAAAAGATTACCCTGGATGAGATGCCGGTCTCGTCACGAAAATACCCCTGGATCGTCTTCAAGCCGGAGCGCGCCTGCGGGACTGTAATTCTTGAGATCGAAAATCTTACCAAAACCATCGATGGACAGAAGGTTCTCAACAACTTCAGCATGGTGGTGAACGCCGGGGAAAAGATCGCCTTTGTCGGAGACAACAGCCTGGCCAAAACCGCCCTGTTCCAGATCCTGGCAGGGGAGCTGGAGCCGGACTCCGGCAGCTTCCGATGGGGCCAGACCGTCACCACCGCCTGCTTCTCCAAGGAGAACAGCCGCTTCTTCGAGACCGATATACCCCTTGTCCAGTGGTTGCTGCAATACGCTCCGGATGAGGGGATAAGTTTTGCCCGTAGTTTCCTCGGCCGCATGCTCTTCTCCGGAGAAGAGGCCATGAAAAAAACCGGGGTTCTTTCCGGCGGGGAGAAGGTGCGCTGCATGCTCGCCCGCATGATGCTGACCGGCGCCAATGTGCTTCTGCTGGACGAGCCCACCAACCACCTAGATCTGGAGGCCATCACCTCCCTCAACGACGGACTCATGGCCTTTCCCGAGGTGATTCTCTTCGCTTCCAACGACCACCAGTTCGTCTCTACCGTGTCCAACCGTATCGTGGAACTCACCCCGAAAGGCGCTATTGACCGGGCCATGGGTTTTGACGACTACCTGGCAAGCGCCAGGGTGGCCCAAGAGAGGCAGGCTCATTGGGAATTGGGGTCGTATAATAGGGGACGTACATAAGTTTATAAGTTGACGGGTATAATGGTTTCCTGGTATGAGAGTCATATGCCGCGTAAGTCAAGAATAGATGCTCCAGGAGCTCTCCATCACATTATAGCCAGGGGCATTGATCGCAAAAACATATTTAAAGACGATAAAGACCGGGATAGTTTTTTAGAAAGACTTGGCGGTATTTTTGCCGAAACCCAAACCTCCTGCTTTGCCTGGGCGCTAATTCCAAACCACTTTCATCTATCATTAAAAACCGGTGCGACCCCTATTTCCACAGTAATGCGCCGGTTACTCACCGGTTATGCAGTTTCTTTTAATAAACACAATTTTTCTCTGCTTAATACATAATAAACTTATAAATTTATGTACGTCCCTTACTTGCCTTGGGGACTTTCACCCCATAAGTTCACGCCCATGCCGGGCGTACACAAATCACTTGAGCAGACGGCAAGAATACCGTGCTTTAAACATCATTCGTGCTGCTGCTCAGTTCGGCGTTCGCTGAAAATGTACGCATGATAAAATATATACTCCTATCTTGACAAAACTAATTCTGATGTGTATTATACACACAATATGAACAGCCGAGAAATAATCAAAAAATTACAAGATGATGGATGGTTGCTTCATCATACGAAAGGTGATCACCATCAATTTAAGCATTCTGAAAAACAAGGCAAAGTAACTGTTTCGCATCCAAAGAAAGACATTCCACTCGGAACACTACGCAATATTTTTCGGCAAGCAGGATGGGATTGGAGGAAAAAATGAGATATCCTATTATAATTCATAAAGACCCAAACTCTGATTATGGTGTCACCATTCCGGATATTCCTGGCTGTTTTTCAGCTGGATCATCAATTGAGGAAGCGATAAACATGGCACAAGAAGCGGCCGAGTGTCATATTGAAGGTTTGTTAATCGATTCTGAGCCTATTCCGACACCTAATGATATTGAAATTCATAAAAATAATCCTGACTTTAAAGATGGCATTTGGGCATTGATAGAAGTAGATATAAGCAAGCTTTCTCTAAAATCTAGACGGATTAATATTACTATGCCCGAAAGACTATTAAGGACAGTTGACCAATACGCTAAACGATATGGCTCAAGCAGATCGGGACTTTTGTCTCAAGCCGTTACTGAATATATGGCAACGCATCGATAGATTATCAGCGAACCTAACAGTGAACTTGACTGCAGTCGTCGTAATAGGGGACGTACATAAGTTTATAAGTTGACATGTATAATGATTTCCTGGTATGAGAGTCATATGCCGCGTAAGTCAAGAATAGATGCTCCAGGAGCTCTCCATCACATTATCGCCAGGGGCATTGATCGCAAAAACATATTTAAAGACAATAAAGACAGGGATAGTTTTTTAGAAAGACTTGGCGGCATTTTTGCCGAAACCCAAACCTCCTGCTTTGCCTGGGCGCTAATTCCAAACCACTTTCATCTATTATTTAAGACCGGTGCGACCCCTATTTCCACAGTAATGCGCCGGTTACTCACCGGTTATGCAGTTTCTTTTAATAGACGCCATGGTCGATATGGTCATCTTTTTCAGAATCGCTACAAATCGATTCTTTGTCAGGAAGATCCTTATCTTTTAGAGTTGGTTCGGTATATTCATTTAAATCCATTGCGTGCCGGCCTTGTGAATGATCTGAAATCTCTGGATAAGTATCGGTATAGTGGCCATGCCGTAGTTTTAAAAAAGCGTAAATACAGTTGGCAGAATACAGAATATGTTCTCAAGCTGTTTGCCGAAAAGGTTTCAACAGCCCGCAGGCGCTATCGAGAATTTGTAAAAAAGGGAGTTTCTCAAGGAAGACGGCCTGAACTGGTCGGTGGTGGTCTGATTCGCAGCCTGGGTGGCTGGTCGGCTGTGAAGGCTTTACGAAAAGCCGGTGTTTATATGAAAGGTGATGAACGTATTTTAGGCGGCGGTGACTTTGTCCAAAACATATTGGCACAGGCCGAGGAAAATCTTGAGCGCAAATATCGTCTGGAGGCCGATGGATATGATTTCAACATGGTGGTTGATCGAGTAGCGCATTTAATGAGCTTAAAGTGTGAGGAAGTCCTTTCACCGGGCAAGTATAAAAAAGTCGTGGAGGCTCGTAGCGTCGTGTGTTATTGGGCCATGCGTGAGCTCGGTATCAGTCAAGGTGTTTTAGCTCAAAAATTTGGCATCAGTCAGCCCGCAATAAGTATGGCCGTTAAGCGCGGTGAGCAGGTGGTTAATAAACATAATTTTTCTCTGCTTAATACATAATAAACTTATAAACTGATGAGCGTCCCCTAATTACTTAAACATAATTTTTCTCTGCTTAATACATAATAAACTTATAAATTTATGTCCCCTAATTACTGATCTATGATGGCGCACCGGGTGCAAAAAACCATCTACCGATTTATGGGATGTTTTTAATGTAAATTAAGACAGATAGCTTGGTCAGGCCCCAATGCACCAGTTATCGAAAGCAAAAGAACAATAGGAGATTCCAATGTTTCATTGGTTTGTCGATCGTCGCCGAAAGAAGCTTACCCAGGCTCCTTTCCCCTCCTTATGGGAGGACATAATCCGGCGTAACGTTGTCCACTACTGCATGCTGGAAGATGGTCAGGGTGCTCACCTGCGTGCTCTGATCCAGGTGTTTATCGCCGAAAAAAATTGGGAAGGGGCTGGTGGACTGGAACTTACCGACGAGATCCGCGTCACGATCTCCGCCCAGGCCTGTCTGCTTCTTCTGGGCCTGCCCCACAACTACTACCGGAATGTCGAATCCATCATCGTCTATCCCTCTACCGTTGTTCCGCCTAAACGCAATCCAGGTTTCTTTGAAAATACATCCGCACCGGTGGAGCTTGAGCATCCCATTCTCGGGCAGGCGTTCCAGCAGGGGCCGGTAATTATTATCTGGGATGCAGCCCTGCGCGGTGGCCGCCATCCTGAGCTCGGTCACAACGTTATTTACCACGAATTCGCCCATAAACTGGACATGCTCGACGGCGCGGCCGACGGTACACCTCCACTGCGCGATCGGGCTGAATACCGTGACTGGGTCCTGACATGTTCCCGTGAATATCTACGTCTCAAACACGACACCGAAAAGGGCAGGAAATCTTTCCTCAATGCCTACGGTGCGACTAACGAAGCGGAATTTTTCGCCGTCGCCACAGAGCAATTCTTCGATCAGCCTCAGTTAATGATTGAGCATGCACCGGACCTTTATCGTGTTTTGCAGGAATACTACCGACAGGATCCCGCCGAACGTGTGTCCAGGAATAACTGCACGTATGAACGAGGATCTTGGAGGAAATAATGAATATCCAACTTAAAGAAACTGCGAAAGTTTGGCCAGACATCCAGCCCATATTTTCTGTGCCGCACAATAAAAAAGACTACAATAAATTGCTCAATCTCCTTGATTACCTTATTGATGAAGTGGGTAATAATGAGAACCATCCGTTATCTTCTTTGATGGAGACGATCGGGAGCCTAATTGAAACAGATGAATCCCAATATATCCCCGAATTAGAGGGTAATCCAATGGATACTCTGAATGTTTTGATGGAAGAACATGGGCTTAAACAATCGAATCTGTCTGAAATCGGGAGCCAGGGGATAGTATCGGAAATTCTATCTGGGAAACGTCAGCTAAATGTGCGCCAAATAAAACTATTGAGCAAACGTTTCAAAGTATCTCCAGCAGACTTTATTTAAATCAAATTTCAAGAATATAACCTTTTTGCTTCCATGGACGGCTCGCACCTCGCTGCTGCTTACACTGGGCATTGGGTTTCAATGAAATAAAACATTAAAAACAGTTACAAGACGACTCTTTTATGAAAGAAGAAATGCAGAATCCCTTTCCTGATAATAATTGTTTCTTTTGTGGAACTGAAAACGCTGAAGGTTTGAAGCTTAAATTCTATTGGGATAAGGAAAGGAAAGAAACATATACTGAGTATTTACCTGCTCAACATTTCGTTGGCCAAGGCAACATACTCCATGGGGCAATTCAAATGGGCCTCCTTGATGAAATTATGGGGTGGACCAGCTATGCTTTTACTCAAGAAATGGCTGTCACATCAGAACTTAACGTCAAGTTTTTAAGCCCAGCATACATTCTTGGAGAAAAAATTAATGTCACATGTCGAGTAATGTCAAAGGAAGGGGCAAAAGTAAATATGGAAGCAACACTATCAAGTAACGAGGGTATTATATGTACAACAGCCACAGGAATATACCATATTTTACCTCCGGATAGATACAAAACTCTTGTTCAAGGCAAATGAGAATACAACGCAATAAAAACATTGTTAATGCATGATAAAACAATAATCATCTCGTTACATAAAACTAATCGTAAGTGGTTTAAATTCGTTCTTGTTTTTCTGTTTCCCAGGGAACGCTGAACGGAGAACGATGAAATAAAAAGGAATATAAATTAACAATGAGTTCTGAAAACCGAACAGTTGGACTGATAGGGGCCATTTCAATCGGCATTGGCGGGATGGTCGGTGGTGGCATATTTGCCGTGCTGGGTGAAGCGGTTTCAATCGCTCATGGTGCAACTGCTATCGCTTTTCTCATCGCCGGAATAGTTGCGCTTCTAACTTCCTATGCCTATGCAAAATTGTCGGTGACATATCAGAATCGCGGCGGCACAGTCGTCTTTATTGATAATGCATTCGGTCATGACCTTTTTACCGGCAGTATGAACCTCATGCTGTGGTTAAGTTATCTGGTGACAATTTCATTATATGCCGTTGCTTTTGCATCGTATGCACAAACATTTTTTCATGGCAATACATCTCTCTGGCTGAGGCATCTGTTAATCAGTGCGGCTATATTGCTACCGGCTATCATTAATCTGCTCGATGCCTCAATCGTGAGCAAGTCTGAAACAATCATTGTTGCCGTTAAACTCATACTGTTAGTCGTTATCATCATTTCAGGCGCAGCATTTGTTGATACCACACGATTCTCGCCTTCCCAATGGGGGTCATCCATCTCAATCATCGCTGCCGGAATGGTTATTTTTGTCGCCTATGAAGGTTTTGAACTGATTGCCAATTCCGCCGAGGAAATTAAAAATCCTGCTCGCAACCTGCCCCTGGCATATTATACTTCTGTTGTTTTTGTCATTATTCTTTACGTTCTGATCTCCCTTGTTACAATAGGCACCGTCCCTGAAGACCAACTCTTAACAGCAAAAGATTATGCCCTGGCTGTTGCCGCAAAACCCGCTCTCGGTCAAGTCGGCTTTACCATAGTTGCCGTAGCCGCACTTTTGGCAACATTCTCTGCAATTAACGCCACCATTTATGGGAATGCCCGTTTAGGCTATATCCTTGCAAAAGAAGGCGAATTGCCTGAGAAACTCGACCGAAAAGTGTGGAACAAGCCCGTCTTCGGCGTATTAATTACCGTTATTCTCAGTCTCCTTGTGGCAAACCTGATTGATTTAACGTCAATTGCCATTATTGGCAGTGCAAGCTTTTTACTTATTTTCGCCGTTACGAATGCCAGTGCCTTAAAGCTTGCCAAAGAGATAGGCGGCAATCGTTTGGTTTATATAATCGCTTTCCTTTCCTGTGTCGCGGCATTGGCAACACTGTTAATTCATACCTATAAAGGTAATCCGAAAGCCATCGGGGTGTTTTTCTCTTTTATTGTTATCACGGTTGTTTTTGAGCTGACTTATGGGAAATTGGCCCGTCACGGTTTTTTGCAAGAGAAAAGGAATGGGACCAAACCTTGATTATTGACTGAAATGAATTAAGACTGCTCACGGATGTTGCTAAAAAATCAATATGGACAGGGAGCTTGCGAACATCGTTTTGTGAAGGGTTGTTCGGAGTTTTTGTTAGAAGGGTAGGTTGGGCCGGTGTTTTTTTTAAACATTAAAAAGGAGCTGATGGAATGTTGAAATATAACGGACGTCCTGGAATTTACTCTGGATTGATTCTAGCGTTGCTCTTTTTGGCGTTTCTTTCTTTTTTCCCCGGGTGCTCTTCGAACGACGATTCGACGGGCGCCGTCTTTATGACGGCGGACCTTAAAAATCTGATCTACAAGCACGGCCTCTATTTTTCCCTGGATTATCAGGCCCGGTCCATTGAGATCGGATTCAACAAGCAGCTCAATTTCGAAAGCGTGCCCGGGAACATCGATCTCTATGACAAAGACGGGACCCTTTCAGAAAATTACAGTGTGGAGGTGGATGGCGACTCCGTATTCATTCTTTTCCATGACGGTTATCAACTCAAGGCCGGGTGGCAGTATTTTGTGTTCATTTCCGGGAGTGTCGACTCCGCTTACGGGCACCTCATGGAGGAAGACACCACACTTGAGATCCGGACGACCTCGGGAAACATTCTTGTCGAAGATTCTGCCTCGGGCGGCACGATCCCGGGGGAAAGGACCGCTATCGTGTGCATCAGTGACGTGCACATGGGGGAAGAACGGGCTGTGGACAGGGGATACTGCTGGTTTGGTGAAAACGCCGACGCCTTGCAGGACTTTGTCGAAAAGGTGCAGGAAGACGAAACGGTCCGGGAACTGGTGATTCTGGGCGACCTGTTCGATGAATGGCTTATCCCTTTTGACACCAAACCCTTTGACGGTACAGTGTCTGACAGCAGTGAATATTTTCATGCCGTCCGTAACGCCCCCACAAACGCGCCAATATTCGATACCCTGGCGGAAATCGCCGGCGGTGGAAAGATCCGCCTGGTCTATGTCCGGGGAAACCATGACATGCTCACGGACCAGGCCACCCTGGGGGAACTGCTTTCCGGCGTGGTGTTCAAGGGCCAGATCGATGGGCTGGGTTCTTACAGCCCGGTGGAGGGGGTGATGATGGAGCACGGCCACAGGTACGATTTTTTTAACAGTCCCCAGCAGCTGGTCAATCCGGATCATATCCTGCCCCCTGGATATTTTGTGTCCCGGCTCTGGGCGGCCGGCATGGAGGCGGAAGCAGACCATGAGGGGGCCCTTTCGGCGGAGGAAACAGACCAAGGGCCGTTCGGAGACAGGGAACTCGCGTTTCCCCTGGCCTGGGATGTGGCTTTGATTTATACCGAGGGCCAGTTTCCGTCCCTGGTTCCGCCATCCCTCAACGATCCGGTGGTCCTCATGAGTGGGATCGACGGGTACACGGACCCGTTTTCTTTTGACGGCGCCAAGAAGATGTATGTTAACGGGGACATTAAAACCCTTTGGCCCGATACCCAGGATCAAAACGGAGTCCAGGCAACCATGCCCGTGGCCATAAGCATTTTAAACGGGCACAGCGATCTTTTTGCCGAGGCGGAGGTGGAATACCTGGAAAACAAAGAACGGGACATCCGTATCGTGGTGTTTGGCCATACCCACAAGCCCATGCTTGACGTCTATCCGCCGGGTGACCAACACACGGGCATTTACGCAAATACCGGTTCCTGGATCAACGAAGCCTCGGCCGGATACATCGGAGGCAGCGCCTATAACGTCAGGACCTTTGTGGTCTATTCACCGGCTGCGTGGACGGGCTCAAACCTGGACGTGGTTACCCTGTATCAGTACAACCTCTCCAACGACGGCACGACGTACGAAGCAGTCAGACTGGCTGAGGAAAGCCTCACTGTTGGACAAATACCTTAGGCCGTTTGAAGGATTGGGGCTAAATTACGTCTCGGATTTGCAGCACCCTTGACTTTTGCAACATTATGGTTTTTTTGGATCATGAAAAAATCTTCAAAGAACAGATTGACACCCCGGCAGCAGTCACTCTTTTCCGGCAACAACCTTTTCGATAAAATCGCAAGGGCTGTCTGCTGCGCCGGAACGCTTCCAAGAAAAGAGCTCTATGAAGCATGGGAAGTGGCAAAAAGGGTACGGCGAAGATACAGGGGCGGCAGGATTATGGATCTTGCCTGCGGTCATGGCCTTTTGGCGCATATCATGCTCATCCTTGATGACAGTTCAAAGACAGCCATAGCTGTGGACAAAAAGATTCCTTTAAATGCAAAAAAATTGTCCAACGCATTGATCACATCCTGGCCGAGACTTAAAAACAGAGTCATATACAAAGAAGTGCCTGTCCAGGAGATCGCCATTCTTCCGGATGATATTGTGGTTTCTGCCCATGCCTGTGGATCTTTAACCGATCTGATTATTGATAAGGCCATTGAACAGTATGCCAGGGTAGCGGTTCTGCCCTGCTGTCATAATTTGAAGGAATCTTCCACAGACGGCCTTGGAGGTTGGATGGATAAAACCCTTGCCGTTGATACGGTAAGGGCGGTGAGGCTTAGATCAAAGGGATACCGGATTGTGACCCAGAAAATTCCCAATGATATTACGCCCAAAAACAGGCTACTCATGGGTGAATTTATAGGAAATGGAGGCCGGGCTACATAAACATTCGGAAATATGGACAATTAACTCGATAATTCCCTGTGGCTTGCTACAGGGAGATTCACTTTTTAAGCTTCTAATAAAAAAAATAAGCGGGTGCAAAAAACCGCATCGCTTATTAAATCGTTAGCCATAAAAGGAGAAATAACTATGTCTGATAAATATGTGCGTATTGCTACTGTAACCGGGGCCACATCCGGTATTGGTGAAGCCACGACGAGAAAGTTCGTTGCCGCAGGTTTTGGTGTTGTCGGTAATGGGCGCAACGCTGCAAAACTGGCTGCCCTTGAAAAAGAAATGGGTTCCGCATTCTGCGGTGTTGTTGGCGATGCTGCCGACGACACCGTGTTGGAGAAGCTTTTTGCCTCGGCTATTGATCGCTTTGGCAGAACGGTTGACATTGTCGTTGCCAATGCAGGTCGAGGTCTGGGCGGATCGGTCAAGGATGCCAGTCTGTCGCAATTTGAAGATCTTCTAAAAATAAACGTGACCGGCACCCTCGCTCTTCTGCAAAAAGCTGCACAAAGAATGGTGGATGCACAGCAAAACGTCTATCCTAAATCGGCGGCAGATATTGTCATCGTAGGATCGGTTGTCGGGCGGCACATATCCCCGTTCAGCGCAGTATACGGGGCTTCCAAGTTTGCTGTACATGCACTGGCTGAAGGCCTGCGGCGCGAAGTCGGGCCTAAAGGGGTTCGGGTTTCGTTGGTTGAGCCGGGGTTCGTACTGAGTGGATTTCAGGCGGTCGCAGGCTACAGTGACGAAATGGTGCAGAGTTTTGAAGATAGATTGGGACCGCTTTTGGTTGGAGATGATGTGGCAAACGCCATACATTACATTGTTACCCGGCCGCCCCACGTGCACATAAGCGATATTGTTGTTCGCCCAACACGCCAAGATTATCCATAACTTGAACAAGGCATAATCAAAAATCCGTTCATCGCTTTCTAAAATTGACGGGAGTAATCGTCAATTTAGAGTATGTCGGCGAAATTCTATTTTATGAAATCGAGAACCTAAAAACCAAATATTTTAATTCTCATCCAGATGATTCGGCAGAATATAATATCGCGCTGTCAGTCGGACTCGACAAGGCCTTTGCACTGAAGCGCACGTTATGTGACACAGTACCATATAGGAGAATACAATGAAGTTTTTACCTTGGTTTGCAGTTTTTTTGTTTTTCACATTGGCAGGTAATTCCTTACATGCTGAAAAGTTAGCTCTTGTTGCTGCGGGAGGAACATCCGGGTATGAACAGGAGAAAAAATCGGCTCAGAAAGAAACCTATGACGCCCATCGTTCATACACTCGATTCCATTTTGAAGATGACGAGATGGACTTTGCTTTTCAATGGGTTCTGGGCAGTATTCCAAACGGCGGCGGAGAAATTGGAGAAGCGTTCTACGTTGCCGGAAACATTGAAGACGGCAATCCGGAAAGCTGGCAAAACGAATGGGAAAAGATGGCCCGACGAAAAGAAGTTCGTGCCAAAGGGGCCCTTGAAAATGGTCACAAAATTACGGCCCGGGAGAATTATCTGAAAGCATCCAATTATTATCGAACTGCCCTTGTTTCCATGTTGCCTGACAATCTGAAGTTTAACGGCATTGCCGAAAAGATCCGAACCAGCATGAAAGAAGCCTGCAAGCTGTTCGATCCCCCAATGACCTATTTTGAAGTGCCGTTTGAAAAGACAGTCCTTCCCGGTTATTTCCGCCCGGTCAAAAATGACGGCAAACCCCGCAGGACCCTTTTGATGATTGGCGGCGGAGAAACCTTTATTGAAGACTTGGTTTTTTACATTGAACCCCAGGCGATCAAACGCGGCTATAATTTTATCACGGTGGATCTTCCCGGCCAGGGGATGCTCCCTGCAGAAGGGCAGTTTTTCAGAAAAGATACTGAAACTCCGATGAAGGCGATCCTGGACGTTATTTTAAAGTTCCCGGAAGTTGAGGCTGAAAAACTTGCCGTTTACGGCATCAGCAATGGCGGCTACTTCGTGCCGCGTGCGGCAACGGTTGACAAACGGATCAGAGCGGTTGTCATCAGCAGTGCTGTTGTGGACAACTATCTCATGTTCAGGGAAATGCCATTTTCCAAGGATACCCAAGAGCAGATTGACCAGTGGCCGGCTTTCAAAAAAGCGGTAACTTCTGCCGTGACCTGGCGCTGGGGGCTTGATCCAAAAAATGTCAAAGGGCAGGTTGAAGTCAACAAAGGTTACCAATTTGATCCGGCAAAAGTCACCTGTCCGGTTTTAGACCTCGTTGGAGCAGGAGAATACGTCAACAAGGAAACTGAACGTCAGCAGGAAGAATTCATGGACAAGGTGGGGACCAAAAATAAAACTCTGGTGATTACTCCGGAAAATGAAGGGGCTTCCTCCCATTGCATCGGAGAAAACCGAACCCTGATGGCCCAAGTGGTATTTGACTGGCTTGACGACCTCTTTGGGCATAAAAGGAAGAAATAAGGTTAGATTAGTGTGCATCCATAAATGGCATTTTTTTCGTCGGGCGGTATTCTCCGCGGGTTTCCGGCTGGAGCGTACGTTCAGTACGTCTTGCCACAAACCCTTGTGCGGCCTATCGCGACGAAAAAAATGCTCATTTCTGAATTGGACACTACTTAGATTTCTCGACGTTCTGTTTGTCTTTGGCTGTTTTTTCACCGGCTTGCTTCACCGGGATGCAGCCACACCCGCAGACATTTTTTTTCTCTGCCATCTTGA